>Ga0126335_1003207_pt1 | contig 10094 bp, 8 predicted proteins | sample OlaspJWI45metaG_FD_108409 | JGI IMG/M metagenome (GOLD analysis project Ga0126335, IMG submission 108409) | Marine gutless worms symbiont microbial communities from Oahu, Hawaii - Olavius sp. 1 OAHU.JWI-45 metaG | ecosystem: Host-associated > Annelida > Digestive system > Unclassified | place... | reverse complement strand
GTGCCTCTGCCTCCATTATCTTCCCCTGCTCCATAAAAATCCAGAAGACGGGAGGTGGGGAAACCCAGCCTGAACGCAGCACAAACCTATGCTAAGGCAGAAGGCAGAGTGTTTCTTCTGGTACCGGCCTACCAGGGTTGTCCCGGAACAAAGGCCGTTAAACGGTTGTTGTTGTAGTTTCAACAAACACTGACCGGTTTCCATAAAATTTGGCACACAGTATACTGAAGAAATTTGCAACACAACAATTGTTGACATGTCCACTTCACCTGCATAATATTGCTACACTACCTTGGAAAAATTTAATTTGGGACCATTCTGGCCAATGTGGTCTGTCAATGGAGCTGTCAAATTGACTTTAACACTTGCAGATAAGATATGACCAATGAAAGATTTTTACTGTTGCATATTATCGCGATACTGTACTGATGCAAGAGATTCTGTCTTTTTTAATTCACTCTTGCCATGACATTGTGATGCCAACATCTTCCAGCACATCGTCCATGTCAGACAATTGAGTTACTACTGCATGTAACTCCGAAGTTTATCGGTCCGAACTTATGGACGCCCAATAGCCCTGATCTTAATTCTCCTAATTATCACATATGGAGCATGATGTATCAGACGCCAATTCAAGATGTGGCCAATCTAAGACAATGCTTGGTTGTCACTTGGAGTGGCTCCTTGCAAAGCATTGTGCACGGTGCCATCAACGAATGGCATAAGACTTCGGGCCTGTGTGGATGAAAAGGGAGGCCATTTTGAAAAATTGCTGTAATACTTGGACTCTACTGTGCAGAAAAACTTGATAATTTTTCGTTTGTGAAACTTACACTGCATTATGTAACTGAACACGTCTTGACACTTTCTGAAATATGACAATTTAATGTGATAAATTAAACTGACATGGGAGGCGTTATTTTACTCTGCGATGCCAACCACTGCTGCACAATCTCGCTGCTGCGTTACTTAATGCCTTGTATCGCAGCACTTGACATGACATCACCGCAAATCAGCCAGTGTGGCGACAAAATCTGATTTTAGGTTCACCTACATTCAGTGCATAATGTTTTAATTAGGGATGTTAAAAGTGAGAACTTTTTTCTCGATACGAAAAATTTTTTCCGGGGACTCGACGAGGGGTAATCAGACACCAACAGCATCGCCGGAGACCACGGCAATCGGCTGGTGAAGCGGCGGGCGGCAAAGAACAAAGACATTGCGGCTCGTTTGCAGACACTTCATTGCCCACATCTGTTCTAGTGCAAATTTCGGGTTAAGAAATTTCTTGTCTAGAAATTTCTTTCTCGAGCCCGAGAATCTTTTTTTGAGACTCAATCGAACTCGTTAACATCCATAATCTGCAGCCGTGTACATGCATGCCAAATTACAAGTCACTAACTTCAGCCGTTCCAGCGATGCGAGGGGGTCTGAAAATTCAAAAGTAGGTCATTGTCATGCCCAAAACCCCTTAGGACCTAGTTTTGCATAGTTTTCGTTACGGCTGCCAGGTCTCTATATGCACGCAAAATTGCAAGTCTCTAGCTTTATCCATTCCAGAAATACGATGGCATCCCAAAATGTAAATGAGAGTCGTGTGACCCCGCCCCGAACCACCTATGGCTGCATACTTTTCGCTAGGGCTTGTCACGCTTTGTAAACATGCAAAATTTCAAGTGACTAGCTTCAGGTTTTCCGGAGATATGAGGGGGTCCACAATTTAAATGGGGTTGTGTGACCCCGCCGCCGACGCCCTATGACCCACTTTCGTATAGTTTTCGGACAGACACCACGCACATCGGTCACAATAGGCTGCATCTAGTTTTAGCCTTTTAGGCGGACAACTACAGTGCTGCTGCTATGGCCAGGGCTTACTTGCTCTGTTTGCCAAATGATGTAGTTGAGGCTGATACTATTAATACTTTTAAGAATCGTCTTGATAAATATTGGTCTAATCAAGATGTTCTTTCGAATGTTAAAGCCAACTTAATTGGAACAGGAAGTCTACCAATTTGTATGTGAAATATATGCTAAGATGTGCCCATCAGAGCATGTAGGATTGGATTTATTTACAATTGAGTTTGTTGAGGTTTGTGTCCAAATGTGTCATAATTTCCTTATTTTGTGTCATTAAACTAAAGGGAGGGGTCTTAATTAATAGTACCGTGGATATGCTTCTATGCAGTTAGACTGCTATTACTATATCATAAAATCATCTAATAACCAGTTCCCTATAGTATCCCACGGGGCCTCCTAAACTCCAGTCATCCTTCTAATAGCCTTGACACAGGCCAACAGATCTTCAGCACAGCAACGACTATAAGTTTAGATGAAGTCTCTTGCACAGAACAGATTGAGAGACAACGAAATGAGGGCACAACGAGACCTAAATTTACCGAACACTGCGTACTGAAATAAGTGTCGACAACCACTTTCCCATCCTCATGCTACGACATTGTTCTACCTCTCCTACAATCTCTCTGTTCGTCTAAATGTTACATCTCTTGTCTGCTGTATTCGTATGTAAAATTCTAAGACTGCATTATTTCACACAATGCGAAGTGAATTCGGATTTTTCAGACGAACAGCCGATACTAACATCCACTGCGACCTTCTATTGCGCTAACAGTCTAGGTACAAAATTACGTCTGTAAATTGACGACAATCGCACTGCACCCTAACAAACAATGCCGACAGGCCACTGACACTCGACGACGGGCACAAATCGGCGAAAACATACCACAAATCGGGGAACACAGCAACGCAAAAAAACAAAGATGTCTGACCTTATCGTAAACACAAACAACAGAGACGGTCCTCACCGATGACGTCACGCCATGTGGGTGTGTAACCTACGCGAGTAAGTAAGCCAAAAATATTTTTATACAGCAACACAGTACAGCGGATTTCTTGACTCAATTTCATGCTATTCTTTCTTCTAGCTGACAAATAGTATAAGCGTACTAATTACTGTAATCTTGCTTCAGTTATCTTAACTGACGCTGTTAGTTAACTAATTCTATTAAAATCATTATTCAGATGCCGTGAGTGACCTGTCCAGAGACTGGTTTCGAAGTCTTTTCTTCCTCTTGGAAGTTGTCTCCAGCTGTAGCAAAGTTTGTGATTTGAAGAGAAGATGGAGTGGACCGTCCTCTAATAGACGTGTAACTAACCAGTACAGCCTTTGCTTCCTACTGCCTAATAAAACCAGTAGAGTAGCTAGAGTTCAGTCATGCACGAAAAACATTCATGAGAGACTACCCAAAAGAATTTTTGCTGGGAGCCCAAGATTTATAGTTAAGCCACCTAAGTAAACAAAACATTATTAAACCATAGAAATCCCATTAAACTAGAAATGTGTGAGAAACAACAGTAATATGCAAAGTTTGCAGCATGCCTCCAGTCAGTTCATCATCAGTTTCTGTTTCAACAAGTCACTGTGAAGATAGGCTTACATCTATCCTGAGCCAATTCCTTCACTCTTACTTCCATTCGTTCTTCCCATGTTAGGGCAATGATGTACGGAAAGCCTCAGGAAAATCCCTGTTATGCATCAATATCGACCAGGACAACCAGATTGGCTTTTTCATGGACTTGTCCACTCAGCCATATGCCTTACTGGTTGGATGACCTGCCAGTGTGGCTGCACAAGGTAAACCATTTTAAAGACTGATATCCAGCTCCTATTAAAGGTTTTATGGTAAACAAACACTACCTGCCAAACACATTGGCCTACGCTATTCTACATCTCCCGGGACCTATACTGGGCACAGACTTAACTCTTAAAGCAACAAAACTTGACAGAGTGACCTGAGAGTCTAATGTCACACTGGGCCCAAAAGCGCACGTAAACATTAAACAACTCTAGCAGAACACACTGTCAAGGCTGACGAAATATGCGTATACATCGTTAAAACATTTAAAATTAACAAACTGTAACGCTAAACTACAACAGAGTCACCAATCACAAGTGTCAAGCCACAGTAATCTGCATTTATCGTTTCCACGTCTTTGTTCTGTATATTAAGCAAAGCACTGTCAAAAGAAATTGGCTGGACCTTCTCACGTTTAAGAAACTCGACATTATGTACTCGTGAGCAGTGGACTTTGAGGTGTTCCTTTCGACGGAAGGCCTTGCCGCAATGTTCACAAGCGTGTGGTTTGTCGCCTGTATGAATCAACATGTGTCTATTGAGGCTTTCCGTCTGGAGACCGCACACCTCGCACCGATCTGCCACCTCGCCAAGGTGTCGCCGCTCATGCTGTCCAAGCTCTTTGTGCAGGCGGAATTTTCGACCACATGTCGCACACTGGAATGGGCGTTCTCCAGTATGCAGGAGTAGATGATCTCGTAGTAGACCTGGGACGTAAAACTTCTTTCCGCACAGAGGACATTCGTGTTTCAAATCTCCATCGTGCTTCCGCATGTGCTGTCGAAGGAGACTGCGAAGTCGGAATGACTTGCCGCACTGCGCACAAGTGTGCGTCTTCATCCCGCTGTGCATCGTCATATGCTGAGTAAGGCTCGAGCGCTGGTAGAATGTTTTACCACAAGTTGTACACTTGTACGGTCGTTCTCCCGTATGCTGACGCATGTGAACCGAGAGTCGATATGACAGCATCTTGCCACAGATCGGACAAGTGCAGCGAGACTCTGGGGTCTTTGTTGGAGCCGGCCGTGACCTGTGCTTTTCGATATTGTGCCTCCGGAGTCTCCACTGGTTTGGGAATGTTTCATTACATTTTCGACAGCGATGTATCACTTGCTTGGATTTGGCTGAAGCCAACTTCATCGCAGCTTCCTTCTCGTCCTCCGGCAGGTGAGCTATCACGTGCTTGTCCAGATGACCTTTCTCGGCGAAACTGGCACCACAGATGTCGCAGAAAAATTGCCGATCGGTGACATGCACTTTCATGTGGCGCTTCAGATGAACAAGAAGTGAAAAGCCTCGCCCGCAGACATCACAGTGAATAGGCTCGTCTCCAGGATGGGTGTTCATGTGCTGCTTGAGTCTCAGCCAGTCTGGTAGCACCTTCCCACATATTTCACACGTAGGCGGCCACTTCTGTGTCTGTGCTACAGAAAGATCAGAATCTATTCCAACCTCAGTATCTTCGACATTTGTACCACATGGGCAAGGATCTTTCGGACATCGGCGGTCGGAATTGGTTCTTGTTCCATACAGTGATCTTAGACCGGAATGCATATTCAGCTCGTCAAAGTCAACTTTCTGTGAGACATTTCTTCTTCTGTAGCTTCGGCGATAGCCACCAGCCTTACCTATTGTGTCAGCACCAATGCCAGTCAGTGAATCATCAACTTTAATGCTGCTTGCAGCAGCTTCAACTTCCAAATCATTAGCATCATCAGGAACTGTAGCACCATTTGTCTTGGAACCAATCCCTATTTCACCCAGTTTCCTGGCTCTTGTATTCTGTTCCGCCAAATGGCTACAAACATGTAAGACCAAATGATCAATATGCACAGACAGAATCATATATTTCAACTTATTACAAAAATAAGCACAATGCAAGACACTAAGATAACTTCAATATTATGACATCATCAGTTTATCAGTTGGCTAAGCAACAATGTGGCACCCTACAAGTGTAAACGAATCCTGCTAAAAACATCATGCTTAACAGTTTAGAACCAATGATCACATTCAGGATGTTGCTTTAAATAACAGTTTGTGGTTTGAAAAAACACTATGGTCATCTTCCCACAAGCCTTAAGATGTGGATATTCAACTTTTACTGCAAGCATATAAACTGTGCTTTATACAGCCCAAGTAATGCTTCCACATGATATCAGACTGAAGTCAACAAAGTTAGCTAAGAGCATTATAAATAACAAAATAACATCAATCATACTATAGACTGCCAAACTAGATTAGCACCAACACCAAAGCCTTTTAAATGGCATGTAATTTCTTAGCAGTAGCAAAAGTTTTGTAACAAGAGTCAACAAATACGAACAACCAAAAGTTCAAAACAATGCTGATATATCTATTAGCTCGATGGGCTATGATACAAATACCACAGGCTGCAACATCATATCTTTAACTTTGAAAAATCTTCTAAGCACCAGTAATTTCTGTGCTATCCAGTCTATATATACATAATGGGCCATTAAAAACCGACCCCTCACATTATGCTGTTTATACTATATCTGCACGTGTATGTCTGTACAAACAATATAGCACCCCGGGACGGTTTTTGGTGCAAAAAACTGGGGGGGAATCTTGTGGGTTGGGGAGAGGGTTAAAATGGTGGAGAGGGGTTAGATGGGGAGGGTGTGTGGTCAGGGGGCCCGACTGGACAGAACGGGCAGAACTGCTAGTGTTTTTCTTAAAAAGCCAACATACTCTTGTTCGGTGACCAACTGCAGGTTCACTCCAAAGTCCTGTACAGCTTGCTGAAGTCTGTTCACGTGTTCATGGTCAACTAACTGGCCATCAACTTGAAAGTTGCCAGTGTACATGTACCGTACAATGACTTCGGCCATGGAAAGCTGAATGCCTGGCATGATCACTGTACGTTCCATCGGAGACTCGTTAGCTTTCAGAGCACCCCTGAACAGTGGACTAGCGGCAGCCAGTACTGCACTGTGTGCTTTCATCTGACCATCGTCAAATACAATCACTGTGTCGCACAGATGACCGGTTTTCTGAAACTCCAAGAGACTGCTGGTCAACTCCAGAACATATGCAGATGCCACAGCCATGGTTCAGCAGCACTAAACAGGAACAGATCTGGTCTACAAAACAATAAAGGAAAAATTTTTAGCACAAGTGATATTGGGTACCCACAGAACAGCATACTGGTCCTAGCTCATAACCCTAACCCTGTACCACTAACCCTAACCTCAAATATGTGCCTGTACATATATTGGCACACATACATCTGATTCGGACTGTGTGCTGGTGCTTAGTTTATATGGATCTACTAATATCATATCGTAATAATAATATTTCAAACTGGGAGTTGTCATACGCAAGACAGTCCTGCAACTAACTGCTAAAATGGCTACCACCTTATGTGCAGGACCGTGTTACTGCAAAATGTTTTTTTGACCAATGCTCTGCTACTGCTCAAGCTCACACTGTACATTACATGGTATAAAGGGGGAACTTGGGAAATAATAACTGCTTGAGTAACGACTAAAGACAAACTTATGCCTTTCATGTTCTATCTGTGTAGTGCCGATATAGTTTTTTCTCACACGGACACAAGTATGATATACAGTTAAATCCATATCTAGCCTCTAGGCCTATGACATTAACTTATACACCACATATGACATACAATCCAATCCAATGTGTTCTGGTGGGCACATGTAGTCCTCTCTGCCTGCATCTTACCATCACTTCACACAGAAATTGGTAGACTTCCAGTTCCAATTAAGAGGGCATTAAAATTAAAAAGAACATCTTGATTAGACCAATATTTATCAAGACGATTCTTAAAAGTATTAATAGTATCAGCCTCAACCACTTCATTTGGCAAGCTAGTCCACATACTTACTACTCTAGAACTAAATGAATATTTTCTTATGTTATAATGACATAAAGTGTGAAATAAAATGGAAACCGAACATATGCAGCCTTATTTCACCACATAATACTAGTAGCAAAAATTATGAAAATAACTATTGTACCATACCTCTATAAAAGTGGCCTCGAATGGCAATTTTCACTTTATAACAATTAGGCATCAGGGGAACCAACGTCTGGGCAGACAAAAGTCCTAGGGGGACTTTCATCTAGGGGAACGAATGACCGGAGAATGAGTGTCCTACAAATGGTTCTACAATCCGACTTATACATGTAAGCAATTACGTGCAACAATTAGTGGATAATTATCCGACAGAAGCACGGTTCATTTTGCACTTGTAATAATCAAATGCTGGGGCAATGCATGGTGATGAGCAAACTTCAAAGCACAGATGTTTAAGTCGGCATTGTTTGTGAGCAGTTACGATTGCTAAGTCCACACTAAAGACTTTAGGTTACATGCAAGGCTGCAGACTGTGCGCTGTAGGCATGCATTCCTTTTATGCTGCCAATTCAAGTGACGAAGCTGCTTAAGCAGCGCTTCGACGTCACGTTAAGTGGTTCCGTTTTGTAGCAGTCGGTATAGGCAGACATCACAGCAGTGTTGTGAGAAGTAGCCGTTGGAGACATTCATATTTCTAGCCTCAACGCAGACTGCTTTTAAATTTACGACAATCTTTGTAGACCACTGTAGACGTCAAGTAACTTGTACAAGGGAAAAAGTAGGCTAATATTACGTAAATATGAACAAGTTTGTTTAAAGCAAAAGAACGAAGCGCAGGCCGTAGCCTCTATGCCCGACAACGACAGCAAAAATAAATCGCTTCAGTTAAGTCAATATAGGCCTACGTATGATGTCAGTAGTACATAAAGACCGAAATGTCAAAAAAACCGAAGTGGCGCAGGACCGAAGTGGATGTAATTCAACCATACCTACAAGCTGGCCGCCTCGGCCACCTCGCCTGAAGAGTTTCGCATGACCGCAAACTGTCAGTTGCAAAATATGTTTATTACTCGTTTAAGATGGTGATAATCTACAACTGAGTACAGATTATACCCTAAAATTACTTACAAATACAAAAAATAACATATACAGAACAGTTATTGTAAATATACTATACATAGAATAGTGCATAGAAACTTATCGCGGGTCTGCCTAAATACCGCAGACCGCCACATTTGACAGCAGACCAGACCAGACTACCACCAGACTACCGCAAACCACATCTAAAGTCACCGCAGACCACGATTATATGTCTAACTACCTCAAACGTTAAACGTTAAACATTGCGTTAACAAAAAAGTCGATAAAGCCTTTAGTATTGACATTTGTTTTGATCAAGGTAGTAAATTGGATCAGTTTAATCCAAGCAAATCATGTTTGTTTAAAAGTGGGCCTGGATATAATCAGTTGTTAACTAATCTACACATAGGTAATAAACCTATTTTTGGGGCTGATAAACTTAAATATTTGGGTTTATATTTTGACTCGGGGAAAATGATTAAGATTGACATTCTACCAATAATGCGTAAATTTTATGGTAGTGCTAATTCTATACTTTGCCGTATGTACAGCTGCAGAGGAACTGAGTCGCCGCCGATCATACAGACGTTTGCGTGGAAACATGATAGAAGTTTTCAAAATAGTTCATGATTTTTATCACTTTGAAGCTTCAGTAAAACTGAACTTTAATACATTAGTATAACTAAAAGTACAAATTACAAAAATCTTCATGTCATTATAACATAAGAAATAATTATTTATTTAGTTCTAGCGTAGTCACTATGTGGAATAGTTTGCCAATTAATGACGTGGTTGAGGCCGTGTGGGTTCCAGGGCTTAGAATAGACCCACTCCGTCTCTTGGCCGGATGTCGTAAAAAGCGACTAAACCCGGCACCCCTCAACCTCCGCGGCCTCATCTGATTACTGATGATGGTCTGGAGTAAAAGAGGGAACATAAACACAGCTGCTCTAGTCACTATAGCACAGTGCAATACTCTTGTTGCACGATGTTCTAGGCAGCTTATAGGTCCAGCAGATTGGGTTTTTGTCACACTGGGACCCTTACGCTGTGACTAGCCTAGATGCGGTTGCCTACAGTTCATATTGTAACACAATGGATTGATTCTGGTGGGACTGAAGCCTATCTCAGTGGCCAACTGGCTTCCTTCGGTGCTTTGACGCTGTTGGTTGGGTCATCTGGCCTGTAAAAGTCGTTCCCGAAGTGACCTATAAAGTGTCGAGTGGGACGTTAAACCTCTGCTCACTCACTCACTCAAGAGGCTGATACTATTAACACTTTTAAGAATCGTCTTGATAAATATTGGTTTAATCAAGATCTTTTTTAAATTTTAACGCCGACTTAATTGGAACTGGAAGTCTACTAATTTGTAGGCCTATATGAAAGCGATGTTAAGGTACGAGCAAAGAGCACCTGCGCCCGTCAGAACACACTGGATTGAATTAGATTGTTAAACTGCAAAAATTAGCACATTCCGTAAACTATATTTTGCTTCACTTTGACGAGGCAAACAG
>Ga0126335_1003206_pt1 | contig 10094 bp, 3 predicted proteins | sample OlaspJWI45metaG_FD_108409 | JGI IMG/M metagenome (GOLD analysis project Ga0126335, IMG submission 108409) | Marine gutless worms symbiont microbial communities from Oahu, Hawaii - Olavius sp. 1 OAHU.JWI-45 metaG | ecosystem: Host-associated > Annelida > Digestive system > Unclassified | place... | reverse complement strand
TATATATATATATAACTAGACAATTAATTTCTAGTAATCGGTTGACAGCAATCTCCGCTGTGTATTTTAATGCAAACATCACAATCCTAGGACATAACTAATTGCATGGCAAACTTTGTGCCATTTATTCTGGAACACTCTGTACTTATGGTGAACTAAATCTAATACAAATAAAACCTGCTTTAGTTGCCTTTTGCAACATCTGGCCAGGAAATAGAGTAAGGCCACAGCTGCTAGGGCCTGGATGAGACTAAAAAGAGGTCAGATCATTGGTTTTAGCGTGGTCAGCTAATGCTGTAACATCTTAATTACCTGTTGTCAGTAATGACAATGTGAGAGAGACAGACGATATTGACAGGCAAGTCAAACCTGCCAGTTGCATTCAGTGGCTTCCTGAGTGCTCTGAAGCTGCCGCTGAAGTGCCGTCAGCTTACTTTCCAGTACCTCTTCGCGATGTGTTGCCTCCTATGCGCAGACATGTTAGCAATCTGTTCAGTACATGAGTAAAGGCTTAACATCCCACTCAGCACATTATAGGTCATATCGGGGACAGTCTTTGCAGTCTGTTGGCTGCTATTAGTACATACAAGTTATATGATCCAACGAACAGTGTCAAAACACTGAAAGAAAGCAGTTGGTCATCACCATCAGACTTCCATCTCATCAGGCCCATTCCATCATGTTACGATAATGCAACATACATGCAGTACAAAAAGTACAACGTATCAAAAAACACACAGTCAAATGCCCTTCAGCACAGTGGAATGGTCCCAGCATAAAACATCCAGCCTTGTGGACATACAGGCTGCTGAAAAAATGTGGAACTAACAGAAAAGGTACACAATATTATAATGTAAGCAGTTTTGTTAATATTTCTTCTAACTCAAGACCGACATCAAGATCAGATTAAGCCGCAAGGTTCAAGTAGAAACTAGAGATAGCTGATCGAAAGTGTACTAATCCTGAAGCAATTTGGCATGCAATACATACTGAGTCACAAACTGTAAATGACTCACCTGCAGGCATTGTGCCAGCTGATAGAGTTCCTGTGCCTGGAGACGATGGCTTACGACTTCAGCAGCTGTCATACTGCCATACATAACAAACAACCAAGTTTCATCATATTATCCAGTCTGTGTGCAACAAACAATCTTAGAAACTTGCATGCAAATATCAGCATTCAAACAACGAACAAAACTGTCAGCAATAATATTACACATTCTCACGCTTTCTGGCTCCGTGACCGGGATCCTTTTGAACTCAGTCTGCAGTCTACATTGGTTTGCCCCAGGTCTCTCAAACCCAGGGTACCTACAGGGAGGGCACCATTACACATTAATAACTACAAATACTTCCAATGTGGGACATTCTTCTTGCTGACTATTAGCATAAGCAAATACGACACCACTTTGATTGCTCATGTGATGACGTGTGTAACAACAAAGGATTCTGAAAGAAATACACTAACATTCAAAAGAAACTTACAAAAAGAAAATACAACTGAACTATCATCTCAAGACATAATGAACAACGAACTCAGCATAGCAGTGCACTGTAGTCATAAAGAAATCTGCTTCAAAAACTGAACAAAAGAAGCTAGAAACCTGTTTTTGGCCTCTTGACCACCTGGGTGAAACAGCTGCACTTCTGCTATGATACAGTTATGAGTAACTGCAGCAACAACAAACAAAAAGCATCATCAGACCATCAGTGCGACTAGTTCAGTTACGGTCATCAATGAATGTCTAAATGGCTCTATCTTCATGTGACAGAAAGACTGACACAAAAGTATCGATGGCATATTGCAATAAGCATTTCAGGAAAAAAATGAACAAAATTTTGTTTTTAAAATTCTTTTAAATGGATGGGACTAGTTCATCTTTATTCATCAGTAGGGCATGAAGAATTATGCAATTATGCGATTTTTTTGCATAATTTGGCTGCTTTCACATAATATCACAAAGACGGCAGAATTTCACACATTTTTGTTATAATGCCAAAAAGTCAATATTTGTCGCTTTTGAAACATTACAAAAAGAGCAATGTTGTTGAAAATATGACCGTTTCTGTTGCCAAATGTATCCACTTAACATTTTACATCAGATGACATCAAGTTACGTATACTGTTGTACACTGCTGCAAGTGTTTTTGCCTGTGCATACTTACCTAAGTAAAGAAACTAAATTTACTGCAGTTTTCTGGAGGCAAAAAGAGAAGATTTAGACCTTTTTACCTCATTTTGCATGTAAAATGACAATCACATAATCCCCGATTTCTGGTCGTATATTTTAAAAGTTGAATTAAATAACTGAAAAAACTGCATAATTCTCCAGGCTCTATTCATCAACATTATCATCACCACCATCAGTTCTGCATGGACAAAGAGGGCTGCAGTGTCACTCCCTGACATTCATGGCATCACACCTCCTGTCTATATTTCTATGTTTTGAGGTGGTCATCTTGTGTTAATCATAAAAATGCACCACTTACCCTTGCGAGAGTTCTCCATTACATCTACTCCATACTGAATGATGTCTCCAGAACATATTTCTGTTGCAGGGCTCTCCTCTGATCCCTTGCTCAATCGATTACTGTTCACAAATGTTCCGTTGCTGCTCTTTGTGTCTTGGAGATAAAACTGAATTCACACAGTAGCATAATTTTTATTTGTACATTATACATTACACAGAGTTCTATTTACACAAACTTAATAAAAGTATTTAAAACACATAGCTTATTAATTCAACATTACTTTCAAGATAATTACTATCAATAAAACCTTATATATTGACAAATCCAGATAAGCATAGATGAAAATATACAAAATTGCAGCTAATGCCAAAAGGGTAACTACATACACAATCTTGAATGCATACCTTTCCAGTTTCATACCACAGAATTGCATGATTACGCGAAAGCACTTTGCAGTCAAAAATAGTATTTGACGGACTTGGCTTAGCCTGAGCGACAGAACGACCAATCTTAGCTGGTTCTGACAACACAACTCGACGTTCCAGAAATGGATGCGAGCCACTGGCACTAGTAAACACTGCTATAGCAGCCATACGATTGCAATGTTGAACAGAATCTGCCAGTGTCAACAAAACTCCAGAAAAAATATACAAAATGGATTAAATGTCAGTCACAGAAATACTCTGTCAGCTTGGTTGTGATCTAGTAAGTTCATTAACCAATGATGCACCAACATATGTTTGCCAAGGTGGTCATCCCCAATATCTGAACATTAGCCACACAATACATACAGTACACAGTTCTCAATAAAATGTATCAATACACAATACATATTCACGATTAGGATTAGCAATATGGGTAGGGTCAAAAAGTTTACAGTGACCCCAAATCATATGCAATGCATATCAATTCATCCCCAAGATTAGCCTAACCCTTGCGCTAATCCTAAGCCAAACCTAAACCCTAACGAGTTAACTTGGGAATGAGTTGGCAGGGGACGAGTTGACTGCCACCTGCGTGAAATAGGGTTAGTATCCGAGTATCCACATCAACATCTACATTTTACCCGTGTCCAGTGCATTTGGCCAATTGTGGGTAAAGGTTTGCGATAGGTCCGGTACTGGAAACTACCATTTTTGCGACATACAAACGATAGCAAACGATGTAAGAAAAGCAGAAAAGGCTTAATTTCCTACCGGAAATGCAATCCAATGTCACTACTAACTGCGACAATTCTAGTGGGACAGAGTATAAAACATGGGTACACTGGGTGGGTACATTCTTAAAAAAGCAATAAAACGCACAGAAATTTGTCCAAAAAACTGTATAACCAGCATATGTAACAGTGGCGCCACCTAGCGAATTGATTAGAACTATCTTAGTGGAAAAATTTTAGTCAGACAATGTTGAAGAAGGACGAAAAATTTGGTAGGAAAACCCACAAAAACTCATATATAAACTGAATAAGCAGCAAATAGAACGATGGCGCCACATAGCAAATTTATCTGAACTATTTTTACCAAAAAGTTTTTATAAAGACACTGTTACAGAAGGCCGAAAATTTTGAGGAAAACGCACCAAAATTTGTGTATTAACTGTATAAGCAGCAAATAGAATTATGAAAAAATATCTGAATAAGCTGCATAGTGTTAACAGTTGTCGCCCTAAGTAGAGTACAGTAATTAACCGTAACAGACTGCATTTCCAGTAGAAAATTAAGCCTTTTCTGCCTTTCTTACATCATTTGCTATCGTTTATAAGTTGCAAAATAAAATAAAATGTACATTAAAACACTACAAAGAAAATGTAAACACTTACCGGTAGCACATGCCACTCATACAGGTCTAGACAATGCACTCGCCAAACGCCCACACGCGAAAGCCATAAACGCCTCGTTAGTTGTGAGCGACAGTTAGGCCTACGGTAAAAACAGAGCAGACAAAGGGGAGGGTAAGGAGTAAAGGGGGTAGTTCAAGACAGGAGACGGATGATTGACAACGTGAATGTAGGTGAGGGCAGACGACAATGGCAGGTAAACGGGTATGTAATCCGAAGTGCGTGAAAAACATGTACAAGATGGGTGCATTATAGACATGCCACACACCAACATTGCGCACAAAGTAGGCTTAATATATTTATGCACATTCCTGTATCTGTCATTAATTATTTTCTGTTTCAATTAGCGACTGTAAAACTGCTAACGCAAACTAGGCCTATACAGGTAATGCAAAGTTAATTAGCACAACTTAATTGCGTGCCTACTAGCCAAGTCCATGCCCAATGACTCGTGTCTGTAATAGGCCTATCGTTATTGACGACGACGAAGTCAATCGTGAGCAAATGCACTGGTTGGTCTCATCGGGTTAATAATGAATTATTTATTTGTTGATTACAGCGTGACGGACAATGCTTCATGCTGTAGGCCTAACTTGTCATGATGTTTTCATCTGTCTATGCTTATAAAACCTTTCCAATAATACCACAGGTTTATATTCAATGCACTTATAGACACGTGGTCCTAGCGGTCTCTGGACCATGGCAGTCACTTATGACTTGACGGTCCCTTGCAGTGTTTAGTAGTACCGCGTAGTTATATGTAAACAATGTCGTGATCGATGTGATCGATACGTAAATGTTTGAAAAATAATTTTTTAACGTTACAAGTAACTGAAAAAGTGTACAACAGACGATAATACAGCAATACAGGTACGTCAACACTTAATAAAATGTTCGCAACAAACTTAATATACTCAGTATGTGTGTGGGACAATGCAAATGCAAGTTCGAACATGCCGCATGAGAACTCTGTGTAGACTGAAAATTTCTGCTTTCTGGTAGATTGCAAACCTTAACCCAATTGTGCAATGTTCCAAACTAGTTTAAACTTGGAAATGCTGTTCAAATGAATTTATACAATTTATGCTGATAAGTTTAATGTACACTGTTTCATGCTTTAAATTGTAAATGAATACTAAATATTGTGTTATGACTGACATCGGCGGGTGCTCAGTTCACACCACCCGTGTTCACGGCCTGCGTTCCTGGGCCGTGAACCGTGTTCACGAGATTCACTGCATTATTTACTGCACATCACTAGTTATATTAGGGCTTACGGTTATTACTCTGGGAAGTTTGCAGAGGGTAAGTCGCCTAATTCCGGACAGGTGGTAAAATACAGTGTCGAATGCTGTAAAACTAACAGTATAATATACAGTCACACGACTCAAAAAAACACATACACAACAGATAACCACATTTACGCACAATTTGACACAATAACTAAGCTCTATCGATTGACACCACAATGAATATTTAAACAGTATTTACTTTCTACAGATTTGTGAGGTAAATAAGTAAGTAAGTAAGGTAAGACAAATTACACATGCCGTTCCGTTTGCCATACCCGATAATACAATGACGTCAGTCGCTACTTAACTCTATGGTCTCTGTCGCTACCGCCGTTTTGTATGGCATCAAAATGTAATTTTACTTTACCCGTAACTCACAGTCGTGACCAACAAAATGGTTCGCGTATTCGTGACCAAAGATATGGTTACAGGTGGCATCGGGCAGCAGCTACCTCCTTGTTTGCCAGAACTCATTAGGCCTACGTAGTTTTCTTGTTAGGCTATACAGACTGACTACCCATAGGCCTGTCTCGGCCAGCGATGACGGAAGACGGTGTCCATCGCCATCACAAAAGATGAGCCTTCAGTCTCGTTCAACGTATTCAGTGATATCCGTATTCAGTGATATGCTATTGTCACGTATAGCAGACTGTTTCATGGAATGGATCCATGCAAAATTTCGCTGGCCGATGGACTTTCCCAATAGAAGCCTCCAGTCATAACGGACTAGCGTCCCTTGTTGAACTGCCAAAGAAAACGGATCAAGTTGATGCCGACCTCGAGACCGGTACGAATACGATACTGCAAATCCTGTAGATAGACCACTGAGAGAATTTTCCTAAAATTTGTCTTGTTCGAGTTCATGGTATTCAAATGGTCTTTTTCGAAGAAAAGTCTCGAGTTGCTCAGTTGAGATTGGAGTGGAGATATAAACTATACTTAATTACTTACGTGCGCAGGACACAACGTAACGTGAGATTATGAAGGAAAGTGGGCCTAAAGATGACCCAATATGGCTGAGGCAAGATCAAAACGTTGGCAATAGCCCGTTTCTTATAGCTTATGATGGACTCAGCATATAGAGAGTGATGGTCAGTTCATTATCTAGCCGTCAAATACGAATAGAAAGCTGGTTTACCTATCACAACTATCTTGTTGTATTTACGAGTCTGTGTGTCTGGCCAATTTTACACTATTTATCCGATAAGCTTGAAACTCTCCATGCAGGTAGCCTTTCTGTCTGGTCAGGTCATGGGCATATGCGATTTTTAACTGCCCGCGTGGAACAAGTGCTACTGCTCATAAATAATAATAATTTCAGGGCCAGTATAGAGTAAGCAAGCAACGCATGCAGCCTATTTGTGTTGGGCAACGTGGTTATTTTAGCGTGACAACAGTGTATAGCACAGGCGTGCGGCTTCTCGGCTAGCCGGCATTGAGGTATGGGTCAGGTGCGGGACTTCCGTGGACGTATTTTTCCGCCATGCTAATTGAATGACTTTCTCTATTCTGTTTGTGTGTCTGTATAATGTAGTGAATGTGTGTTTGTTCGCTTATAACTCGGGAACGGGAAAAGCGGTTGTCTCCAAAGTTTTACGGTAGCTACAGGGTGCCCCAAAGATGGTTTTAGAGGCAAAAACTTTAAGAACTCTTAGGTACGGGCCAGAAAATTGGCATTTTTCGTTTCTAGCGGCACCGGCCGGCCATGCGCCACTGCATACAGATTGGGCACTGGACAGGCTATAGGCGGACACAGAGGCGCAGGCGGATAATGCGCAGACGCAATAGAGGCAAGCATTGGTGCTGACGGGCCGGCACGCATACACACAGGTACGGGAAGCACGTGATAGAGGGGACATAATGCTCGACTAGGTGGACAGAAGCGCTATTAGGATATATATGCTGATAGCGCCTGGGGCAGAATATTCGACAATAATTGAAATTCTGTCGGAAATAACTGAATCCTGGTTCTCGTGCGTGGCAGTACAATACGCTAACAAGCGGTCTCATTACAACGAGACTTACTAATGAGCGCATGCTGATTAGAAATTATAAGCTTTATTTTTACGACAACAAACGCTACGAAATGATGCTTAATTCACTCGGTCGCTCTTTACGCTAATTGGAAAATCGGAAACATTATAGGCCTAATATACAGCAATTTAAAAAATAGGCACCGATTACATCAGCGATTACCGGTATGTCGTTATGTCGTTTTACAACCTATTCCAAGGAACGGAAACCTAGGCCTACATATTGCTATTTCCACTGGTTTGTTATTTAGCTGCCGGCAACAAAGTTGCCACAGACTATACGTTTTACCGCCGGTTCTTCTTCTTTTTTCTCCAACAGTCCAACGTGTGGCCAGACTGCCGATCGTTGCCGGGTAAAAAGTATACCGGTGCTTAGAAACTATGTGCGGCACGAATAATTCGTACAGACATCTCTACTAGCCCTCCCCTATTTTTCACAGGAGGTCAAAACGTGCAAAATTTTGCCCCGTTTTTCGACACCACTCGCATTCCGAGCGCTCTGATTTTAAAAAGGAGCCAAAACTCAAAACAATATTGTATAGCACCGAATTCTGGGGCTCTCATCTGCTGCACACCGTGTGCTGCAAGGGCCCCTAACTCTGAGATCCATTTGCCCTAAAGTGCGACAATTGGAAAAACATCGGTTACATCGCTCTAACTCAACCACACGTGGACAGATTGCGTTCAAATTTCACAAGATGGTACTCTGTGGCTCGAGGAAAGCTGCGGAATTGTCAAAACCCACTAAGGTTAGAATTCAAGATGGCGGACGACGCCCAAATTTATAATATATGGATCCCGATATCTTTGGAACAGCTGAAGCTAAAGACTTCAAATTTGGTGTGCGCATCGCTACGAGGAGTAACTTTGACGGCATGCAAAAACTAGGTCAAAGAGGGCATGACTAGGTTTAGGTGACTTAGGTTTAAATATACGGACCCCTGTGAATATCTCTCGAATGGCTAAAGCTATAGAGTTTAAATTTGTCAAGCAGATAGATTGTAAAGCGTGGAAAACAAGCAGTACAAAAGTAGATCAAAAGGGACATAATCTAGGTCACATTGACCTACTTTTAGATTTGGGGATAGCGATTATGGCGGTTATGGCGTAAAGAAAGAGGGGGCTAGCGACGTGTGCATGGTTTGGTCAAGTGACAGCCGATGTCCTACAAACGTTGAAGGTCATGAGATCAAAGATCAAGGTCATGACGCAAAAACGAGATCCATCACGAGCTAAGTAAGTAATATTATGGTGTGTGATGAGTCACGCTTCACTGCAGTTCATAGCGCATAAGCACGTGCGTGGGTTGATGGCACGTGATAACAGTGTGTTGGCCTCATCAGGCAGTGGCGTCAGTCTTGCCGTCTGCAATCGAGGCAGTGGTTGTTGATGCTTGCTGACGTAAATTCAGTCGATACTAACGGTTGTCGTGAATAAGACGTGTCGGGGTGCCGCGAACTGCGATTTATGATGGCGGATTTTTGGGGCGCCCCGGGCCGGCGGCTATAAGTGGCAATACATTGCCGCATTTTCTAGTTTCATTCAAAAACTCATATGCTACATAACTTCAGTAAGAGGTATCTGTCTTTTAAAGGATTATCGACAAATAACCAGAAAATGCCTCCTCAGAGTTTATTAATGCAAAACATAAATGTTCGAAGCTCCGAACAGAGTTTTCAACGTCGTATTCTCCGAACAGCATGCAGTGTAGCAACCATGAAGAAAGAACATGCCTGGAGAGTTTATTTTCGCTGTGCGAGTAATTTCGTGTAGGAACGCCGGACTACTGTATTTAGTGCTATCTTGGACACGACAGAGTAACGCGCCATGTACGGCCGTTAGAATTTTGCGAACTCATTTCGGCTGTGAAAGCGAGCGCGAATGAATAAAGCATAAGCTATGCATCTTAATGAATCACTTGAAGAGAGAGAGGGAGAGGGACTGCGGTCGACGACTCGCGCGAAGAAAGATTGACAACCTGACAGTATAACCTAGTACTGTATGTCTTTGTCGTGCGATTTCATGTTCGTCACGCGTTTTCGCCGTCATTTTAACGCGTCCAACCTAATATCCTATCTATAGGGAGTCGAAGGGCTCACATAATCTGTCAGTTTTTCATCACACGTTGCTTTATTTATTATTTAAATAGATCTTTGAATGTATAGCTAAACTGGCCGATTGTGTTTAAGAGTGGTCAAATCTCTAGGCTACATTTATTTCAGTTTTAGCACATATTCTAATGCATAAAATTACGCAAACAATTTTATTTTTTTGCAATGAGAAAATGTCAAGAGTCCTATCAACCTTTCCGATCTGTGTATGAAACCGATAAATAAATAAACAATTCTTAATAGTTTTTGATACTTAACTTAGTTTGTCGAACGTGGCAGTTAAGTGCAATCAATCAATCAATCATTTATTTAAGTCAGGCGACATGGCCCATACAAACACACACACACAC
>Ga0126335_1003205_pt1 | contig 10095 bp, 7 predicted proteins | sample OlaspJWI45metaG_FD_108409 | JGI IMG/M metagenome (GOLD analysis project Ga0126335, IMG submission 108409) | Marine gutless worms symbiont microbial communities from Oahu, Hawaii - Olavius sp. 1 OAHU.JWI-45 metaG | ecosystem: Host-associated > Annelida > Digestive system > Unclassified | place... | reverse complement strand
TGATTACCCCTCCCGCCCTGCCCCATACCTCTAGTGTTGCCACCTGTCTACCTGACGCCTTTGATCTGACCGCCGCCACCTCCCTTCCTCTTAGGTAATGACGTAACATACAGCACCCTGCCTAGGCTCTATAGTGCTTGTCGCTGGCGTCGCTGCGCAGGTCTACTGTGTGTGAACGCTTTACTTTTTGTCACATAAAAATATGAACTTAAAATTTCGAGTCGAGAAATTTCTCGTCAAGAAATTTTTTTCTCGAGCCCGAGAATTTTTTTTCGAGACTCGTCTCGATCAAGACTCATTAACATGCCTAACCATCACATTTTCTTACAACATCTGCATGTTTTCTTCGGTCTGACGGATGGTGTCCTGAGGTGGATACAGTCTGTCTCTGATCAAACAAGTCCAATCATCTACAACGGCCACCTTTCCAGCTCGTAGCTAGTACAGCTCGACGTCCCACGGGTTCGTCCTCAGACCATTCTTGTACGTTCTGTACACTACTGAAATCACCTCTCATGGGTTGCAGCTCCACCAATATGCTGACAACAGCCAAGTATATATCAGCATCCCAGTCAATGATGTACAGACAGCTGTACACCACTTTGCTGTCTGTGTTTACACTATCGACAAATGTATGAAAGCCAGTAGCTGAATGCTTCTAAAACCCAGATCATGTGGCTTGGTTCTATACTGCGACATTCCATTCCTGTCGACTAGTATCAAGGTCATCAATACATCGATACCACATGGCACACGGAACATGGGTGTCATCATTGACAGTCAACTACTGTCACTATCGGCTCATGTCGCATTGCTCTGTCGGGCTGGATACTACCAGCTTCGCCCGCCAGCTATGACCAGTCATCCGATCACTTTCAACAGAAACTGTGAAGACACTGGCCCAGATGTCCGGGAACGAGCTGACTGCCACCCATTGGCTCCCTGCTTTGCAGAGAAGCTTGGACATAGAGCCAGAGGCTGGTTGCGTAGGATTTACATTTTACTGGCAAAACACCCAAACATATTAGCAGACTTAAAGTTAGCAAAACTTAAATTTAGTGGAAGCTAATTAGTATGCCAACAGTTTTTGGAAGCAGAACCGCTGCTCTCATAAGAAAAAAGTTAGGTTTTGCCAGTTATTGTTGAATTGCTTTGTGTAACAGTGACCACTGTTTAGAAATTTTTTCAATGTTTTAGTGTCGAGTGTCATGAGCTGATGCTACAGCTAAAAGTTACAGTTGAGGGATTGCTTGCTTTGCCATCTGTTAATGTGTGGAATGTTCCTGGAGGTTTGGAGCGACTTGATCGATGTCTCCGCCACATACTGAAACACAGACTGAAAGTATCTATGGTATGTTTGTTGCACTGGGTAATTATTTGTAATTATAGTCAAAAAGATAACAACTTTGTAATGACAACAGGAAATTGTAACAGATTAATGCTGCTCTGTACTGGCAGAATACAGAGCATCAGATGAGTTTTTTATCAGTTATATTTGAATATATAGCACGGAATGTAGAAGTATAAATTCTCTGTGTTGGTGATTGTTGAGATGGGTCAGATTTCTGTCCCACAGCTGTCCAATGTCCGTCTGTCTCGGTGTTGTGTTTTAACTGCTGTATGTTGGAAGCCATTTAGAGCTTGGGGGTACCTGTGGTATGTTAGGGCACTGGAACATTGATGGGTGTGTGGCATTTCGTTCGTGGTCTGTGCACTATTCATCCACAGTCACAGTATGTCATTGAACAGTTGGACCAAGAGTTTGCAGCAATGCCTGCATTGTGTGTTCGACGATGGATTCGGCACTGTCTTCTTGCACACAATCTGTCTACACAGATTCAAGCTCTTGTTAGCTGCCGGTCATACCTGCTTCAGCACTACCTCGGTATGCAGTGTGCATGGATTAAACCTGTTGTAAATGCATTTTCTAACTGTAACGGAATTTATAGCTGTATGACAGCATCGAGAGTCCTGATAGTGTACATGCAAGCTGTCATTGACCACTGACAGTTTGCATCGTGCTGCCTATCTTTGTTCATCAACACTTTGACAGACATCTTTTAGCATGTAGTGTGGTACCTGTTCTTACTGCTACAGTTTCAGCCAAATCCACTATCTGAGCTAGAGCTTACTTTTACTTGTCGGTTGATATTCTTTACAAGACCGTACATCTCAAGATACAAACAGTTTCCGGCAGTCTTTGGCGTGCTTTAGCTATCAGCCAGGTATCTGCAGCATATACATATAGCGTAGTGCTAAATTTCAAACTGTACTCTTTGCAGTTTGATTATTGTTATCACAGTCCAATTTTTCCGTCAGCTATTTTTTGTTACCTTGTCTGATAAACCCTTATTGCAAACAAAAAAACCAATTCACTCTCACTTTATTGTGTTTTTTGGACATGATATATTTCACTTCACATTCTGTAATAGCCGACTTTACCTTATTAACATTCACTAGGTAGCGTCACCATCCACCTCAGCTTCACAGCCCAAATGCTGACTAGTTGTTGTGTTTGCATAATCATAAACAGTAAGTAACACAAGATGTTTATTTCTGTGAACAGAGGAAGCATACTTGTGCCAGTCAGAATATGTTGTTGCACTAATCACATGCCTTCATGCGGTTGAACAAAACAATCCTGCTCTATTGGCAGATGTTAATTCTACTTTGGTAAGCTTTGTATCACAAACTCTGTAGGCGTAATTGTTACCATTCTTCATTGTTGTGAATCATTGGAAAGCACATTGCATCAGTGCTATTTGTTGGTCTGTTCTGTTCTGTCCCATCTAGCCGAAAGCCATCTGTAGTTATGATTAGATAGATTAGATTATATGTTAGATTATATAGGAAGCTTTATAAATACTAGCTGATCTGATTGCTGCTTGTGTGGGCCTCAGGGTTGTAAAAATATGTCCTTTCTCTATTATGGCTACTAGAACAAAAGAGGCTAAACCAGGATTTCATAGTGTTAGTTCATAGTTCTCTAGTTTTTTTGTGATTGTGTTAACTAGGACTGTGTGTTTGTGTTTTGAGTGCATGTGTTACTTTGTTACTTTAATTTTGGTTGTCAGTGCGAGTGGTAGCCACAGAAAAGACTCGTCGGCAGAGTGACCTACTTTACTGTGTGTCGAGTTGAGTGGGATGTTTGTCTCATTTGATGCCGCAGCGCTTTTTTTGCAATTTTGCAATTGTCCATTTAGGGATTTCTCCAAAACGGCACATTCAATAGAAGTACCCCATCCTGACAGTGAAAATCTCCATAGCACTCTGTAATATCTTCTAAATGTCAGTTTGCACTACTACCTAATAGTAAGTGACGGGCTTTCTACTGCTATCAAAATCAATGACCTTGAAAGATCTTGAACAGCACTGTTGCTGTTATGCGGTGTTATTTGTAGAAAACTGCGGGTTTCAGAGCTAACTATGCCAGACTGGCTTAATATATGTGAATATTTTCTATGCAGAAATGTACATCACAGATTCTAGTTTATGATGGGTATAATTTATGGCAATATTCGCAGAACTCACCAGAAATGAATGCAGAAGCAGCCATATGTCGAGAGCGAATTATTGGTGTGTAGTGACGACGCTCTGCACCACATATTGTACACATTGCTACCTGCTTTTCAGGGAAAAACCACACTTGTCACTGAAAACCCAGAAAAAGCTAGATTAACAACATTAATTCAAAACTTTGTTATTTTTACCAGACTTGGTGCACGCATGGACAATGAGGTCCTGCATGGTACGAAGAGGTATAAATACACTTTTTTTGAAAATACAGCCATCGGACAGCGACTAACTTGAATTAGTTAACTCGCTGTAGCTCGGCTGTGACTAGTCTGATTTTGCTGAAATTTTGCACGGTGACATGTGAAGGTCCTTGAAGGCTGGCATGTGTAAAGTTGAAACTGGATGTTGAATTCAGCCACAAGGGGCATTTTTTCGAATTTCATCTTGTGCCTTGCGGTGATATCTCCGACACCAGTCAAGATACTTTCAAAAAATTTGGTGGCTACGTAGCAAACGCTGTCCTGCAGCATGCGGAATTAATCCATGTATGCTTCTTTGAAAAATCCAAAATGGAGGACGGCGGCTATCTTGGATTAGTTAAAGTGGTATAACTTGGCTGCGCATTGTCCGATTTGGCTGAAATTTTGCACGATTACAGATATGACTGAGGATGACCCAGACAAAGCCCCTACGGGATAAATGCTCGAGACAAACTACCGGACAGACGACAAAGCAAATTTTGTTTTCAAGACATATCTGGGCTGACATCTGCACCAAATTCAGTGTGTTGATGCAAAATGAAACCTCTGATGAGTTAAGTAAGTGAAACGTATTGCCACATTTTCTAGTTCTCACTAATTTAGAACTTTAGATGGTATTACAAGATGCAGATGATTATGAGAGTTGACTTTTGTATTGTAGGCTGTGACACACACAGCAGTCATCATTAGCCTCTCAGTACAATAACCAACAGTAATGGTCGAGAAGCGATGTATGTTATTATGTTGTAATGTTGCCCATTATTTGTATAAACTTGATTGTGTTAATGATGTTATTTGCAGTTATTCCGTTCAGTTTCCAGCAAGAGACATGTACATAGTATTTCACTGCCAGAAGTTGAGATTGCTGCTACCACGTCTTCTTCCTCTCTTCTTTCATCAGTCAGTGGACCAGTGGCTGTGTGCGATGACAATGGTATTTTATCTGCTTGTTCTTTTGTTAAATTGAGGTGTGCTATATTGAGATGAGATGTCTGTGCAGTTAGATTACAGTACATATGCTGTTTTGTGACAGTCAGATGCTTGAATTTCTTTGAGTGCAGTGTCCTTTAGGGTTGGGTCGGTTTTAAAAATTGAAACTGTGCGATTTTTCTCCAAAAACCGACCATAACCAAAACTGCATTATTTTGTACCATGGAAAAGGTAACTATAGGCTAAAACCTATTTTGGCCTTAACTCTCTTATTTCAACAGATATCACGATTTGGTTGAAACGCCCTTGTCTACTATCACTAAGTGATATGACCCAGATGACCTTGACTTTGACCTTTATTTTGGATATGTTCGTATCACCTATTTTTGGTCATAAATCCTTTAATATACACTGTAGCTTCAAATAAGAGTTATAAACCAGAATAGCTTATATGGGCATTTTCAAGTCCAGCATCAAGGTCAAGGTCATCTGGGTTATATGACCCCTTGTTGGACTCACCTTACAATAGTAGATAGAGCTTGTTAATAAGGTAAATTTTTCGTCAAAATTGTGATATCTCTTAAAATAAGCATGTTATGGCCAAAAATAGGTTTTTGGCAAGCTAGTAACTCAAAACTGAAACCGAACCGAAACTGCAGTACCGAATCGAAGCGAACCACAAATTTAAAAAGTGGAACCGACCCAACCCTAGTGTTTTTTGTTTAGCTTTGCTAAAGGCTGATTACTTGTTACCTAAAGTATGTGATGCACGCATACAGGAATTATTATACCTTTCAAAGCAAGGTATTATATTTTGCTAGTGGTTCACTTTTTTGACACCAGAACTTATAGATAGAGAATGGCCAGCCGGACGCCTGCCGTTTTTGTATGGTTATTGTTATTATACTGGCGGCCCTGGCTGAAGTTTAGAAAAATCCAAAAAAAATCGATTATCTATCTCTTACTTTTTACAGGGGGTCACAAGTCCCAAATTTTTGATCAAAATGTCGGCACCACTCTCTTTTCAGAGTGCACTCATTTCAGACTAGCAGTTTATTGGAAATCAAAAAACAAACTTGTCACGAACTGATGGTGGTCATATCTCACAGTACAAACCAGGTAGACGTTGGTGCCCGAACTCTGATATTTCTTTCCACAAAGGGACCCCCAGCTGACATTTTGGAGAAAACAGTCATACCAGTTGGGTTTAAGGAGCCAGTTTACATGAAACTGGCTGAAGATAGAGCAAAGTCACCCGCGGATCGGAAGTAGACCGAAGACTGTAGATTCTTCATGCAAAATTTGGTAGTCGCCTGTTTGGGGCTTCACACCCAAAAGGTGCAATAAACAGGGGTACCCCTCTAAAGCACAACTTTGAAAATTAGTCGATTAGCAATAACTTAGCACATTGAGCAATTTTGCCGAATTTTTGTTTGGTGACACATCTTGGAGAACTCAAAGGATAACACTTGTCAAAGTTGGAACCGGAAGTAGAATTTAGCAGTCAAAGAGCCACCATCTTGAATTTTGTTTTGGGACATATCTCCGGTTTTATGCTTTTAGTAAAAATGTGATCTGAGGCATATTAAGTAAGTAAAATATATTGCGTGTGCTTCACAAGGTATCAGGTGGCAGTCCAGAATTAATTACCACATTTTCTAGTTTTCAGTATACACCATGTCTGAAAATACCACACCCTACGATTTTTGGCATAGCTTTATTAAAACAAGCCAGTGATGCATAATTTTTGGCAGAGAAGATCATGAAGCTATTGCTTGTTAGTCGTGCCTAAAGAGTTTTGTATTGGTCAAGAACCACCTGCGTGATTGCTGTAGCAACCACAGCATCATTGCAAAACAGCACGCACTGGTCTACCACGCAAGCTTGACAGTGGAGTTTCTTACAGTCTTCACTGATAATTAAAGTTGTTTAAAACATTTCATCTGTCCACAAAATGCAAGATATCATAAATAGAGAGTGTTCAAAGTGTTGTCCTTTAGCTTTGAGAAAGGCTGGCTTGCTCCACTGGCATATCGCCTTGTTAACAATGGTCTGTTCAAAGTCAGCCTGGACTTCCACCAGTCGCTGCTTCTGTGCCATGTCATGTACTACCTTATTTTATGCTCCTGCATGCAGCCCCAAGTCTTGTACTCAACTGTGCTAAGGTGCGGACTGATTGGCGGCCACAAATCCAGTGAAATGAAGTCAGGTGTTTCTTGATGCAGGAACGCGACTGTCAAACATGCACGGTGGACTGGTACAACACCGGTGCACTGACCTGCTGGTAACAGTTTAAAGACAAATTACATGTAGTGCTGTTTGAATTAAAATTATGTACGTCAAATAATATTGATATTGTAACATTTTGGTGAAGTTATGCTGAAAAGTGCCAGGTGTTTCCTGAGAAAATCGACTGTTGAACTTGCACGGTAGACCAGCATGTTGTTTTGCAATGATGCTATGGTTGCTATAGCAACCACACAGGTGGTCTATACCAAAATTTTTATGTATAACTAGTAGGTATTACCTTCACAATCTTTTCTCCTTAAAACTATCCATATACCAGCTTGTTTTAGTATAGTTACGCCAAAAAATCATAGAGGTCCTGTTTTTATGAGACACCGTGTACATGTATGTGTATAGATTATTGAAAAGCTTAATAAGGATTGTGCACATTTTCTCCATAGCAGGCAAGCTGTTATTTCAACATGCAGTATACACTATAGGTGTTAGTTATTTTGCAATGGAATGAATATTATTATTCAGCTATCATGAGATTATGAACTAGAAATATGTGGGATATTTATCTGTCTGTCTTTGTCTGTGATTAGATGAAGAACACACAATAGAAAGTGATCTGTCGCTGTCTGTGTCAGCAGTTTATAGTTCAAATAACAGCTCAGCATCAGACAGTCTGGTGTCACAGCCACTGAATGCTGTTCATCCATCACAGAAATTCAGTGAAAGACCAGCTGCTAAGCAGTCTTCATCTGCACTTTCATCAACAACTGTGGAAGCTGGCAGTGAGTTTCAGCTTGTAGCATCTGCTGACACTCGTGATGATTCGTCCTCATTGGCACTTGATGCCAATGATTGCTGTGATAATGTGCTGCTAAGAATGGAACATCTTGAAGCTTTGAACATTGGAAAAGAGCGGATAACAGATACGCTGTCAGTGGCAGTGAATTCCAGTATACACAAGTCTGATGACAGTGTGGTTGATGTGTCGAGTGTGATTACTGACTCTGATGTTGACAGCAGCACATTCTCTTCTCATCTGTGCTGCAGTGAATTCAGTACAGCTGATGTAGATTACAGTACACTGCAAGATGTCACAGTTAAACCCAAGAGACCTACGCATGGCCGGTCAGCTTCAGAAAGTGGAATTTTCAGCAATAGCCAGTCTTCTCTGAATATAACTCAACCAGCACACGGTCACAAAAGATATGAACAAGGTATAGAATAGATGTTTAGATGCTGCAGATAGTGCAGAGAATCCAATTGCCAGTTACATGAAACTGTGTGAACCATTTACAATAAAAATTATTAAATAAAAGAGTATTTGGCTGTAGTAAAATTTTTGATTAATTAGTCAACAGTTTATTTCAGAATATAGAGAAACTACAGCTGTACTAATTTATGATTAGTTATACTGTTGCATTTTTCTAAATTTCAATCAGTAGGACAACACTGGTGGTGATTCTCAACTAGTCAATGAGAAATGTTGATAATGAGGTTGATCATGTGAGAGTCATTAGCTTTCTGCTGAGCAAATGGACCCCAGATGCTCTGATTGACAATAAAATCTGTATATCATTGTTAATGTGATGTCTATAAAGTATGTTATTGTTGTTTTATGTTGTAGCAAGTCATGGACTATTTAGACAGCCATCTAAGGGACAGTCTCTTTTGAGCTTTCTTTCTTCGCAAGATTTCCACACATGCACCGACCTTGATCGGGTATAACCCTTTAATGTGTATTTATGCTATTTGATAGTTGCGTGGGTCACCAAGGTAAGCTGGGGTCAGCATTGTAATACTTCAGTGAAGACTGTTTCAGGTAATTGTTACCTGCAATCCAACAGAATGAACATTACAAGATGATAAAAATACATTTTGTCATGACCTAGTCAGTGATATGTCACTGTGGAATTAATAGTCGTGCAGTGCATGGTGACCCTACAGTACCTCCCTTTGGAATGACAAAATAGGATTCTGCTGTTTCTGGTCCAATGACCCTGTGGAACTCACTGCCACTCTCAGTTTGTGACCTATCTCTTGAATATTGTACTATTCTGCAGAGCTTATAAAACACTGTTATAGATGGCTTGCCTACGGCACAAAATAATGAGAATGCAAATAATTTAAGTGTAATGAATGAGTTTCGGTTGATATAAGAACTAAGAAGAATATGTCATCAATCGTAGTGACAGGACGTCACTGCTTATAGCGTGAAGAAATGTGATCAAGTTGACGACATTAAAATTGACTGCCAATATGTTGTATGTGTGGTACGGTACATGACTGCCGTCCACTCAATTGGATTTTTGAATGAATCATATTTGGACCATTCCACACATTTGGGGAGCCCAATGTCTACATGCCCACTAATTTTGTGAAAATATTTTTATCTGCAGTAGATATACGCTCCCAAAACGCCGATATGTTGTATGCGTGATGCATTGCTGTCGTCTGCTAAATTGGATTTTTGAAGGAAACGTGTTTAGACCATTCCACACCTTGAAGGAGCTCACTGCCTACATACCCACCAAATGTCGTAAAAATATCTTGATCAGGGGCAGAGATATGCCCCGAAAACGAAATTCGAAATGGGCCCTCTGGCGGCGGAATTCGACTTTTGGTTTCAATTTTAACAAGTGTCATCTTTCGAGGACCTTCCTGTGTAGATGATCCTACAAAATTTCAAGAAAATCACTCAACATGTGGCTGAGTTATATGTGATTCAACTTTTTCTATACCTGCCTTTAAACCTACATTGCCAGTGGCACAGCTAGAGAATGCATTCCCGGGCCTGTTTTTTCATTCCCAGGAATCGGGAATGTGCAAACGTAATTCCCGGGATTCCCGGGCGCCCGGGAATAAGGAAATGCATGGCGGGACGCCAGTGCTTCCAAATGGGCAACGCGCGCGGCGCACCATAGTTTATGTATAGATTCGTTACCGGCAGCGGGAGGCCTAAGTTCCCCCTAACTGATGACAGATACAATGGCTGCTGTGTAACGACTAACGACTGTACTGATTAAAGCAACGTCAATTCATTCGTTAGCAAACACGCTATATAGCGTGTGTTAAACTCAGAGTACTGCCACTACTGCGAGATGGCGGTCTTCAAAAGTAGTCTTCAGCAAGCGTACAAGTACCTTCTCGT
>Ga0126335_1003204_pt1 | contig 10097 bp, 8 predicted proteins | sample OlaspJWI45metaG_FD_108409 | JGI IMG/M metagenome (GOLD analysis project Ga0126335, IMG submission 108409) | Marine gutless worms symbiont microbial communities from Oahu, Hawaii - Olavius sp. 1 OAHU.JWI-45 metaG | ecosystem: Host-associated > Annelida > Digestive system > Unclassified | place... | reverse complement strand
CGAAATCTCCAGTCTAACAACAGGACTGTCTGCAAGCGATAATGTGACCAGTGCAATGTTGCCTGAATGTCAGTCACAGAAATGTCCAAAGGCATTACGCCTCGTTTCAGTTCTGCTTGCGAACCAAAATGTTGGGGGAACGTACGTGTCCCCCCGTCCCCCCCTATAATCGCCGCCCCTGGACACGGACAACATTACTGTTCTACTGTACTTAGTTGGAACAAAATAAAGTTATGATTTCGAATTCGATGGTACGTGAGGACTACCGCGCGGTCATCTTGGAGTCTGTAGTAGGAAAGCTGGTGTCGAGTGAGTGACTACTCGGGCTAAAAATTTTCAAAGATACTCTTAAGGAGAACTATTGCAGAATGCAGAGAAATGCTTTTTAGCAGATATTACAAAATTTTCCAAAAATACAGGCCCCTGCCACTGGACAAGGATCTACCAGCAGTCGATTTATCACGTCGAGATCGGATTCAGAGATAGGATATGCCTGCATCCGGTTCACGACATTATTTGTTTGTCTCATTGTTTGTTTACTGTTGTAAGTCACGTTTTAGACGAAACGGAAAAAAGTGGCGTTGCCAACGAATTGTTTACGATGGTTTGTAGTTCCAAGAAGATGTTTGAGTAGTGGTACCGTGTGTCATCTGTAGATCCGTTTAAAACAAGATATGACGAATGAAACAGAAATAGATTTTCTGCAGCTAGTTCCACATCGTATCAAGGTACTGAAACTGTTGTACGGTACACGTCAAGGTGCGAGCCAAGCAGTCGACCACACTACCGTCCAACTGCCTACACGACAGGAGGGATTAAAGAAGGCGAAATCTAACGACGAGTTGAGAATAACGAAACGCATCAACACTGTTGAGTTACGGTAAACTACTGACTTAGTAGCACAATGATTTTTAAAGTGTGATTTATCCAAGTTGTCAATGTTAATGGGGAAAGTATAAAACACGAAACTGCGAAATCGGCAAGGTATGAAGCGCGAAAAAACGGTGCGAAAGTTTTTGCGTTTTACATGTTACAGATTTCGCAGTTTAGCGTTTTACTGTGCACCTTTTCAGCGTTTTAAACTCAAACTTCCGTTGTTTTGTTATAAACCAGTCTGACTAAAATATGCCGGGATGTCAGGACAGATGCAGAGGAAACCAAGCTCTGTACTAAGACTGTTGTGCATCAAGGTTGCCAGATACCGGCGGACAGCAGACATCCAGACTACCACTAATAATCACTACAACATTGCCACACAGTAACAGCTTACATAACAGCCCATGCAGTAGCACTAAGAATGCCGGGACGCTGTTGCCTGACCTCATTTACCTGTCATGTGCTTTCTCAGTGTAGTCGATTTAACTTAGCATTTTTGTATTGCATTGCATTTTTACATTGTATCTAGTGTTAGTTTTTGTCTGTAGACCGTTTGTAATCTGGAGATTTAATCACACAACATTTTCTCAATGCATATTAGTATTTCAATGCAAATGGCACATAAATAAATTTCCATGTTACAATGGAGGTCGAATTAAAGCTTTTCTACAGTGCCAGCGATGGTTGCAGCAGCATCCTGGTGTCCTAACATCTGTCCCAGCATCTCTGGAGCTACAGAGCATCTCAGTCTCACTTAGTACAGAGCTCGGTCCCCTTAGTATGGCAATTAACTGTCTCAGCATCCCGGCATATTTTAGTCAGACCCGTTATAAACTGGTAGACCTATGCCTACAAACTTTAAAAATGGAAATCACACTTTTTATACTGACATGCAGTGAATAAGTATTTATATATGTCAGTTTTTGTCAAATTATGCAGCTTATTTTGTACAATACAGTGTATAGTATCAATTGTAAGGAACTGACGTTGTGAGACCACATCACTTGTGGGTAAAAGACAAAACAGCAAGCTGTAACACCACATTCATCGATCTTACCAATTCAGTGCGGTTAGTAGGGATGGTCTGTGGAAGATAATGAAGAAATTCTGATGCCCAGAGAAGTTTATCACAGTCATCCAGCAGTTCCACGATGGCATGATGGCTAAGGTCCTTGAGGATGGTGATGCATCAGATGCATTCCCTGTGAGCAACGGAGTGAAGCAAGGCTGTGTGCTTGCACCAACTTTTTTTAGCATGGTGTTTGCTGCTGTGTTGACACACGCATTCCAAGACTGAGGACACTATCTCTCTGAGATACAGGACTGACGGGTGGCTATTCAATCTCAGGCATCGGCAAGCTGGTAACAAAAATTAAGGAGACAGTAATCAGAGACTTTCTTTTTGCTGAAGACTGCACCTTGAGTGCTGATACAGAGAAGAAAATACAGTGAGATGTGGATCACTTCTCTTTAGCTTACGATAACTTTGGACACGCCATCAGCACTACAAAAATTGAAGTTATGTACCAGACTGCTCTTGGCAAGCCTTACCATGAACCATGCATCATAGTGAAAGGACAGAAGCTACCGACAGTGGACCGATTCACATACCTGGGCAGCATACTCTCCAGAGAGGTCAATAAGGTCAATATAGATGATGCAGGCAACAACAGGATCATCAAAGCCAGTGCAGCCTTTTGACGACTCAGTAAGAACATGTGGGAGCATAGAGGGCTCAGCATGATCACAAAACTCAAGGTATATTGTGCAGTGGTTCTCACCACCTTGTTACATGCCTGTGAAACGTGGACTGTCAACAGTAGACATGCCAAACAGCTCAATTACATTCATATGACCTGTCTCCACAGGATACTGTGAATCAAATGGCAGGATAAAATTCTGGACTCTGAAGTCCTGAGTTGAGCCTCTCTCTCAAGCATCTATACCTCTTACAGATGGGCAGGACATGTGGTTCGGTTGTCTGACGGTTGACTGTGTATCTGCAGGCCTGTGAGCAGAAAATACACCAGTGATATTTTAGTTTACTATGGCAAAACTGTTTCTTTTACTAAATTAGGCTATATTTTTTCTAAAGTCTTAAACTAAAAACTATAAGTAATATTCACTCTATGAAAATGAACAACCAGTCGTCTATGTACCTGCGACAAAGTTACCTTGAAACCATCTTACAATAGTGTTTTCTACATCTGTGTTTGTCTACGTTAACAAGAGTGTCACAAATTATACCTGCTGGACAGAGACTTGTGCAAACAGAAACATACTGGCCAGCATTATCACAAACCAAAACTAAACCACTTTGCACTAGCTCCTTTGGAAGTACAATGACTGGACAATGAGTAGGAGATGGTGAGACGTCCACTGTGCCACTTGTGCATCCACATGGTGGAACCACACACTCTAGAAGTGGGATGATACAAAGGCAAAAGTCTGGCATACTCTGACGGCGATGGCGCCAAAGAGGCATCAGAGTGATGAAGATGAAGTCAATAACTATGATCCCCCGTGTGGGTTCTGGGGCTTAGAATAGACCCACTCCGTTTTCTGGCTCGATGTCATAAAAGGCGATAAAACCAGGCACCCCTCAACCTCCATGACCTCGCCTGATTACTGGTGATGGTCTGCAGTAAAAGGAGGAATATTAACGTAGCTGCTCTAGTTACTGTAGTACAGTGCAATACTCTTGTTGTGCTATGTTCTAGGCAGCTTATAGGTCTAGCAGATTGGGTTTTTGTCACACTGGTACTCTTACACCGTGCTTAGCATAGAGGCAGTTGCCTACAGTTTATATTGTAACACGGTGGAGTGGTTCTGGTGAGATTGAAGCTCATCTCAGTGGCCAACTGGCTTTCTTCAATGCTTTGACGCTGTTGATTGGGTCATCTGACTTGTAAAAATTGTCCCTGAAATGACCTATAAATATCATGTGGGACGTTAAGCCTCTACTTATTCATTCATTCAAGAACTATGAAGAAGTTGTAGGCTATGGTCATGTACTTGGCTACTTGGTATACACAAAATGCTTGTACCTGTTTTTAATGTATGCCTTAGATTTTATGTTTAATTTTTAGCTCAGCTGTCTACAGCTTAGCTCAGCTTAGCTTACCACACAGAGTCGTTTGTGTGTGTCCGTCTGTTAACAAGGGTGTCAATAAGTCTTACAGCCATAGACATGAAGACTTGTAATCTTTGGTTTTCATTGTGATATGGATGATTGAATAGAAACAAGTCAGAGTCTTTTCAGAGGCAAATAGAGGGTCACAGAAGTCAGCATTTTCTTCCATTCATGTCAGCACCAGCACTGCACACTCGTAAGTTCTGTGTAGCTATTTTCTGTGTTTTGTGCATTTGTAGGACTTACATTATGAATTGTAAATCAGTGCAAAATTTTCAAAACTGCATGCAAGTGAATAATAAGCAATCAGAAGCCGATAACTCTTCTAGATGCCATCATATCCTAAGTTGATAAATATACTGGGTGGCGCATAAAAACGTTCCAAACTTGGTGCTGAACTATAAAACACTTTAGCAGAAGTAAATCAAACTAAACACATATTTTGGTGAGCAAACATTCATTGATATGTACACAGAATTTAGTGTTGACATTTCATACTTCTACTGAGATACTAAGCAAAGTAGTGTTACCTATCAAAATGCAGAAAAACTACAAATATTCAGTCAGTTATCAGCAGCCTTAACAAGCGTTTAACTGAAGATGTGCTATATTTGTCCAAATTCTGTTCTGTGACTGCTTCTAGATGCCTCTTCCACTGCAAGATAGCCTTCTTTATAGTTTGATCTTCCATCTCGTTCCACTTTTGTCTTATTGCTTTCTTAAGTTTTGTAAGTTTGCATATAGTTTACGTCGCCTCTCTTATTTTATGCAAGTTCTCGCAAGATGTGCTAAACTGAATAATCTAAAGGGTTCATGTCTGGTGAGTGACGTGCTTATTCTTTCCACTGAGGAAATCAGGAGCAACGTTTTAAAATTCTGAGTTGCCTACGATGTGAACGTGCACTGCCTTGAGTGAACACATAGTCATTGGTGGGATAAATACGGCAGCATATGCAGGTCAGCTACCATTAATCAAAATAAATTCATTAGATCACTAAAGAAGTCACTGAAATTTGCAAGTAAGCAAGTAAAAGTGCAATGCTACACTGCCGATGAAACGAATTTATTCTCTACTTAGGATGCACAAAGTAGCAATGAAGCAAAATGCAGGATGTTTTTATGCGGTTTTGTGGTTTTTCTCCACTCTGACATGTACTAAGGTATTAAGCAGTGGTATTGACATCTATCACTGCCGCGGAAGCGATCTAACTTAATGTATGTAATGCATATTACTTAGTTGCAAAATCGATAGTAGGAATACGCCTACAGTAAACACTCTTGACTGTGACTGCATGAATCATAGTAGTACTGCAAACTGTTGCAAGGCTGAGATTAGAATATTGGAGTACACATTTGGTCATTATAGATGCATTGGTTGCCACACACTACTTAGTACCTTAGCTAAATCAATGAATCAGTCAAGTGTGAAGTGTCAACGTGAACTTCTGTGTATACATCAACAAATGTCTTTACTTTGATAAACTATAGCTTAAGTGTTTTATACATTAGCACCAAAGTTTGGGACATTTCTTATGCACCACCTTATATATAACTTTTAAAAACAATAATCTAAAATGCAAAAAAATAGAAAAATAGGCCTATGATTTAATCTAAGAGATAGAGGTTACATTTAGCACCTTACTGTGCACATAGTTTCCATGTTGTGTTACAGTGTACATGTCTGATGTTTGTAGAGTTTTCTTACTGCATTATTCCACATTTATATCATTGTTTTTTTGTACTTTAATTGCAAACTAATGCATTTGTGACGTGAAAATCGCTTACCAGTAACTTACCATTAATATTTGTTGAGTTTGTTTTATCTGAAGTACTGTGTACCTAGAACTGCGTCAGGTTGCGTGATATGTTGGAAAGTAGGTTGGTCACAGGCTGTGCCACTGCTTGATAGAACTGCTGGATGGAATTTACCAGGTAAAGCAACTGCACATGGACCAACTCATTCAATGGATTTTCTTCTGAAGAGTAGAGAGATGCCAAACTCAGCTAGATGTAATCCGTCATCAGCACTGAACATAGAGAGATACCACCACAGGTCTGTATTGGCCTCAAAACTTACCTCTTCTCCAACTCTTTCCCCCCGTGGTCTAACCTTTCCTTGGACTGCACTTTTGGACTTCAACCCTAGCTCTACCCTGGATTTTGTTTTAGGACAACGGTTTGATTACTACGAGTGCGGCAGATTAAGCTGGCTAGGTCAGCTTTATGGCGCACTATAATATAGTTTTACTTACTTACTTACTTACATTCTGTCGTGAATTATACACTGTGTCTCAAAAAAACAGGATCCCTACAATTTTTGGTATAACTTTACCAAAACAAACCGATGATGCATAATTTTTGGCATATAATATCAGGAAGCTATTGCCTACTAGTCGCACATAGAAAGTTTGGTATTGGTCAAGAACCATCTGCATGGTTGCTGTAGCAACCACAGCATCATTGCAAAACAGCACGGGCTGGTGTACTGCGTAAGTTCGACAACGGCATTTTTTACGGTTCTCACTGATAATTAAAGTCTTTAAAACATTTCATCTGTCCACACAACGCAAGATATCATAAATAGCGAGTGTTTAAAGTGTTGTCTTGTAGCTTTGACAAAGGTTTGCTTGCTCCACAATGGTTTGTTCAAAGTCAGCCCAGACTTCCACAAGTTGCTGCTTCTGGGCCATTTCATGTACTGGCTTCTTGTATGCTCCTGCATGCAGCTCCAAGTCTTTCTCACTCAATTCTGTTAAGGTGCAGACTGATTGGCGGCCACAAATCCAGTGAAATGAAGTCGGGTGTTTCTTGATGCAGGAACTCGACTGTCGAATGTGCGTGGTGGACCGGTACAACACTGATGCACTGGCCTGCTGGTGACCTGTTTAAACACAACTTACGCGAAAGGCTGTTTTAATTAAGATTGTGCACATTAATATTAAAGCATTTTGGTGGATTTATGTCCAAAAGTGACGCATGTTTCGTAAGACATACGATTGCCAAACTTTCATGGTAGACTGGCGCGCTGTGTTGCAATGATGCTGTGGTTGCTATAGCAAATACACAGCGGTTCTCGACCTCTACCAAACTTTTTAGGCAAAGCTAGTAGGTAATAGCTTTTTGATTTTTTCTGCCAAAAATTATCTACAAGTGGCTTGTTTTGGCAAAGTTATGCCAAAAAGTCATAGGGTCCATTTTTAGACATGGTTTGGTAGTTATTACAATGTGGAATATGAAGTTCTGATTGCCTTGTTGTGTATTAGTGTCATTGTCAGTCAATGATCCAAATCATCATAATCTTTATAATCAGCCCTGTGTGCACTCTGTTTATTTCCTGGTAGGTGCCATAGTAGGTGACTGAAGCAGGGTTTTGTAATTCTATGTTTGCCAGGTGTTTGTGTTAATGTGCGTGTAATGTTTGCCAGCAGGGAAGAACGCAAGCAATCTCAACGCAATTCTGTGTCATGTTATCAAGGCTTCATGGGCCCACAGTCATACCAACATTGGCAGATATCACACTACTATCTGGTCAGTCACGTTTATCTTTGGTCTTGGCTCTCTCTCAATATGACTAAATTCTGGGTTTTTGGCTGCATTTAATAATTTTTGCATATTTTGGTGGTTTAGTTCTGATTTTGCTGTTGTCTGGAAAAGGAAATGCTTTAGGTGCAGATGTGTAACGTTTGGTCTTTGATAATTCTTTGGAATTGTCTAACATGTTTTTGATCTGTTTACGTCATATTGTATGTCAGTGTTAATATGCAGCTAGGTCATCATTCAGGGTTCTGGTTTGGTGTAGCAGTAAGGCGTCGGTCTCGATCAGTGTAGTTATCTTATGTCGGGCCTGGCTACTGCTGGGATGGGTAGTGTTTACGAAGTCGAATTGCATTTACATTCTCTTGGTATTTAATGAGCCACCCAGGCCAACTCAGCCTGATCATCCCTAGGGGGAGGCAAAATGAGTACTGGTGTAAAAACCAGGCAGGTTATGGAAGAGGTGTGTTTGCTGACTGGAAATGGAGATGAGCACTATGTCATGATTGCAGAGCTGTGAGAGGGCAATGCTGACTTATGGCAAATTTACTTTACCTTGTGTCATTGTTGAGGGTGTATGACAAACTGCCAACATGACAAAATACCAACCACAAATAACCACTACAAGTTAGAAATAAGTGGTTATAGTAATTTGACAAAGGCTGCACTGAATGACCCTGCACACACGGCACGCGGCGTACACTGCATGCGCCTTGTGATAGACTGACAGACAGACACCGCAAACATCGCTAACAATAGTCAGCATCTCATCGATGCAGCCTATAAATGAAATAAAAACAATTTTTACTGCTTTTTCTCTGTGTATGTATGCGTTTGAGAGTTATGACTACTTGTCAAAAGATCAAGAAACCAAGTCTCAACTACACACATGTCTGCTCAAGCAATTAAGCTGCGAATTCAGCCTCATTTGATAGTTAAGTTTAGTTACTTGTCAAACTAATAGAGAAATCGACTCTGCTCATTGTTTACCTACACATCAACTGATCACGCTCCACTAAGCCCAAGCCCCTTACTTTTCAAAATTTATGAAAAACGTTCATTTTACTCGTTTTAGTTGATACAGTGTCAGTTGGTATTCTGTCAGTTGGTATTTTTTGGCACCCCCATTGTTGATATGTATTAAGGTTGTTGTTGATACGTATGTAGGTGAGTTCAATTGTGGAGGAGCTGGTTGACAGGGTCACACTGTACTGTGTTGTTCCAATGCATGTTCGTCTCAAACCAATCACTTCTACGCAGTACGTTGTGCTTCTGTATGAGAGACTCTGTGTAGAACTCTGCCCACTAGTTTACATTACACTGTATCTTCAGCTGTATAGAAGAACGAATGTGATTGGTCAGTGCAACTTATTTGTTATCATTGCTGAGAATGGGACAATGCAGTGGACAGGCAGCGTAAGAGATTTATAGGACACATGCAACACACTTAAAAACATGCTCCAGAGTTCATTTAGGTGTCTGAGGCATAGAAACCACTTGGTGCTTGCACAAGTCAGTAAAGGTGACATTGTGTGGCAGAAAAGACTGTGGCACTTGGTACTTGTACAAGTCTTGTAGTCAGACATCATGGTGTAAGGTGTACCTGTATACTTGAGAAGTTAGTGCAACTTTTAGAAAAACTGCATGACAAGTCTGTTAGCGCAGGAAGGATGGACTGGAAACTAACAGAATGGCTTAGGACAGTAGGTGGAGTAAGGCAAGGTTGTTGTTTATCACCATATCTGTTCAATCTCATACTAGAGGCAATGATGGCGCAAGCATTTGAACATATCGGAAAAGAAAGTGCTGGGATATAGACACTTGGAGACACAGTTAACAGCTGTGTGTACTTCTACAAATTCTCCTTCGCAGATGATATTGACTCGTTAGCTGATACAGAGGAGAATTTGCAGAAGCTAACAGCAGTACACACAGCCAGTGAACAATACGGTCTGAAAATAAACGCAACAAAGACAAAAATGATGAAAATTGGTAAGAAAGAAACTCCCGATACTGGCATTATGTATGAGAACTGAAGGGACAAAGTCGAGGAAGACAAAGAAAACGATGGATTGACAGCGTGAAGGAAGATGTACAAGAGAAATACAGCGACATACAAAAATCTAGCATACTGTGAAAGGACCGTCAGAAATGGACTATTTTCATCCAGTCCCATCAGCAGCAGCCAGATGGAGATGCAGATGGTGAATGACGGACGGGAGAGAGAGAGACAGTGTAATAGTTAGGGCATTGCAGTTATGACTGTACTTGTACTTGTCAGTAAGTTTGGCATGACAGTGTAATGATTAGAGCATTGGAGTCATGATCGTATTTTTTGTCTTCTAATCATTCTATTGTAAAAAACGCAGTTTAAGAGACAGTGTAAAGATCATGCATACAAAACAGCAGAGATTATTTTGCTATGTCACAAGGTGCTGTGCCTTGTTACCTTTACAAGCGAGCTCAGCTAAGAGTGTGGTCCAAAGCAGATGCATAGATAGCCCAGAAGAGACCTGTGTCTACTCTACAGATGATGATGATGATGATGATGATG
>Ga0126335_1003203_pt1 | contig 10101 bp, 6 predicted proteins | sample OlaspJWI45metaG_FD_108409 | JGI IMG/M metagenome (GOLD analysis project Ga0126335, IMG submission 108409) | Marine gutless worms symbiont microbial communities from Oahu, Hawaii - Olavius sp. 1 OAHU.JWI-45 metaG | ecosystem: Host-associated > Annelida > Digestive system > Unclassified | place... | reverse complement strand
TCTGCTCGTATGCACGCTCAAACTATCTGTGTAGTGGATCGTTGACCCTATTACTCGGGTTTTCATTTAGCTTGGTCCGAAGGCAAATTCTGTGCTGAAATCGACCCATCATCATCATCATTTATTTGTTCAGAAGCACAGATACAGCATAGTGCGAGAATAAAGACATGGACTCTGAACAAGACGCACCAGGCTCATGACAAGCTCTTATGGTGGCCTTTAAGAAAAAAACACACAGATACACAAAATATACCAAAGGTACAAAATATAAAATACATATCATAAAAGCACCTTAAAACACTTTTAAAATCTGGAAAAGTCAACCTTGTAAATTGAGCGCTTGAAACGGGAGAGAGAACTAAAATCAACAATGTCTGGGAGAAAGTATGCAGTTACAATACTATCACTAAAAAGTTAGACTGTGTGCGTGAAACATGGGGCTTCTTGAATAATTTGTACTGGTGACCTCTAGTGGAGACATACGTACTGGGCATGAAAAAATCCTCAGTTAGTGTTTCAACGATGCCAAACGGTATTTTATAACACCACATCTAACAAACATGTAAACGCTAACATTAACCATAACCATAATATAAACCCTAACCCGTGGGAATGAGTTGCCTTGGGAACGAGTTGACTGCCACTACTCACTCATACTTAGTGTGGGGTATATTACTGTGGACGGAACTGCACGACACAATTACTAGGGGCGTTCCTCGAATTCAACAGTATCACCCTATGACAGTCGCCTCTGGTCTACTGTAGGCGAGCGCGAGCATCGGCGACAACAAGCTACGTAGGCTCTGCTTGTCACAGTTCATTCACATTCTACTATTAATACATTTGACCGTAACAAGCTACAAGGCCAATTTGCGTCATAAATGGTTGCGGCATGTTCCGGTGGCTCTTACTAAGTGAAAGACGCCCCCCTGCCCTCTCCTACCTACTCTTTTCTCCCACACAGTGGCGCCGCCTGCGGGCGCACTGATGCGTGACGATGTCAGTAGGCGCGTCGTGCTTCGTTGTGTTTACGTCTGGCTTCTGTTGCTCTGTATTAAAGCTGGGCAATTTGAGAATGAGGTCAGTTAGGACCGGTTATTCGTTTGTAGCTCAGCTGGCTACAGCGTAGCTGAGATGATCATACAGACTTTTCGAATCAAGTCTGTCTGTCTGTTTGTTAACCGGGATGCCGCAAAACGTAACCGCTGGACATAGAGACTTGCACGTAGAGACATATTGACCAACTCTGACTACAAACTGAAAATCAGGTCACCCTGACCCACTTTAGCCAGCTGAACCTCACTGCCCATGTTCGGCTTGTTATAATAATTTAAATTGTTTGATTTTATTATTTACACACAATAATAATAATAGGCCTACATACAACAGTTTATTAAAGTAGTATAGGCCCGGTTGGTGTGGTTGTTTGTGTTGTAAAAGTATTTTTAAGTAAAGCCAGCCCATACTCGATTACCGAGCGTAGGGTTCCGGAGCTGATCCCGGTTCTTGGCAGTCAGCCTGCAGGTGATGTGAGTCATAAACCCAGCGGTAGGCTGCTATTACTTTCCGCTAGGCCTGCAGTTACCCCCGCAACCATTAAGAGGGCTGCTACCAATTTTGCTGCTTGGTGAACAGAGGCACAATGGGTGTGAACAGTTTGCTTAAGACTGTTACTCGACAGCGTCGCGACTGCGATTTGAACCCATGCCCTTCCGAGCCTGAGTCCATCACGCTAACCACTCGGCTACCGAGCCACCCACAGCTGGTTAAATTATTGCTTCAGATTTACTCGTACCCTACATTAAGTCGAGTGGTAGCAGCAGTTTTATGATTCAGTAGCAGCTTACAGTTTACCCCGCACTGCAAGATACTCAGGACTCAGAGGATATGCGGCATAACAAAGAACTTATATACAAAACCTGTCACCTAGTTCAATCCAGATTTTGTTCTGGATGCTTTGCATAGCCACCTACTAGTTTTTGTATATCAATGTGACTGCATCATATCGTTGGTTAAAGAGATCAAATGCAACGTTTTTTTGGTTGTTAAATCAAGCTCCTCGTCGTCTGTCTTTAATGATAATCAAACCCATTTGAACGTTGAGGAAGATAAAAAATGAACAAATTGTCGTAAAAGCGTCTGAAAGTTCGCATCCGACGATTTGTTTACATTTTACAAGTCGATGACGTCATACCAGGAAAACAACCAAAACAGTTGACTGTATAGCTGTATTTATCATAGTCAATTAATATTTATAATGTCATGCGACGAAGACGATTTATCAACAGAACCACTGCAACTTGCAGCCGTACACTGTTGATGCAAGATGGGCTCAGTCGGCAACTGCAGTGGAGTGCTGAAACTTTCTGCCGCAACTGGAAAAATAAACATTTTGACAACCAGTCGCCCAACAACACACAGGCGTAATGATGAACTTAGAAATATGTTCTTCGAATAATCCAGGTAAAATTATAGCCTCTTTAAAGAATTATAACGAATCTCAACGCAAGCAAAATAAGCGAATGTGACGTCACGGATGACGATAATTTTCGGAAGTTGCCCAACAATAGCTATACTAAAAAGACCATTAAACTTCTATTTTTCAGCATTTTGCGATATAATGTATTAAACTTTATTATGCAGACGCGTTCATATTGCAGTACGCAGCTAGAAACTAGCCTACATCAATTATGTGATTATACCTTTGCACAACACCTTTAATAGCTCAAATCGAATGCAAATAATCGTGGATCGGTTACATTCGAGTATAAATATTTAGCCCAATGGCCCAGCTCTACAATTGGCCTACCTATCAGTTATCACTCGCTATCTCTGTGGCATCCTGGCAATCGTGATTGCGCGGAGGCGATGCTCATCTTGGCTGTTTGTCCTCGGGCTAAGGCGGGAATCACTGGCCGCTGTGACGTCATAGCGTGAGAAAACAAGTGCCCGACTATAAATAGCAACATCTCGCCAGTCGCCGAATAAATGTGCGCCGTAACGATCGACAGTATGACAAACACTTTACTGTTATCTGTACTCGAGCGTATGTCTGCGATCAGAAACTTTTTAATTCGTAATAATTAGAATAAATATCAATAATTTTTGCTCGTCTACTCGAACTTATATTGGATGACATTTTAAAGTTTTTTTGCAAATCAATTTTCGTTGTTGCGTCGTGTGGAAAAAAGTGCCGTAACAGCAGCAATCTAAACCGAAGATGAGAGGTAATTTTTTGTGGTCGATTGCTAATTGCTAATTATTATTTATTGTTATTAATTTATTTTATTTACTATTATCATCATAATTATTGTACCGGTGTCGTCATAGTTGTTGATTCTCTCAGTTTTCCGACTATTTACTGTAATAGTTAGCAGAAATTGACACTTTGCACTTCCCTATATCTGTCGGCCTATATGTTGCGCATAGATACAGTGTACTGTAGAATTTGGTACAAATAACTGGAACAATTATCCCAAATACACATTGCTCTTATGCAATGACGATAGACGTTCGTGTGAGGTTATTCACACATTTGATTACAAAAACAAGGAAATTATATAAACAAAAACAAATAAAAAGCTTACTATAATTCTAAATAGTTTTTTAAAATTATTTTTTGACTAACTTCGAATAAAACAAACTCAAAATTAATTTGTAAAATCTGACACTGTGTGTGTTTATTATGGTAAACGATGAGTGTATTGTGCTTGACGTTACAGCATTTATGTGGATCGATTTTTCGCAGTCTTTAAATGTGCAATGATTTGATTTATCTATGTCGTTTAATAACTAGTTTCTGGTCTAACTATTATTAGACATTAGTATACGAACATCGATCAATAAAAACGTAAAACTTATGTCAAGTAATCGAGTTCAGTGTTTTTGAAGTACCGTAGCTAAATAGTAAATACTGGCTGTAGATACTCATTTTTAGTAAATCTGTGGAAAACGTGGCTGAAAGAAGACTAAAGGTGTCGTAAGAAATACTAAACTGTTTCTGTGAAATATGAGTTCTGCAACTGCTGCTATCGTTTTTCAGTTGCACCCTATACGGTTGACGTCTAAACGCCGACAGCGCGCATGCTGATGCAAGGTTATGTAAGGACAAGAACATGTTTTACTGCCTATAGCGAGCAGTCATTGTCACTCCAGTCACATAACGTGGGTGGCCTGTGGTGAATGTCAATCAAAGTGTGCTATCTCTCTCTCTCTCTCTCTCTCTCTCTCTCTCTCTCTCTCTCTCTCTCTGTAGCGGCATGTAATACAGGTGTGGTCTTGGCGTCGGTGCCAGTTCATTCATCCGTGACCACGTATGCATGCTTCATCGATTCGCCGACTAATATAATTGGCGTGATGTAAACGTGGACTTTTTTGACTCCATCAACGCCGTCTGACTAGTAGATTAATGACAATACTTTTTTTACATTATATTACGTTATAGTTGTTTAGTGCCGGTGTTCAACGAACCGAAATCGATGGGCTGAAAAAAAACGAAAAAAACATCGGTTATACGATGTGTTTCCATAAACGCAACCGCTTAATGACCTCGAAAGTGACCTTATTCACAAACAAAATTTTTCCAATAAAAAAATAAAGTTTATACACTCGATATAAAGTCTATTTGTGAACGAACCTCTCTGCAGAAGCGCTCAATGGCACGCGTTGTCGATGGATCACACAGTTTTACCTGCATAAATGGAGTGAACCATAGGCCTACCTGTATTGCATTTCCAGACGAAGTTGGTTCTCATGTACTGACTCTGAATGGATGGAAGGCTGAGTTGGCCTACGCACCACGACGGTAAGTAAACAGTCGGCCCAAGATCGCTTTTTCTGGACACATTGTTGTACAAGTATAATAAAAAATAATAAGTTAAACCTTAACGAAAACTAATAAAATTTTGCAAAATTATACAATGAAAATCATGCATTAATCGACAATGGTGCGAACTATTTAATAATTTTTCTGATTTTTGACTATAATGTACTAAAAATGGCGGCGTTTGGGCTGACGTATTATGTTGTGTGCTTGAAAGCGATCAACGGTTGTTCGCTTGTATGCTTCAAAGTGTTAAATTTTAACGTCAGTTTGTTATCGTTCTGTTTGACAGAGATGACCCGTTGGCAGCTGTGGCTTTCCTGTTTACTTGCGCTCATATCTCTATCAGCAGTTTCAACGCAGACACTTGTTAACCGACAGAGTAAGTCTTATCATAAATTTCACCACAACAACGTGGTCGTAGCTATAGGAGAACGTTAATTTTAATGTAAGACTTTTATACGACCACTTGCGTTTGTTATCTCAGCGTTGTAATAACACTTGATTTCTCTTGGCCACGTCCTGGTTTTTGAGCGACTATATGTTCGAATTAGCTCTAATTCAAAGCCGTTTAGGTCTACACTTCGTCACTATGGTGTCTGTTAATTGTATACGAGCAGCTGTTAGAGCACTTTGTGCTTTTCGTTCCTGCTATAGTCTGTAAGCCTACTACAGTATTACAACAAATTCACTGAATTGCCCATTTCGCTGTGCTGGATTACTTTGCGTTGCACATGATGGTAACTCTAACTAGCCTACATAACTAACTGCATAAAAAACGACCTCTGGTACCTTAGACATACTTTTGCATATTGGAACGAACCAAAACTGCACATTCCGAATCAACATCAAATTATTCAAATTATTTAACATTTTAAACTAAAGTTCCCAGCCAGAAAAGTTCGAGAAGGCCTGGCAGCTACAAAAATCTTAATTCGATTATTTTTCGACAAAAATAACTGGCAATATTTATTGTTATTTTGACTTGTGCAGGCCTATGGAGTGTCTATGTTTTAAGCTGTGCACCGTTAGTTTCAGAGCTCAGCGGTTTGGCGCTTGCGGCAGCTTAGTGGCCTGTCGATCTCAGCTATTACGAATAATGTTTTACTATTGAACTGGCCAAAGCACAGAATCGTCACGCATGGATGCGTCGAAACGTAGACGTACACAGTTTCTGCTATTGCTCGAGGCCGCGGATTGCTATAAATTTCCTATTTGACGTAGACCGTTGCTTTGAAGTAGCAATTTCTCGTTCTCGCAAGTTTTGCCGGAGACTTTAATGTCCAAAGAATAGCCTACATAAGTGTGTTTATGAACGACGCTCATCTTCAATAACGGTTTTACGAGGCTAACCCGCAGCAAAATCACAGGTTAGCCTCGTAAAACCGTTATTGAAGATGAGCGTCGTTCATAAACGCACTTATTGCAATCTATCATTATTCATGATTTTACTAAAATAGACTATTAGCAGTCCTTGCTGATGATTTTGTTGTTATTGTGTTAGTAACCTTTTCTCTAATAATTGATGAATATTTTGTTTTTGTGTTGTTATTTTCTGAAATATTATAAACTTCTCTAACAAGCTGGCTTGACAGAATAAACTCTTAGGCCCGTAGGTCACTGAAAATGTGCGTGCAATACCTGTACAGTACAAAATACGGTAGGCCTACAGTGATAGATTATTATTTCTCATCGCTTTTGCCACATGTCACGGTAGCTCAAGCCAAAAAGAACTTGACACATTATAATGAAAGCGGATAAACTCAGTAGTTTTAAACCAAGTAATAAATAATCGTTGTGGATTTTAGGTCTTATCTCGCATTTTAGCGGCTGCCAGGCAGGTTGGCGTTGCGCGAGAGCGTTTACAAACTGAAGCAAAATATCGTAAACACGTTCGAGAAAAATTACGCTGCACAATTGCATTGCAGATTAGACTAGTAATCGTTATGTCGCCCTGTGGAACTCAGTGCCACTGTCAGTTCGTGACCCATCGCTGACGCTGAGACAGCTCTGTGTGATTTCAAAGATCATGCTATTCCACAGAGCTTATGAAACACTGGAGCGCCTCCGTGACAGCTTCGGCTGTAAGGACTACTGCGCGAACATCAATTTACTTATAGTTACTTACTTAAGTTTAGATTACATACGTAAAATCACAACAGGTTAAGAGAATTATAAAGAATTCTAGAAACATATCTCACATATCGATGTGCCGCGCACTCATCGTCGTACTGTTGGTGACCTGTCCGACGCTCTAGAACAGTCAGTTACACGACATTACTGACTGTGTGTCACTGACATCATTCTGCCGGAAACTGAAAACTTTTTTGTTTTTTATATCATTTCCATGACTACATTTTTTAGTGATTCTTGAGGTTTTTACTTAGGCTCCTTTAAAAATTTCTTATGTATGTTTGTATGTATTTAGGCCTATCGTAAGCGGTTAAATGCATTTTAAATCAGCCTCACTTTTGAACATACCAGTGACTCAGAGTTGTTGACAGTTAGCTTTTACAAAATAGCCGCCAAATGTCCATAGTCAGTTATATCAATCAATCATACTGCATGTTCTGCTGTTGCAGCGTGTGTGGTCGATCTTGCGTTCGTGATTGACAACTCGGGAAGCATACGTGACAATGATCCACCTGGCGGTAACAACTGGCAACTGATTCTCAACTTTGTCAAGTCCATTATCAATGATCTCGTCATTGCGCCTTTTGCAACAAGAATCGCCGTCGTCGATTTCGGTAAGTTTGTGCAGTTGGGTGGGGGGGGGGCGGTGGCGCAAGCACCTACACAGAAAGTACGGCGTAATAGGGACAGTGTATTGTCGAGATGGGACTGAAAGATAGCTAGCACGCCGCGGAAAATGCCCATAGTGGCGGAACTATGCTTACGATCTCGAATCTGATGACAGATTCTGATTCAGGAAACCCGGTTGCGTCTAGTGGTTACCATAGAGAAAAACCATAGCTTCATCTCGCTCAATTTACACACAGACACTTGACAGACAAACGGACAAACGAACAGTGGGCATATTTAATATTTCTGTTCCCCATTCTTTGGCCTGTCAGATAAAATAGATGCAGGCCACTCGCGTGCGTTTATTGCTGCCGTGACCTTAACCTTCACTCCATGATCTTGATAGTTGACCTAGGTATCACAAAGGTGTGCCTGGGTACCAAAAATAAAGTTTCTAGGTCAAGGCTTTCAAATGTAGAAGCTCAAAAAGAACACACATGCAGACAGATGCGACTAAAAATATTACCACGCTATGAGATTATTTGTAGTAAATTAACTTGAATGCTAATTTTATCAGGGTATATTGACTCTTATACATGGATAGCAGCAGTGAAGTTTGACGTCCGTCTACGCCTACCAAATAACTAAATAGCCTAGCTATTTGCGACTTCACACTTCTGTCCTCTCGTTGCGAGTAAAGCAGTGGCGTAGCCATACAAGGTGTGTTGAGTGTGTACACACCCCCTGTCAGAAAAATACGCGATATTCGATATTGCAGAAAGCAGATTTTTTTAGCTCAGAATGCACCAAAATCGTTTGTCGCCGGCCTCTGCCCGGACCTGCTGGGGAGCTTACAACGCTCCCCCAGATCTCCTAGCTGCATTTGACGGTCCTACTTCTAAGAGAGAAAATGATGTGGACAAAAAGGGAGGAGAAATACTACACACCCCCGCGGAAAAGTCCTAGCTACTTCACTGGATTTGAGTATTGACATTCGAAATATTATAATAGCAAGACTAACAAAGTCGTAAATATGTGCCACTGTTCAGTACTACGTGCATAAACGCGCCTCTGTAATCCAACGCCGAGTATTCGTTGTCATTTAGGAAACCAAGCGAGAGTCCAGTTCAACTTCAACAATTACACGACGAAGAGACAGGTGCTGGCGGCGGTGGACAGAATAAAATATCTTCAAGAAAACACGAACACGACGGGTGGTCTCATGGTGGCACGACTGGAACTGTTCGGAAGAAGTTATCGCAAACGACCAAACGTCGAGCAGATAATCGTCCTTATCACGGACGGTGTACCGACTAAAGACGTTCATAAACTCGACAATGAGGTTGCTGCGGTCAAGCGGAAAGGCATTCGTATTATTGGACTCGGAGTTACTAGCAAGGTAAGTAGTTTGGAAAACATACTTCTTAACGTACTAGCCTACTGTTGCAGCGTTCTTTGCATCAGTTATAATAAGTGCTTGTTTCAATTTTGGTACGAAACTCAATTATGTACAGTGTAATTGAATTTGTGTAGTTTTCTGCGATTATAAATACCATGAAACGTGTGGCTATTGCCCATTCACCTATGAAGCTTGTCCATATGCAAGATTACCTTAACATTTCAGTATTAATTATTCCGACCTGGCTACTGACAGCGACAGTGGTGGATTCGAAGGAGACCTAACTGGGACATGGTCTTTTAAAAGAGACATCGTCATGTGTGCAAAACACTGCATTCCTCATTTTCCTCAATCCGGCCCTGTTTCTAATAAAGTAAGTAAGCAAGTTAATACGTGTGAAGTCTTCTTGGGCGCTACATATCAAAACAGTCCAAAACAAAAGAAAACACTCTCGGGTCTGGATCTCCAAATAAGACTATTTTCATCTGTCGCTTGGACTGGCGTCGAAGAGAGGTGGCAGATCGTTCCATACTTACGGGCAAGCGGCGGTTAAATAAAACTTTTAATTATTTTATCAGTTACATTAATTTTCTGCAGGTGAACGAGACGATAATGCGGTCAATAGTCTCCTGGCCGCCGCAAGACAACTACGTCTATGCAGTTAACTTTGCCAGTCTCAAAACGGTGACGAGCGAGCTGGTCAATCGCACTTGTACAATACCGACCACCACTACGCCAACACCTAGTCCGACAACACCACCTTCAACGTATCCAGCAGCACCAGTCAATGGTTTGCTTTATCTATTAATTACATCACACAAAATCAGACGATTTCTAATTTAACTTTTCGGTCTTTATCGGATATTGTCACGGAGACCTTCGTCAGGCTTGTCCGGTTCTTCTTCCGGTGCTTGCCACGGGAGTGTTGTGACTTGGCCAGAAATCGGTCGTGTGTGTGGTTGAGCTTTACTGTTTTACTGTTGCGAGTAAGCCAGTAACAACAATAAACTTAACAGCTGCTTGTACGGCGACGCACCATCCTACCTTGTGGACCTGATCACGACGTCTGCTGCTTCAACTGCTAGAGCTGGTCTTAGATCTGCAGCATTCAAGACAGTTGCAGTGCCGCGAACTATGT
>Ga0126335_1003202_pt1 | contig 10102 bp, 12 predicted proteins | sample OlaspJWI45metaG_FD_108409 | JGI IMG/M metagenome (GOLD analysis project Ga0126335, IMG submission 108409) | Marine gutless worms symbiont microbial communities from Oahu, Hawaii - Olavius sp. 1 OAHU.JWI-45 metaG | ecosystem: Host-associated > Annelida > Digestive system > Unclassified | place... | reverse complement strand
GCTGACTGTTCGTGATTCGTCACTGACTCTAACACAGTTTTGTACGAGGCTAAAGACATTTCTGTTTACTCGAGCTTATGGGACATCACCATAGCGCCTCCGTGACAGCCTAGGCTGTAAGGAACGCTGCGCGAACATAAATTTTCTTTCTTACTTACTTACACGCAAGTGTGTGATTCACAAGCCTTGCACCCCAGTCTGTGAGCCACAGCTACTCGCACTGCTTCATCAGACAATCGCAGGCCAACTGATGCTATCGGCGGAGCATGGAGCCAGTCGCCAGTATGGGGAGATGATGCAGCTAAGAGCCTTGCCCTGTCCGTGTCACTGAAAGGATACGGGTCACCTGATTGGTTGACGCCAGACCATCCCAGGCTTTCTGAATGCAGGATTGTTCGCCGGTAGGCTTGCTTGCTCCTGACAATGTAGCCCAAGATAGTTCGACTGTATCTGTATTATTATTATTATTATTATTATGATCATTCTGTGCCTCACCTGGCGTCATTGTTGCGCAAGGTCGTGTACGACCCAGATTCATTCCCAAATTGGCTGGCACTTTTAAATTGGGGGAACGCTGTCTTACGAACAGCCAAACGATGCGGAAAGCGCCATAATCTTTCAAAGATTATTAAGCAGCGAATTTCTTTTTTACTGCTGGTCAGGCTGATAGTGATTCAGCAAATTTCTCTGTTAAGCAGCCGAAACGTGCTAATTCATCTTCCGTTTCTTTTTTTGTGCTTCCCCGCAAAATACCAACAAGCACACAAATAAAAGGTACGTATAACAACCAAGTCCATACACCACAAGCTACAGGAGATTAATAATCAATGTCCATACGTAGGGAATCACGCGTAAAGTTCGTCAAAATTCGTATATAACTTTCAAACCAAAAATGGAATTCTCAAATATGGACAGTAGAAAGGGAACAAGATAACTTCAGGATACGAACAGACATTCATGCTAATATTGAAATGCGACATAAACCAGGACTATTGAAGTAAGTGTCTTATAATACGTAACACTGTCATGCAAACACAAATGATCAAAGTTCAGTAGAGTCATAAAGTTAGCGTGCAGACAAGTAGAATGTAATTGGCGTCGCTGGACGGTTTGATTGACAGGTTAGCCGGCTTGATTGACAAGCGAGCCGGTTTGATTGATGGGTTTGCACCGAATGACCCCTAACCTTAGCCACGCCCCCCATGGCTTTATCTGCCACCAACAGGAATGAGCCATACCTGCCTCTGCCTAACCAATCGAAGCTAGTCCTCATTTTCCAACCCCGGAGGGATGAAAGGCTGAGTAAAAAGTCAATCCACTGGGCAAGCGAATGTACAGAGTAGGTCCACGGCTACTACCCGAAAGCGCAGCGGTCAGGAGTCAAACCGCGGCCCAAGTAGTATCTAATTGTTCGTTTCAAAACAGGAAGTAGATTCGTGACGTCTAAAGTGAGTCTAAAAGCAGACTTAATTTGAAATTGAAAATGGGCAAAAAAATAAGTAAGTAAATAAATTAATATTTGATTTTGGATCGAATTTCCGTTTTAGACTCGAATTCCAGCCCGCCATCATAGAATATTTAATTTAGTGATGGGCAAAAATTAATTTTAAAAAAGTTTAACATATTTATTTTTCTTGTTTTGGATTGGAAGTGGAATGCGAAAGTGATTAGTAGTAACATTATCGAAAAAAAGTTATTAGTGATGGGCAAAATTTAAAAAAGTTTAAATATTTATTTTTCGGTTTTGGATCAAATGTAGAAACGGTATCGGACGGAAGTGGATATTTTCGTGACATTATTGAAAAAAAAATTATTTATTGATGGGCAAAAATTAAATTTAAAAAAAAATTAAAAATATTTATTTTTTTTCTTTTGAATCGAAAGTGGAATGCGAAAGTGACTAGTAGTGACATTATCGAAAAAAAAATTATTAGTGATGGGCAAAATTTAAAAAAATTATTTATTTTCCAGCTCTGGATCAGAATATTACTTATTTAAAACTGACTGTTGCAGCTGCTGACGACGATGATGATCTTGATGAACAGTGTTAGATATTTTGTCGTTTTTGTATGTAAAATTAAGATTGTCATTTTGAAATGTTTTATTGTCCTTGACATGTTTGCATGTATGTTGTTAGAAAAAAACAGACATGCATATATGCATATACGCATACGCTATAAGTTTATTTGATTTTAACTATTTTTACTACATTTTTTAAAAATATTTTTTAAATTATTTATTATATTTTCATTTAAATTTCTTATTTACCTTTATTTATTTATTTGGATTTGACCGCTGTTGCTGCTGCTGCTGACGTCAATGATGACGATCACAATGATGGACATTTATCTAGTAACATTAGTGTTAGTTAATGCTGTGTGCATGCTATTTTTAATTTTCGAGCGATAAACGTCAATAAGTTATTTACAGACACTTTATTGAAACACAAACGACAGTTTCGCCATATGACAATAGATTATGTACAGTGTCCGGCAAACGATGCGACATATAACAATGGGTTATGTACAGGCAAGTGACGATAGACATTAAAACATATGTCCAGTGTATATAAAATGTAAACGGTAGTTAGAGCGGTATTCGGAAATGTCCATATGCTAGAGTCGCTATGCCGTCGTCTAATATGTAGCGTTTATCATCAAACGCGTTTAGACATGTTTTGTTAATTTCGACAGTCTGTACAGTATGATTTTTTGACCGAAACGTTCGAAACTGACTTTTTGTAATTTGTTAAGTTTGCAAGACATCCAAAAATTGTTGATGACGGACATGTTTTTTGATAAAGGATTTTTTAATGCCCTTTGCCCGAATTTTAGTTTGCTTGTTTGGTTCATGGAGACTATACATTTTTGCCCTAAGACACACAAATTCAGTCGGCGCCAGCGACCCCGTTTCACTTTTAAATTTTCCTAAAACGCGATGATTTTGGAGAGAATAGAGGGGATGGGTCGTTTCGAAATTGCTAGTATCAAATAGCTATTTTCACCCATGTCAGCATACAAAGCTTCTGTCTCGATTTGGCAAAATAATGAGTCGGTATCCGTGAATAAGAATTTACATTTATCTCCATATTTTGGTTTTAGATAGTCATAGAAGAATCTATACATTATTAATTTAGATATTTCCAGAATTGTAAAGCCGACCGAAATGGGTTTGTTGCGAGTTATTGTTTGTTTAGCCCCACAAACCATGACCAAATCGTCATTTATAATCTCACTTTGGCGAAACGATGTTTTACTGACGGCTTTGGTTAATTTGTGTTCGTCACAAATGAGACGTATGTTTACCCTATGTCGGACTTGCTCCATCGTTATCCCAAAAGTGGCGTTTGCCTGAAGTTTAGCGAGGTCCGACTCGAATTCTGATGTTGCCGTTTTTTTTGTCGTGCAGTAATCAATTCAGGGTTTAAGCCAGGGACGCTGTTGGAAGGATAAAATTCGATGAATTTTTGTGACGATTAGGCCATGGTTCGTGTAAAATTGTAAATTTCTGTAGTGTGTGACATATTTGTTTTTATTGTGTAGGTTTGGTATTAGTTTTTTTGAAGATTTCCATTCTTTATCGATAAATTGAGTGGCGAAGGGACTAAGTAATTCGATATTTACGGTCAGATGTTTCGGTGCTAGAGGATAGTCACTGTGCAATGGGTGCAGGTGGTTGGGGTATATCAAATCGCGTTCGATGATATACCCGGTGTCACCATCGGGTGGAATGGACATCAGGTCAAAGCGGTCAATTTCGGTTTTTGATAAAGATTGAAATTTGCCTACCGGAAGTGGGTTACTCATGGCATCGCCGTATAAGTTATTGGCATCTAGATAGGTTATATAACTTGTACGTTTACTAGGATCATAACCCTCCACGAGCGGATTATTAGCCTCCGCATGGCGGTAAGATATCGTGGCAATGCCACCGCGCATATTATTTTCAATCATTAGATAAGCATCTGGATCGGTTATTAAATCGCGTTCGACATCCGTAAATTTTAGGGCCGATGCCCATGCTAATGAGGGAAGGGTGACGAAATGGAGACAATCGAGGTTATGTTTCTTCATTATCGCATTGCAGAAATTTTTAAAGACATCGGCCAGTCAGAGGACATCGGACAGTAGATAGTGGTCGTGATAATTTTGCAGCGTTTGCATTCCAAAATACATCCATGTTTTCTGGGCTCGCTCCTTATCGCTAATTTTGAGTGGTTCATCGTTTAGTTGGTCGTATGTCGTAAAATGCCTCTATGGGCGGTAATGTTTCGTAAATTTTTCCCGGGATGTCATGTAGGAGTATGGATACACGCCCTTGGCAAATACGAGATCGTCATTACCGAGATATTTGGTCGTATTTACAAACTTTTCTCGCCCACTTTTTAGAAGAAGGGACACCCAATTTTTGAGGGATGTTGACGTAAATTGAAAAGAGTCTAAAAACTGCAATTTGCCTACTTTAAACATAATGTATTTTTCGCTGTTTAGAGGAGTTACGATCACGTCATCGTAAGTCGGCGGTTTACCGTCGACTTTCTTTCTTTCCATGTATTCTTTTTTTAAATGTTTAATGACAAAGTGCTTATCGTACGATTTTAAGTTATGAAATACCACGGGAAAAAAGAAGTCATCGTTCGCTTCTACTTATAGCTTTTTGTTGTCGCTAGAATTTTGACTTGATGTCGTTTTTCTTTTTCGGCCCGTGGTTTTTAACTGTAAATTGCAGTTATTACATGCCGGAAATATAAAATTGCCGCTGACATGACAGTGGTGACGAACTTTATGATTTTTAGCACTAAAAGTGGTACCACAGGCCGTGCAGCGTGTTGCCGCATCGTATTTGGTTTGTTGTTCATTCGAGAGCGGAAGCATGTCTTTTTGTTTTTTAAGAATTTTGCCGATAATTTTACTTTCGCTCATAACGTGATCGTAAAATACGGACATAGTGTCTGGACCACTATAGAAAACTATTCACCAGCAAACCGGTAGCAGAATAGAAAAAAACGATTAAGAAATACAGCAAAATATATATTACAGAAAAAGAGTCACATAAAGCCTAGAAGCTGACTAACTATGCTACGTGCAAACCTATCTAATACCACATTTCTGATGGTCCTAGAAGACACGCTGCACACATAAAGTCATCTATACCTAGATTCAACAGGCAATCGTATAAATCTCCACGTCCAAAGCATTCATATATAAATTGTAAAGCACGGCTATTTATTTTACAACAGTTTCTCATAATACAATTTCAGCTCGACCAGCGGTAGATGTATCAGGTAAATAAACATTGACAACATACAGATCCTCAATTCTAACAATTGTGAGTCCTTCACTATTAACAATCAGATAAGTGTCTTTTGCAAGCGATTAATGCACAATTACACCCACTCCACCAAACGGTCTCCCACGAAAAACACCTCTGGCTAGTTTTGTACACATAGCAGAGCTTGCAAAATACACAAAGTTATCATTAACGCTAGAGAGTAAAAGCAAACTGTGAGGGAACAACCAATGCTCCTGAACCAGTATGATATCTGACATATTACACAGATCAGCTAAACATTGAAACTGCTTACACGCAGTGACATCCTGGTAGACTTAGTAGCTGCCATGAACTATTGGATCTGTTTGATACTCTACAAGTCGGTTACGCGGTGGCACGCAAAACCAACCGCAAACTCGATGCTCGTCGATGAGCCGGGTCGGTCTGTTATAGTGCTCGTCGACATCATCGTTTGTGGGGGACAGAAAAGATTCAAAATCACAGACAAGATAAAACGGAAGACGGAATTGTTTTTTTTTGGGCTTGAAATTTTAGGGTACAATCATAAGGATCTGGATATTTAACGGCCTGTGGAGGGTTACGCATACATTCTGGGGTATGACGATCTAGGACTGCTTTAGAAGAAAAGGGGTGGAGACACCCATTGCACACGTATGTTACTCCGTGATATTTTGTTCTGCCATGGACCAAACGAGACATATCTTTTATGCATACATAGTGTTTTTCATTTCCTTGACTGAGTAGAAGCAACTTTACGTGGTGTGGCCTATTACGTTCGGGACTACAGTACTCTATGCAAAAATCTTTATCGTCGAGCGACAGAACATTGACACTGATGGAAGGATTGAGAATTTCGAATTTGGGTATATCTTTGACCGCTAGGGGGAAATTCAGATCGGTGGTGTTCAGTGAGTGCTCATAGAGGAAATATTTGTAGGGTTCGCTTATATGGTCGCTAGCGTAGTACAGGGAGGCCAGCACCGACCATACAAAGCATTTTTGATCTCCGGTTTTACATTAATGGTACAATGTTTGTCCGCGATACGTTTTGGGGTTGGTATGTATGAGGAGCCGTGAAGAAGACGAAATTTTGTGATACAAATTACTAAATTTTTCACGCGTTCGATGATAAATCCACTTCCGCGCGAATTTCAGTGCTCAACCTGGGCGGACAGTTCGCGCATTATTTCACCAATGTCTATGTCACAGACTTCGTTAACATTTTGGGGTCTTGTTCCGAAGTATGCCGGAACATGCATAGTGTCGCCATTTTCTCGTTCTCGGCGAATTATCGCGTCAGCACGAATATATACACGAATTGATCTACAACAATGGCAACAACAGCATATTTTAGACGAGAAGGCAAAATGATTTGATAGCTTACCGAGTTAACCCCCCTGACAGTCTAAAGCAAAGCTAAAAAGAACCATACCTGAATTGCTGACGATTTTCTTCGACGAGTTGCTGAATTTGACTGGCATGTCGAGCTATGAATACATCGAACGATGTATCTTGAGGTGTCGTGAGGACGTCGATTTCGGTAATAACGTCACCGACTGATCGACGGACATGGGGTTTCGTACTTCGTTTCGCACACCAACAGCATGTCGTCCGATTGCATGTTGTGAAACATGTCGGTGGGAGGCGGCGATGACAGTATCTGCATTTGTTGAGTTGAGTGCAATAAGCACACACGTCCGTCGATGAACACACCCCGCAGTTAACACACGATTCTACAATATATTCAGACAGACTGATAAATGATAGGAACAAAAGCATAGATGTAAGTCGTGTTCGCCGCAAGTCACAAGTGCGATATAGTTATTAAAATATAAAATCAGCGAATGACTTTTAGCTACATGACAATTAGACTTACTTGTCTGCTTGTTTACCGCGTCGGCAGCCCTCACATTGCTACACAGCTCCTCCAGGTTCTTCAGCGCGTCGTTCATCATGTTCAGTGTGTTCTCGTCGACGTCAAAATATGATATGACTAGTAAACAAAAAATTGTCGCCTTATATAGGCACTAGCTAGGGTATGATTAAGCATTTTTCTAAAAATATTAACTAAGCATTCATAAAAAATGCTAAAAATGCTAAAAATAAAAAAATGCCAAAAATGCTAAAAAATGTTAAAATGACATGAATGCATATGCATATGCATACATATGCACGCATGCATGTTATGCATATGCATATGCATATGCATAACATGCATGCATAAAAACACAAAACATAACATGAATGCATAACAAAGCATGCATAACATACATGATAAAAATGCAAAAATGTCAAAAAATGCTTTTAAAAGTGCTGAAAAATCTCCCCCCCCCCCAAAAAAAAATGCTAACAATGCGAAAAATGCTTTAAACAATGCATGACATGCATGCATGTTTTATTTTTATGAAGTATTTTTTAATATATTTAGAAAAAATTAGAAATTAGTTTTTCTAAATTAAAATTTTTTTACTAAACATGTCAACATGTCATAACATACATGTTATGCATACATGCATACATGAATCGCATGTTGTATACGTTGCATGCAACGTGCATCGCATGCGTTATAACGCATGCGTTATAATGCATGCATGTGCGTCGAAGTAGTCCTTCGCTGATGCCAAACAGCAGTGAGTTGCAGTAGTCCAAGCGACAGGAGACGTTTGGACGAGCGTCTTGGTAGCATTCACGGACAACGATCGGATTACTGGTCGGAGCTGGCGTAGCTGGTTGTAACCGGAGCGACAGACGGCCGTGCCATCAGTGAGTGCAAACTTGCGAAGACCTGCTGCTGGACGACACCGCATATTTTGCAAAAACTAGACTGAGATTTGAACTGTTCGGCGGCCATAGATTAGGTCAAAAGTAAAAGGTGTTTTTGCTTGAGAAATCGTACAGCCATCTGTGCTTTGGTCCAGCGGGGTGCACGACATTACAGACATTATTTCTAATAACAAAAACTCATTTGCTACTTAAAAATAGTTAATAGTTTACAAGAACAAAAACTAAGTTCATAAGTAAAAAGAAAATAATAAGCGTGTAGACAAAATGCATTAAAACGAGTGCGTCCAAAATCAATGTTTTGGTTTGCAGCGTTATTTATACGCGCCATTTAGCGGTAATTAATTTGTTGAAGATCGGTGACCATTTAACAGAGCTATAGCCAAAGTAAATAATGGCACGTTTTTGTAGCCATATGGCGTATATATATGCATGTGTATAGAAAAATGTGCCAGTAACCCGTGCCGGAATGACGGAACGTGCAGTGAAGACTATCCCCGAAAGGACTACAATTGCACGTGTAAACCTCTCTTTAGCGGAAAGTCTTGCGAACACGGTCAGTATTCCACAACGGTTTTTCATCGTGTGCATATAATGGAATATAACGATAAATAGCTAAAAAATATGGCAATTAAGATGTATTGCCACTTATATCCGTTGGCTTTGGGCGCCCCAAAACGCACGACGTCAAAATCGCCGTACGCCAGCACGGCAGCAAATCAACATCCCCGAATGACGACAATCATTCGTTGTGACTGAATTTTTATCAACAGGCGCCAACAACTACTGCTTTGACTGCAGACGGTTAAACCAATTCCACTGCCTGAAGTCGCTCGTAAACTATCACAAACATTAAGCACGTACTTATAAGCTATGATGCGCGGTGAAGCGTGACTCACTGATACGATATATTACCTACTTAACCTGTGATTGATCTCGTTTTATGACATAACCTTGACTTTTGACCTCATGACTTTTAACGTCTGTAGTGCATTGGCTGCACGACAACAGAAACACGTTGGAAAAGAAAGTTTACTTCTTGCTCATCGCCAGAAAACGCCGACATCCGCCGACCAAGGTCACATAGCAACTGCCTTGCTTCTTCGTTCAGTGGCCCTTGAGTCTCGACAGCAATCGGGGAAAATAAGTGACTTGCTGCCAGACTGACATATTTGGCCGTTTTGCGGCTCGCTGCAAATTCGGCTGCAGCACCCGCCTCGCGAGCGAAAGAATTCAGGTATGAGACGGCGCTGGTACAGACAACCGTAGCGTCCCAGACAGCTGGCTTGCCCGCCCGCCATGGGATGAGTGCCACACCTCGGTTCTCAGCATACACATACTGTTCATTAGGCGGCGATCGGCGGTATCGACAAACTTTGGACGGTTGGCTAGAAAAGCAGAAGAATCGGCGATAAAGCATATATCCTTCAGCAGCTAAGGTTACCGGCTTCTAAACTAGAAATATTGCAATTAAATCTGAATTACCACGTTAGGCCGTGCTCAGCGAACGCGTGTGCGGGAGAGGGGTGGTGCTATTCTGTCAGCACCAACGCCTGCCTCTATCGCGTCTGCGCATTCACCGCCTGCGCCTGTATGTGCGCCTACATCCTGTCCAGTGCCCAGTGGCCAATCTGCATGCAGTGGCACATGGCCGGCCAATCTCGCGTGAAATGAAAAAATGGCAATTTTCTGGCCCCTGCTGATGACCCTTAATTTTTGCGCTTAAAACCATCCTTGGGAAACCCAACCGCTACTCTGTAAATTTGGAGACACTAGCCTCTCCCATAAATGTAAAAAACGTTCAAAAAAATTAATAAAACGTTAAAAAACGTTAAAAAAAACTTCACAAAAATAAAAAACGTTTGTAAACGTAATAAAAAAACGTTACCTCTTCTTAATGTAGTTTAACTCCACGCTTGATGCCCAAGAAATGGCCTTCGAGGCAACTCGGAATATGCCATTCAGTTTAGTTTTGCAGAAACTGTCGTCGTTTTAGGCTAGCAGTGAAATCTTCAATATTGTGCTATTC
>Ga0126335_1003201_pt1 | contig 10102 bp, 6 predicted proteins | sample OlaspJWI45metaG_FD_108409 | JGI IMG/M metagenome (GOLD analysis project Ga0126335, IMG submission 108409) | Marine gutless worms symbiont microbial communities from Oahu, Hawaii - Olavius sp. 1 OAHU.JWI-45 metaG | ecosystem: Host-associated > Annelida > Digestive system > Unclassified | place... | reverse complement strand
GCTCTAGTTACTATAGCACAGTGCAATACTCTTGTTGCGCGATGTTCTAGGCAGCTTATAGGTCCAGCAGATTGGGTTTTTGTCACACTGGGACCCTTACGCTGTGATTAGCCTAGAGGCGGTGCCTACAGTTAGCCTAGTTCATATTGTAACACAGTGCAGTGGTTCTGGTGGGACTGAAGCCTATCTCAGTGGCCAACTGTCTTCCTTCAGTGTTTTGACGCTGTTGGTTGGGTCATCTGGCCTGTAAAAATCGTCCCCGAAATGACCTATAAAGTGTCGAGTGGGACGTTAAACTTCTGCTCACTCACGTAGGCTATATATTATTGTCCTACGTCAGAAACGAGTAACTATTTGTAATCAGTCTGCTTTTAGCAGTATTACTCGGCTGAATACGAGTACACTATTTGGTCTACTGTTCGACCGAATATAATACGAATATATGAGTATTCAGTACAGCGATGCTAGGTACTAGGCACTAAGACAGACTATAGCTTTAGGTTCACGCACTGCAGGCACAGGCAGGTAGCCTAATAGGCGCAGACGTGATCTAACAGGCTGAGCCTAGCAGGAGTTGGTGCTGACGGGCCGCCACACATATACATGGGTACGGGACGGAAAAGTGTAAGGCAGGAACAGGGCTGTTTACGTAATTGTCCGTCAGCCGGTGAGAGTGTGGGCGAGTGATGGAGAGGGGGCTCATAACCACAGTATAGCTAATACATGCCAGGGACGGGTACTCAGCTAGTTTTTCTATGGTTGGTGGCACAGTGAGGTTTTTAAAATGATATGCGCTATATAAATTCACGTTTTACTTACTTACTTACTTACTTACAGTGCATCGGTTAACGACATTGGTCTGATGAACAAAGTTGACGCTGGGTCCGGTGAGTACTGAGATGCGGTGACTGTCTTTGGATAAACCATCTCTGTATGAAACCAGCCAGCTACGTTGACTCAGCCTTCCATCCCTCTGGGTCGGTAAAAATGATGAGGACCAGCTTCGGATAGGAAGTAAACAGACATACCACGTGATGCACTAGCCCCGTGATCGTGGTATAAGCTGGTGTCTGGCTGAGGGCTACAGGAACGGAGATCAGTGTCGCCGAGTCGGCCCATGTGGCTTGGGCACGACTCAACTTTTTCCTTTAACATACCCTAGGTACGGGGTTCCACAGTGGCACTTTATTTTAATGCACATAAATCTTGGGGGCATGGACAGGGCCAAGAAAATTCATGTTTTGCGTTTTCAGGACCTTTGAGCTAATCATGCCAGAAAGCAGGTTTGTGGGCAATGCCTAGAGGGTGTGCCTAGTCTACAGGTGGCACACCACACTCTCTCTAGGCAGATGCTTCTACGTTCGTGATGGGGGGGGGGTGTTGTGCTAGTAAAATATACCTTGCTAAATGTGGTGCAGTATTCTTCTCAACGGTTTACAGTCCAGTCTCTACGGAATATAGATAGATAATCCAATGGGTGCCACTCTGGCACCCTTCGGTAATTTGGAAAAAAATGATATTCTCTGCAAGATGGTGGACCCCTTTGGCAGTGAAACACAGAACGTTAATAACTCAAAAGTTAAAGGTTTTATCACATATGTTACTATTACCAGCGAATATAAATGTGAGTGTAAGCATTACCGTGGTCAGTCAACGCGGGTGGGCAATGTAGCAATTTGTCTGTGTGCACCTGTGTAATTAATGAGTGCGTTGCTGTGCCGTGTCGCCGTAGAGATGACAAGCACAGCATAGTGTTGGAACAGGAAGTTGATGCTCTATGTGTTGATCACCATGGCAACACGCCGCTGGTATTTGCCATGTCTGTTTGATAGTTTCGTATACGTTTGTACTAAGGCTGTCGAGGTGTTAAATTTTTAAATTCCGTTAATACATGCATTAATTTTTTTTAATCACAGTAGTTATTGGTCTCATTAGTGCATGTGGCTGGCACATGGCTGGCCCACATTGGCGGACAGTGGTCTCACTTAGTACAGCTCGGTCCACTTAGTGCCGCAGTTAACTCCCCAGCGTCTGTCCCTGTGTCCTGACGTCGAGGAATATTTCGGTCACACTTGTGTTTTTCGATTCACGAAGTTTGCATTAATAATTTTTGAAGTTTTTTGTCAGCGCATTAACTTTTTAACGATACTAATTTTGCAAAGTCACGATTAATTCTTTAACACGTTAACGCATCCGTTAAAGTGTTAATTCGACAGCCCTTTCTGTGGCAGAAGTTATGTTCTATTATCGTCTAAACTTTAGATGAATGACTGAAATGGCATTGCGTCAGAATTATGATAATTGTCTGCTAAAATGTTGTGGGCGGGATTGAAGCCTATCTCATTGGCCAACTGGCTTCCTTCAGTGCTTTCGCGTTGTTGGTTGGGTCATCTGGTCTATAAAAGTCATCCCTATAATGATCTATAAAGTGTTAAGTGGGACAAGCCTCAACACACTCACTCACTGCTAAAATTTAGCGATGAGTGCTGATTAAAGTTCTGTTCACCAGTACGTTGTTTATACACAGTGTTCCATAAAAAACGTGACATTTTATATTTGACTGTAACTCTAGCTAATCTTAAACAATTTCTATACTTTTTATGTCGTTGTAATTGTGAAGAAAGTCTGCATGTGACTATAGTAAAATTTACCACATCACGTTATTTGTATGGGAATCTTACCTGACAAAATTCAGAATCACCTTTTCGCTGTCATTCACAAAAACTGGAAGTGTACATTTGACCGCAACTCTGTCAAATCTTGACCGGCCTCAATAATTTTTATACCAACGAAACCAGAAAATATTTCTTTAAAATGAGGCGTGCAATTGTCGTACTTATTACATTAACACTAAGTCGAAACGACAGTGTCTTGGTGGCAGCAGTGTAGATCAACGGAGTTTATTTTTCTGTTTTTTAGCTGTGAATGTCAGTGAACAGCAAGTGATGGCGATTTTAACTGCAAAAGTGTTATTATTTCAGTTTATGAGTTAAGATGCGTACACAACTAAAATGATGTGGTAAATAATTTCTCCACGATTAAAACGATACAGAAATGATAAAAAATCGGTCAAGGTTAGCCAAAGTTATTGTCAAGTATTAAATTGCACATTTTTATGGATCACCATGTACATTTGCTCATCAACTTAACAGCAGCCCACAACTTTTAACATCCCAGTGTAGTGTGGCAAAATATTTTTGTGAGGTATGAAGAATTGTTACAAATTTTATGTGTTTTCCAGCGGGAAAAAAATCCGGCACATTATTTAACATTTGACACAGTTTGAGCCAAAATAAAAGTGTCACGTTTTTTAGGGCACACAGTGTGTGTAGAAATCTACTACTGATGTGTGTAGATGTGGGCATGTGCACGTGGCCACAAAGATGCAATGTTGATGCTGAATCAGTGGAATCCACTTGCATTGCTTGGTCTGATAAGCCGATGCAGTTTGGCCTCCTTGTCAAACGGCCACAATCAGTTTGCCATCACTTCAAGCAGCACTGTAGCCAAAACCACATCAACTAATGGCTACTCTATTGATCGAGATGCCACTTCTTTAGGTTTGTCTTCTTCGAGCCAGAAGCGCCGTAACACTGAAGATTTTGCTCCACCGTGGGTCGACCGCGAGCGTTCGGCCCCTCCCAACTTTTCATTCCAGCCACCGCCACTGCCGTCTACATTTTCAGTACCCGAAGACAGACGAAGCATCCCAACACAGCCATCATTTTCACCAACCAATCTTCTTTCCACGAGGGATGTGGAACAAAGTCCAGATGAACGGGATGACCTGGAGTCTGACGAATCCGAACTCGTCCATGTGGAAGAGTCTTTCACGATATCCTTTACTGCTGACGATCGGCCGACATCCGCATCCAAGAAACGAACGACTCGGCTGAAGAAACGAACATCCGTCGACATAATTCCCAGCTTCATGCAGCGCCGCACCAACACTCCTAAGATCTCAAAAACTGCAAGTGTTGGAGATCCAGTCGAAATCCCGGCGGAGTTGGCAGGAAGCCCCGACACGTGGCCAATGGCAGTTATTCCACCCGGGGAACTTCGTGTCTCCAGTTCCGATTCCCACCTTTCGGGATTATCCAAACTACACAGCTCTGCTGCCGGACCAGACCCTATGATTTCCATGATCGACCATGACATCAACTCGCCGCCGATGATGTTTAATAATGACGAAAGTGGGGAAATACCGCCGGTCGGATTTCCACTGGATCCACAGCCGACAGCCTATGCTCTGCCATGTGAATCTATGGCTGTTGACATTGGTATGATGATAGCTTTTGTTGTTTGAGTTTTTTACTTACTAAGTAAGTAAGTGTGACTATACTATACTGCACCCATAAGCCAACTGAGCCAGCTTTATTTGCCACACTTAACCAGTGATGTCCTCGAGGACAAGGTCTTGGTTTCGGTTTTGGTCTTGAAGCAAGACTTTTGATCAATCTATTTTGCATTTCTAGTACAGTTAACATGTTTTGTTGGAAACGTTTGTGTTTATAGAACGATAACATTCGGTTATCTGGTTAAGTAATAAAGTTTCTTGTTACATACCCTCAGGCCTAATGGTATATTAACGACATAACAGGCAATAATTAACTGAAAGATTTCTTGTGAAGAACGCTGTTACGCTGTGATTAAACAAATTTATGAGCAGTGAGCATGACGATGCATATCATAACACTGGTTACTAAGAGGAGGTAAAATGTCATGCAGACAATGACCAGAAGAGGACATTCTGTTAAACAATTCCACACAGGCTGTATCAAACAAGCTGTCCACACATTCAGTCTTTGATGAGAATCCATAACGATAACAACGCTTGAGATAGACATCTATTCTTCCCGATAATTCTTTGAGGAGGAAACAACCCCATGCAGGCAAGACATACAGTTTGCGTGTAACAATAATGGCCTGAAAAACACTGTTGAGGTAATTCATAGCTAACCCGTGATCCCAAAGTCTTTTCATAATGAAACCTCTCCGACTACATCGTGAGAGCATGCAATCACGTATATCTGCCATTAAGTTATCTCTGATCCAGACTCCCAACAGTTTTTTCATTATCATGCTTACTTAGTAGGTTACAGATGAGTTCTTTATAAAGAAAAAAGTTTCATGGAAAACATCATCGGTACACTGTCTGATCTGTAATGCATGTGAGCTGACATGTAGTACAGTTTTCAGTCACTAGGTGGACTGTGACTCGTTATCTGTGTGCATGCTGCGAGCAGGTATTGTTTTCTGCGGCGTCTGTGTGTCTGTGTGGGAGTTGTGAATGCTTTCATTTTCGGTGTGAAGGTACATTTTCAGGATATCTAGGTCACTTTCAAGTTTCTAGGTCATGTGGTTAATATCAGGGTCACAATAGTGAAATGCTTCCCTTGGACACAGTTTAATGCAGGCTGTGAGAGTGGTCATGTTCCATTCCTTGGCCCAGTATCATGAAATTTTCATCGTCAGTACCTGTGCAATGCAATGAATTGCCGGGATAGACCCATTTCTGATGCTTGGATACGTTTTAAAGAATCTCTTTGCTTCGTACTGTTTGAGCTGTCTTGAAACTTTAATTGTGTGCTGATCCTGCTCAGAGAAAGATATTTTAAGCAGAACGCCACGGTTTACAAGGCTGGAGTACCAAGTGCGAGGGCCCTGTTCATTAAGCTTCAAAGTATCACAAATGACACAAAACATTTTATATTCAGCTTAAAACTTTAATTGTGCACTTATTCTGTGCAGAAAAAGTCACAGTGTGCCAGTTTATGTGAGAAATAATGTCGCAGTTTTAAACTGTCAATTTACAAAGAATATATAAACCATGCAAAGGTAGTTTCAAGTTTTTTTCAAAGTCCGTTACATAAAGCACATTTGCTGAAATTTCGGTTGCAATTGACTAAATTTAGAGAAGTGATGTGAAATGGTGAAAAAAGGGTTGCTTTATAATGAAACACGGTGTGTGCGTGATCAAATTTGACAGATTCGCCAAGTGATGCTACTGAAGTGGGAGGTCTGGCTGATGACAGTAGTGATGTAGCACACAGTTCTTGTGGTGAGTTATGGCTTTGTTCTTGTAGTCGTGTCAGCTCTTTAGTATGGAGATTTGAGGCCCCCTGTAGGCTCGGAGTTGTACAAGTGGTAGGTCCACTCCACTGGGGTTAGCTTGAGAAATTCTTAACATTGTCGTGACATCGTTGACTGGTCAGAGCTCTCATGCTGTCTCGTTTAGACTTCTTTAGCGCTGTTCTTGCATCAACACTAGCGCCTCTACCGAGAGTCTTGCACGCTGCAGCGCGAAACGTGCTCGACCTCAAGCCTCGTTCGTGACCACACAACTGCTGCTCTGTAGGAGTTTGTCAGCCACTCACCGTACTACCTGACACACTTGTTGACACCCGCATCTAATCTCCTTTCGCATTTATCCTTGCGTTCGTCAATTAAGGGCAACCTGGTCATCCAGAGAACAAGATGGAAGGTCAGTGACAGGGCGTCCTCTGTGGCAGTACCCCATGCATGGAATCGACTGCCGATTGACTTGAAGTTCTCGCATCCGACGCCTGCTTTTAAAAGACATCTTAAACGTTTTAAGTTTTAAGTTTGCATGAGCAGACAAACTGTGCTGTGAAATGACTGTGTAGACGTAATGACTGTCATAATGCGCCATCGTTATTACAGTAGGGGCGCAGTACAAATGTATCTTTACCTGCGCACATACTGCAAGCAGGTATTGTTTTTGGTGGCATCTGTGTTTCTGTCTGTGTGTCTGTCCACACGTAATCTCGAAAACTACTGGTTAAAAATCGATGTAACTTTCTAGGAATATGTCCCATAGGGAACGCTAGAAGTGATTGAAAGTTGGTGACATTTGACCTTGACCTTTGACCTTAAGAGTGATTTTCGTATTTTTTTCATTTGCAATTAGCAGTTTATTTGCAGTGTGAAGGTAAATTTGCTGAATATTTAGGTCACCTTTGAGTTTCAAGGTCACTGTGTTATTATCAAAGTCACAACAACAAAAAGGTGGCCACAAGTATGTGCTCCCTTCAGACACAGTTTAATTCAATCAATCAATCAGAATTGCCTAAGTAGCAGAACTACTTCAAGGTTAATTATAAAGTTAACACATGCTGATGTTCGGATATGATTTCCTGAAAAGCCAGGTATTTTAGTTGATGACGGAAAGTAGGGAGTGACTGCGATGTCGTTATCTCCTCCGGCAGAGTGTTCCAGACACGAGGTCCAGCAACCGAGAACGCCCGGTCACCGACTGTTGAACATCTAACGGATGGCACTATCAGACGACTGGTGCCACCAGAGCGTAATGTCCATCGGCCGGGCAGATTGGCAACAGGAACGAGTGGTCCCAAATACCGCGGCGCACTTCCATGTAAAACTTTGTACGTCAGCACAGCGACCTTGAAATCGATCCGCTCCGGGACGCGCAGCCAATGAAGGCAGGCAAGAGCATCGGTGATGTGATCCGCGGATTATAATTGTCACTGCTTAGCTAAAACCATACACGCTGAGGAAACTGACACGTTCAACTAGCACTCCGTCAGCTATGTGACTGCTATCATAGTCTACAGAGCTGTCTTGAATTTCCAGAGAGACAGAACACACTTGCTGTTAACATATGAAATATGGAAGAGTTTCAGGGAGCTTTTATATGTTAGAATGTTCGCCTATATACTGTTAGTCAAAATTATGACTGTAGCCGGCTTAGTCCACCACAGAAGGTAAAGGTAAAGGTAAAAGACATTTGATATAGCACCTGTTTTTGAGGAAACCTTATCACGGATATTGCTGAGGTATAGCACGCATTGTAAGGGATCTCACAGTTCTGCTTGCTACCCATGAGTTTATCTGCGAACGCTATGATTCGTGCTGTTGCCTTACCGGCTGAAGCTGGTCCTCATTTTATCGACCTCAGAGGAATGGAAGGTTGAGTCGATCTAGTCGGCTGTTTACATTTCTAGATAGTTTACCCATCCGAAGACGGTCACCCATCCAAGTGCTAACCAGGCCCAACGTTGACTAACTTTGTCTGACTGTTGAAACATGGCCTAAATTCTGTGAGGTCAGTTTGGAAGGAAGAGTGTAAAGTCAGACGTGCTCTGCGGTCAGCCAGTGTCATGATGTACATTGCCACTGACACAAAACAGCTTCGGTGACACCAGTAAAAATTGCCGCCACCAACCAGCACCTCTGAAACAATCCGTAGCCATCTCTGTAACATGAATTCAGTTGTGAACAGTTTAAACGACAGCTCAAGACATTTGGAATTTAGTCACTAAGTGCTGTACAACGTAGTATTGAGGTGCTGTTGAAACGCCGGAAAGGACAGATCTGGTCGCCATATTCGGGCACTGAGATTTGATATGTAGTGCTCTAGAAGTCCTGTTACTTACTTTTTGCTAACTTATTTACTTACGTACATATGTTAACAGACATAGAAGACGTTGGACCCAGTAACCAGATGATGACTCTGGCCAGCCAGATAATTGCTGCGATGCCGGAGCGCATCAAGCTCTCGCCCAGTCAGAGCAAACAGCTATTGGCCGACGAGATTCAGTCTCGGCGTAACCGCGTCGGGTCTCACGGCTCATCGTTCAGCTCGTACAGCTCGGCTTGTAGTTCCAACGTGACGCCGCCCAGCTGCGGTGCCAGTCAGGGCTTCAATGCTGAGGACTCAGGAGTCAGCACGCCGCTCGATGGACCCTCATTCTTGGAGTACCGGTAATAATAACGTTAATATTTTTAAGTGGCCAAAGTAATTTGACAAAGGCTATATCGGATCCACTCTCCATCAGCCTCATTGTATTTGGATTGGGACCCCCGTCTGACATATTGTTTTTGGGGTCCCCACCCCGAAAAGGACATCGATCTTTTTAGCCGTTTTTGCTTAGTGAAGTCACGTGAAGCTTCGCGACAGACAGATGCTAGGATCATTGATCATTGATCACAACCATAGGCAAAAGAATATGCAATCATCTAGATGCATGACTGGCCGCTTTCACCATAGAGATAAGCGACGTCAAAAACAGTCGGCCCCAAGATGGCGCCACCACCAGACTTTGGCAAGCCACAACCCTTAAACTCTCACAGACCAATCACAGATCGTGTGACAACAATTATTAATTTTCAGTATTGCTGTATCTGAACAGAAAATGTAGTCTGCTTTTTGCAGAGAATCGTAATTCAATATGGAAAATCTGTGTCTAAAATACCGTATTAAAAGCATTGTTGTGGAATATGTGACTCTATGTTGGCGGCCATGTTGGGGCCGGCTGTTTTTTTGCATCAGAGCTTTTGGCTAGAGGCCCCTGTGATCACAATAGTTTGCATCTTATGAATTCCATGCAGCCGAATAATGACATTTTGGTAGTGATAACATCAGTAGCATTACTTGTCATCGTCTTGCATTTCAGTTTCACATGGCATGGTTTCATGTGGGCCTCATGCTTGTAGGTGTAGACCCACTCCATTTCCTGGCCAGTAGTGATAATGGTAGTGGTAGCTGTAGCAGCTGTAGTAGTAGTATCGGTGTTGTTGTTGTAGTTACAATACAGACATTGGTACTCCACTGTCTTCTGCGCTAAGTCCCAAGTCCTCCTGTGTCCTCAGTCCGTACAGTTTTGACATCGACTCTCCGCCACCGACCGCTGAAGATTTCAACGAGTTTTTCAATGCTCCGGCGACCTATATGGAGAAAGATTTCTCACAGCTCACTCTCTCTGGTAGTTATCGCAACTTGTTTTTTTTTAAATTTTGATGCATTTAGGTCTTGTGCCTGTATGCATGCATTCCCTGTGGGTTGTAATATTGTAAGAATAGATGCACTCTGTTTCCTGACTAATTTACTTTTGTTCAGTTTTATGCTCATCATAGCTAGGGTGAGGTTTTTTGTTTGGAATTTCTGCAGTATGTACTAGTGTAGTCAACTGCCTCCAAAGTTTATATGAAAAATTACATCAGTCGCAACAAAAACCTTTTACCTTTGACGTTACAGTCTCTGTTAGAGGCCTTTGTCAGAAGAAGCTTGCTCAGTTTTTCCAGTTCTTGCCACGGTAGTGATGCGACGTGGCAAGAAATC
>Ga0126335_1003200_pt1 | contig 10104 bp, 10 predicted proteins | sample OlaspJWI45metaG_FD_108409 | JGI IMG/M metagenome (GOLD analysis project Ga0126335, IMG submission 108409) | Marine gutless worms symbiont microbial communities from Oahu, Hawaii - Olavius sp. 1 OAHU.JWI-45 metaG | ecosystem: Host-associated > Annelida > Digestive system > Unclassified | place... | reverse complement strand
TGTGTACCCGAGTTTTTAGCAGATGAACAGACAAACAAACAGACACACAAGCACCTATATATATATATAGGTGCTTGTGTGTCTGTTTGTTTGTCTGTTCATCTGCTAAAAACTCGGGTACACACACACACACACGCACACACATAGACGTGTGTGTGTGTGTGTGTGTGTGTGCTATGTTTCTTGTTTTACAGATTATGAGATTGCAAGACAAACTGATATTCTGGAAGCTGGTGGTGAAGTTGTCAATGAAACTCGTGCATTTCATTTTGCTACTGGGTTGGTTTGTATGAATTTTGTGATTACCATACTCTGTGCATGCAGAAAGTGCAGCTCAAAGTCGTATATAAGATCGTCACTTCCGGGTCAATCAAGGTCACAGGCATAAAAATAGCATTCTGATCATCACGCACATTTGTGTATGTTTTGCAAAGAACTCAGAATTTACTGTTGCTGGTGTGGAACATGTTACGTGTTTAATTGCATTTTGTTCATAACTGTGCATACTATTTTCTGTCATAAATTTCTTAACAAGGCTTCAAGTAAGAGTTTTAAGCAAAAATAGCGCATATGAGCATTTTGAAGGTCAATGGCAACGTCACCTGACCCCTTGTTGAACTCGGCTTGTGATAATGGACAAGGATTTTTCGTCGAAATTGCGATATCTCTTCAAATAAGTAAGTTACTGCCAAAGGTAGGTTTTAGCCTGTAGTTACCTTGTCCAAGGTGTAGAATATTGCAAACACCGCAGTTAATACTGCGCATTAGAGGTTTTTTAAAATGATATGCGCTATATAAATTCACGTTTTACTTACTTTTAATTTCTTTACTTACTTTAGTTTTGGTTGATTTTTGGGAGAAAACACGGTTTTGGTTTTTAAAACCGACCTCCCCTAGAAGTAACCATTAAATAATTGTTTTTCAGCAAGACAATATCGATGCGTGACAAGGAGAGACTGCATGATTATCGTTTTATGCCGGAACCCAATTTGCCACCGTTGAGGTTGTACACAATGGAGACGGTACCATCTGGAGTCCCGTCACAACAAATAATCAACGTAGACGAGCTGAGAGACAAGATGCCAGAGTTGCCAGTTGACCAGCGCGTTCGCTTGTCACAGACTTATGGACTCTCAGCAGAACACAGCAGTGTATTAGTGGTTAGTTGCGGCCAGTCATTGTTGCATATTTGACATGGGAAAGTAGCATTTGCTGTGCTCATAGCCACCCCTTCCTTACAGCAGAGTGACTTTGGCACCAGCTAGATTTGTTGCAACAGTCAGCCTACTGAAAGTCACTTGCCCAGGCTGGGGTTGATCTCTGACCCAGCGAGTGGCCAGCCAGATAGGCTAGCTGGCACTGTGGCTCAGTCAGTGCATTTCTGTGTTCGATCACTGCGTCGCTGAGACATGCTCATAGCCACCTAACATTGAGGTCTTGTGATCAGGTTCAGTGACACTTGGCTATAAGGCCAGAAGAGTCTGACTGAATAGGTTTACATGTATGTGGGATTATAAGTGTGGTGCAGAGTATGGACTTATGGCGACGAGTGAGCAAGTTGACATGAGATATTTTATCATGAGCTGCATACTGCTAGCCTCCCTTTCTCTCACCTCATGAATTACTTACCACCCACCCAGCTTGAAGTACTATATGCTACGCAGTACACATACCAGCCAAGGTTGTAGTCATGCTGCCGTGCAAGCAGGTGTTCACTAACCATGTAACCATAATGGCATGGCTTGGGTGGTGTTTAAGTGCTGCTACTTATGTAAAATATTTGGTGCATGTTTGCATAATTTAGCCCATAGTGTATCTGTGCTATGAACCATTTGTTTGCATATTTGAATGCCACCAGAAGTTGCCGAGTACCTTTTATGTGTTTCAGAAATTAAAAAAGCACAGTCATGTGCATTAACTAATGGGTGGGTCAGATGCATATTGCTTGCTAGGCTCAGTGCACACGGTTTCCCAACTAGTTGAACTGCTGGGACAGGCCTGGCTGGGATTACTGATGATAACTGTTTGTGGCTGTACATTTTGTCATACATTTATGCATTATTTTGACTTTGCTTGTACTATTACAAGGCCGTTATGTGGTATGTGTAAACCACAGAGTGAACCGGGGCTTGTCGCCAGTTATGAAGCTGTCGTGAGTGGTGGTCGCAGTGCTAGAGACACTGCTGTCATCTGTATGATTGAAATGTTCGCAGCACTTAATGAGCAATGTGTCGGTTTTCTTGACAGGTGAGCTGTTTTTCTCATTGTTGGTCATTGTGTTGATTTGTATGCATTTCTCAAGCCAAGCTGTTAAACTCTTAGTACAAGTCTGTGCTCGTTGGTGTTAGAGAAACATTTACCGTTTTGGCAGTGTAACAAAATCATGGTTGCATGAATCTGAATTATACTAGGATTTTGTCAGATTGTATTTATTATCTGTGCTGCGTATTGATCGCTAATTTCAACAGAATGTTACAGTTTCTGACACTAAAATATTTTCTTGGTTTATGAAGATGTTTTCTTAGTTTTTATGTTGACTAAACTCGTTTAAGTTGTTGAGTCATTTTCGGTCATCTGTTAAGCTGTTTCACAATTTTGCATTGTTTGCTCATCTTCTTGTTCTGTCGGTGGCTTTGTCGTCAGACGTGGAAGCTTATCAAAAAGTGAAGCATTGCTCTTGTAACACACATGGCGTAGTGAGATAGGAAAGAATGTTGCTCTGACTGACATGCTGCTTGTTTAGAAGTACAAGCCAGCTTTGTTGATCAGATGTTGTGTGTTGCAGCAAAATTACATCTGAGCACATTGGACAAGTAGTCGATATGGTTACCAGCAACACCATCGAAAGAAAGAAAGCTAGACAGGTTTTGTCACTTATTAAATTTGTGTCTTTCTGTTGAGTCAGTAACGATCTTATAGTCTAACATTGTAAATTATGCATTTAACATTGTAGTGACAATGAATCTGTCTGTTATAAGATTAAACGTGCCTGCTCGTGTCTAGGCAAGTTGTTCACTAGTGATGTCAAAACTTGATTTTCTTCACAACCGGTCGCTGTTTTGTCAAAACCGATTTTTTACCGGTTATCAAAATGTTATTATTAGTAGAAAGTACTATTATTAACGTGGCAACTTAGCGGTTTGTAGGTATATAAGCATCAAACTACAGCTGACATTTTTTCATGAATTAAGGTGACAGAACTATACTTGAGACTAAAACATGTCTTAAAATGTAATGCCAATTTTAATTATTAAACACGACAGAACTAGTAATTTTGGACGACAATTTAGCGATAAAAAGCTACTGAATTTCAGAAATGGTAATTCCCCAATTTCTGGTGTTTACATTTTCAAAAAATAAGTAACAAAATGCACTTCATGTTATCTGCACTGAATATTTTTAAGGTTATATCTCTTGAGTCGTTTTTACTTGTGCGTCAGTTCATTAAATAATTTAATGTAAGAGAATGCTAGTCTTTTTATTCACTATACAACATGGTAGCAGAAGTCAATACAATGCCTAAATAGACAGATAAAATGCAACTAATGAAGAAGTGCACTTGTCCTTCTCAATTGGTGCGAGTTATTGAAACTGCCTTTTATTGTCAGCTGCTCATGCGAGATACAATCTACTATAGGAGAGGGCTGTGATAATTAAAACTCAAACTTGAAGCCTTGCACTAGCTGATACAATACGTTATGTCATGTTTATGATGTGTTTGCTTGTGCATTAACCTTACCTTGTAGGCCGTAATGGCCGCCACCATTTGTGATTTGTTTACTTTTCAACATCTGCAAACCTAAATTATCAAAATCATCAGTAAAAATGCGTATTACAGTCAAAAATTTTCGACAACCGGTTGTTCATTTTTAAAACTGGCCCCAGCTTCTGTAAACGGTTACCGGTTTTCCGGTTGCTGTTTAACATCACCATTGTTCACACGTATGTGGCTTCATTGCCAAGCAGCATAATTTGGTACTGGTCAAATGACGATGATGCCCTGTGGCTGAACATAAGAGCCCATATACTGCTTATGCATCACAGATGGGTGGCAGTCATCTTGTCCTCCGTTCAACTCATTCCCAGCTCAACTCAGCCCCAAGGCAACTTGTCCGCAAGGGTTAGGCTTATGGTTAGGGTTAGGATTAGGGCAAGGGTTAGCTTAGAGTTAGGATTAGGGCTTTGGGTTAGTGTCATGGTTAGGTAGCCTTGGGGATGAGGTGACGGTATACCTCACAGATATAGGCTATGGTCTTAACAGTTTAAGAGAAATAGTGATAAAACCTCTTTTGTGCCAGATGTGGAATGATACACTTAACCTTTACTTTGCTCAGTGATGTGATGAGGGATATAGATGAGTTTTTCTGACACATTATTTAACTATTCTGTTTGTATTGTATAACTGTCATATCTTGTAGACTGTAGAGTTCAACCTGGACAGTGAGACACTTAACACAAGAAATATGGCCAAGTGATTTCAGACATATGCTTCATTGTTTTATAGGTTTTTGCGTTGTTGATATGTGACGGCAGTAAAACTCCACATCAGATTGTGGAAGAAAATGACTGGACATTGGTGACTGACAGGGCTCTTCTCGAACGTCTTTGCTTGTGTGTTCTTGCTGACAACGAAAATGCGGTGTGTCTTGTTGTATTTTATTATTAGGCCGCTTCGAGTGCGTTAGTGGGCTATTGCAATTGATGTTCTTGGCATCTGTCAGCCTGTCTCACCAACACTACATGTAATTCGGCCAACCAGCTGATTTATATAAGCCACTGGGACACGTTCCCCCTTCAAGTTTCCATTATGCTGCCTATCCGTCTGTCGTGCAACTTACACATCTTCGCTATGTAAACACAGCTGAACAGATTGAGGTCCTGTTTGTGGTGGAGACTCTTGTGGACCTAAGGATCATTGTGCTAGATTGGGTCTCAATTTCCCGCGCGGATTTAATACTTCCTTTGCCAAATTACTTTAGCCTCTTATTGTTACTTACATTTGTTACAGGGTAAAGTATTAATTAGTACAATGATAGTAAATGACTTATGCTCTGTTATTGAGACACAGTGTGTCACCTGGTTTCTCAATAATTTGTCATGCACCCTATTAACAAATTGTATGGCAACAGCCAGTTTACTGTTCATATACGAACTGCACACTTAATGACTGTGTTATTCTGCAGAGCTTATGAAATTGTGGCAGTTTCGGCTGTAGGGACCCCTGTGCAAATGCATATTTACTGACTTACTTACTATTAACGATAACCTTCTCTTACTGGTCATTTTCTGTTATGTTCTACTATATTATACATGCTATACATTTATTCTGTGTATATTTTGCAGGTTGGCCAATACAAACGTGGCAAGAAGAAAATTATGAACTTTTTTATTGGTCAAGTGCAGAAACAACTTAATGGCAAAGCAGATGGCAAGGCAGTTATTGAGATCTTACAACGACATCTTTCCAGTGATATTAACAACAGCTGACAGATTCGTTACTCATTTGATCCATTGTACTGTACTTGCAACCTAGTTGATAGAAACTTCTTTCATTCAACTGCCATTGAATCTAGCAAAACAGTAAATTAACAAAAAGTTACATTGGCTCCCACAATGTTGTTTTGTGCATACCCTGTATTTGTTGGTGTTGATACGCCACATAGAGTAAATGAAATGTAGCCTATTGCGACCGATGATCCCATAACATGGTATGTCTGTCAGTCTGTGCAAAAACAGCTGCACAGATCGAGGTCCTGTATGGAGTGGAGACTCTTGGATAGCATAGCCAAGGCACATTGTACTAGATGGGGGTCCACTTGTTTGTGTATGTCTGTTGTGAAATAACGGCATACAATTGTTACAATCCAGTGCAGTCTTGAAATGGAAAACAGTCCACAGTGGTTGTAGAAATCGTATCACCATTAGTTTTTTGTGTAAAGCAGTGATATGTACAGTTGTTGGTCGTGAGACGTAGGTAGCAACCATACCACTTTTTCAGTGTTGCAAGAAAAGTTTGCGAGATCTCCATTTTAGTTAACTACTGACTTAATATTTTTTTATAATTTTTATGATGTTGCTTAAAATTCACTAGTCGAGTGATAGCATGATAGCGTGTGAAAGGCAGGGACAAGGGAGGGCACAGAAAGGAGGAAGGAATTAAGTGGAAAAGAATAGGTTGAAGGAAGAAAAAGGGAAGGTTGCTTTGTTGATGTTTTTGCCACCTACGTATGTAACTAGCACACTTGTCAGAATATGTTGGTTTGTCGATGGATGGTATTGCTGCTGTAAGTCCGACTGTTGCGTCGTCGGTCTGGCAGCAGCTCGTCAAACTGCTGTGAAGTGGCAGTTGCCGTAGCCGATGACAGCACCGGAGAACTCTTGTCACTGTTCTCTGTCGACTTTTGTGCCTAACATCAACAGCATGTCAACACTGTGGTGTTTATGTGAATCATGATGTCTCTGTGTCACTAGTTATATTGCCAGTTTGGCGAACATGATGTAGACTTTCAAGCCGGTAGCAGCCCATCTTTTTTGCTTCTGCATATTTTGCCACTTTGAGATATACTAACGTAATTGCCACTCTGTGTTCTCTTGATGAACAGACAAATATTCTTTGAAACAGCAGTTGCATAAATATTGCAAGAGATAATTTTAATTCACATTTACAGAATTTGTGCAAACGTAATGAGTGCTCGAAAATTGCCACAGCCGGCTTTGTCTGAAAACTGAATTAATGTGGAACAAGATGATTTAAGTGTTTGACGTGCAATCAAAAGCTGGCTGTCATCCAGCTGCTAGCTTAATCTATCATAAATGACGATAGCTGCAGTTCAGTAACTGACCGCGTGCCTGAGTTGAGACAGCGGCAGTCTGTTACTAGTTGACGACTTGTTTCGCCGCTCGTCGGGTGCGGACCGATGGCACCAGAACCACTGAGCGACAGTGACGGCGGTTGTCGCGACCAGCGTGACAGCCAGTGCTATAAACAGTCCTCCGAGGTCGCCTAGATTCAGAGATCCCAGTGTGTCGACAAATGAGTCGGACCGCTGAGGTGACGACGATGTTGCGTTGTTGCACCGTCGCCGCTCTGGCCACCATCTGTAACATTCAGCGTCTTGTTGATTTATATTGGCCTGAGGGACTTGCCCCTTTTCGAGTTTTCACTAAGCTGCCTATCTGAACTAGGCCTCGATCAAAACGCAGTGGTCTATAGATTAGAGAGTTAGAGAGGCCTACATGTTGCAGAGAAGTCAGGATTTTTTATTAATCTTCTTCGAAAGGTCGTAACGCATTAAACCCACAAATTGCCTCATCTCTGCATTAGAAATGCAGGCTCATATACATATTGTCTTTATTACTTTGTGTATTTTTGAATTTTTGTACTTCAACCTTGAATGGTCTCGTAGTTTAAATTAAAGATTAAAGAAGAGTCAAAATGACTTCAAGACGGAGTACTTGGTCTGTAGTCGGTTAATGACTCCGTGTTCACGTAGTGTTAATAAGGCAGCGTTGATTGGATCACGAAAGCGCGAACGACGACTCAGTCCGACGGCGTAGAAGCGTGTCTCTGATAGCAACCGGTATTCAACTAGACCGCAGTCTCTCACAGCAGCGTACGTCGCCGCCGCCGAGTCGCCCACGAACGCCCGCCCTGAACCGTCGACGAGTGCCAGCGCCTCCTGCACAGTTCGGTCGGCAGTCTTGGAGCCCTCACCGCCGCCTGCTGCAGACGTCCACCTCGATGACAGCGGCTGTCGTGGCGCATCTTCCGTCAAGTCTTCGACTCGTCGGCTGAGGGACGCGGCCGTCGCGTCGTGACTGCCGTCCAGCAACATCGACGTAACGTCGCCCGCGGCCGGAGCAGTTACGAACTCTACGTCAGATCGCCTGACGATCTCTTGCAACGACTGCTCGTCGGTGTGGGCGTCAGCTGGCCACCACGTAGGTGACGGCCGACGTTCGACGGCGTACAGTCGCAAAACAGCCATGTTGACGGCGTAGGCGACGAGCAGTATCACGGAAAACACGCCAACAGCGACGATTATTAGCCGAGCCGCGACGGTCCGTGGTCGGGCGACTGTGGATGACGTCGACGCGTGAGAGTCGATGTTGGTGACACGTCGTAGTGTCATTGTGGATAACACTACGAGAGCGGTGCTCCAGAACGTCGGCCGCGGCGATCCACTCGCGACTGGCGATGAAAGTGGCGGTGGAGAGAGGTACTCGGACAGGTGCACGACTACACAGACGGCGACGTACACGACGATGAGCATCATCCAGACGGACAGAGACAGCGGTCGTACTATGAACAGCAGACTCTCGTCGCCGACGTCTGCTGATGTATACGTCCTACTGTTAGATGTAGCGTCAGAATCTGGAACGGCAGCATGAGGGTGTCGCAACACAATGCTGACACCGGACGTTTTTATCGGCACGCTGAAGTCGATAACATCACTGAGTGCAGACGTCATCGGCAAGACGAGCGCCAGCGTTGCATTCTAACCACGCAAAACAATTGCATTATTGCAGTACATGCATACAGACGCTTCTTTGGGATTATATCACGAGGGGTAAAATCGCAATCCATCCAATGTATAATTTCTGTTGCTCGACAGGTTCCATGTCGAGACTCAACTAGCTCAAAATGTCAATCTGTCGTTTTCTCAATGGTATCTGTTGTAGCAAACGAATATCTCTTGACAATAACGTCAACATTTGGGACCTTGGCAGATAGGCCTGCTGTCTTACAAAATGCTAAAATACGCTTATAGTTAATTTCTGTCTTAATCCACACCATACATTGGCTTCAGCGTAAAGTAGACAGTTTCTGCAAAAAGTGTTTAAAAAGCAACCGATATGCAGAGGAAAGCGGGCAATATGGGAACTCGCCTCAGTGATGAGTTGGTCGACGAGCGGCGACCACATGCCGTAATCGTGCGTCCGAGCGTGCACCGACGACGAGCCGTGAGCCGGAACTGCGTAGAACTCGAAGCGAATACGAAGCAGATCGGCGACAGCGGTCAGCAGTTCGACCGCATAACCGTCGAACTCCGGCGGTGTGCCATCGCCAGATGATACAGAGGCAGACCGGTGATCGCGCGAGTTGAGTCTTACTTGTCTATGCCGCGCTCGGCGTCTCCTCGACGGCTTCCGCCATACCACGAACGGAAGTTCCTGGAATTAGAACATAATTAATTATGCACATGTTTAAATCTATTGCTCCTGCTGCTGACGTAACATTTGTCTGCATTTGCTGTTACTTTTATTTCGACGCCGTTAGTGCGTTAGTGTACTACATGTGCACTGAGTCAATTAAGAAGACCTGTTACGTTTGTAGTAACTGCAATAAATCTAAAATAAAAAAACAATCGCGATTTATTAATTTAATTCAGTTGTTAACTAAATCGCACACGATGTTGACGTTATTACTCCATGAAAAACCGTTAAAAACTACAACAAAGATGAAAACAAAAGTTTAACTGTTATTCCCACAGCTAGAAACTAAATTGCTGCGAATAAAAATGCTATCGTATAACTAGGATAAATATGCAGACGATAAAGAGCAAAAATAGCGAACTAACGGGCAGCACAGCAACGCGGATCGTCTGTCCTTCGATGCTCGGCGTCTTACTCGGTCGCAGCACGTCGACATCGATCGTCAACTTCTGCGGGTCTCCGTCAGCTGCCGACGAGTTCCAGGTGCCGATCTACTGTAGCAACAGCACAGTCAACGTCGCCGCAGATTCCAAATAGCGCCGATACAACATAATAGTTAGTGTCGGCCTGCCTCAAATCAAATAAAATATGGCTTTAATGATGGTTGACAGACCGCAACCAATTACAACGTAGTAGTACTGTAGTAGTGGTAAAATAACACGATACATGTAAAATAGCAATGTTATGCATAAAATAAACACGAACATAAAGTCAATAGACGTCTTTAAAAATCATCCTAGTAATAAAATCACAATCAGTAATGGAGGAGTGCCTTGTGGTGAGTTTGAAATTATGTGGTCTGGGCCTAAGATTATATTTTCTGTTAATGGTTCTGGGAAGTATGGAATGTAAGACATGTTGTTTGTTGTACTTAATATTAGTAAAAAG
>Ga0126335_1003199_pt1 | contig 10105 bp, 6 predicted proteins | sample OlaspJWI45metaG_FD_108409 | JGI IMG/M metagenome (GOLD analysis project Ga0126335, IMG submission 108409) | Marine gutless worms symbiont microbial communities from Oahu, Hawaii - Olavius sp. 1 OAHU.JWI-45 metaG | ecosystem: Host-associated > Annelida > Digestive system > Unclassified | place... | reverse complement strand
AGAGGTGACTTTCCCGCCTTTACCCCAGCCGAAGCTGGTACTCGATTTAGCGACCCCGAAGGGATGCAAGGCTGAGTTGACCTAGGTGGTGGTTACATCCCAAGATTGTTTACCCGAAAGAAATGGTCACCTACCTCGGAAAAAACCGGTATGCCGTGACCGGCATTCGAACCCACGACCGCGAGTCGCAAGTCGGACATCCTAACCACTACACCACCGAGCCACCATCACGTGACAAAGAACGAACAAACGGGATTGTGATAACACTCGGTGACAATCGGTGTCATTTATCATAAGTGCTGTGGTTCTAGTGGCAACCGTCACGTCTCTGGACATTGGACTGCGTTTTATGAAAATTACGAGAGTGAAACTGAATAGTATGGCAGCAATGTGCTTGAGAAAGTTCGAGCGAGTTCTAGCGAGTGCGAAGAGTTTGAGCGAGTGCGAGAGAGAGCGAGAGAGTTCTAGCGAGTTCGAGAAAAATGCGAGCGAGCGCGAAGGAGTGCGAGGGAGTTCCTTGCATCGTATCTCGCACATTTTCAGAGATATCGCGGTGTGTTGGTCACATTTTTGTCTATGACATGGTGGTGCTTATCTTTATAGCACTCGTTTGGAGCCAACTCAGCGAATATCACCATGCACTATCTATTGTCAAAAACTAGAGTCTTTGGGCTACATTTTTGTCTCAGACAGCATTGGTCTATTGGTCTAACTGCAGTTCAGACAGTTTGGAGTGGTAGGCTCCGAAACCTACCGATTTCGGCGAAAAACCGCGGAAGAACGGTCATAACGGGCCATAACGCCGTTCAAGGTCATTCAAGGTCTGCGACGTTGGTATCAATGGAAGGCCCATGTACGACTTCCTATTAGTGAATCGTACAAACTTGCATCGTATCTTGCACCGTTTTCGAGATATCGCAGGTTATTGGTCAAATTTTTGCTGCTGACCGGCTGGGTACGCCTGTTTAACACATTTGTTGGGGGGGAACCCCAAAACCTACTCACGAAATTTGGCGTGAAGAATCCTCAAACAGTATCGTGTCGTGTGGTGCAAACCCCATTTCGATATCTTGGACCGTTTTGGTGTGGATCACTAGTGTGATGGTCAGACAGACAGACGGAATTGCGATGACAACAGCGTGCGTCTCACGACGCGCGCTAAAAAAACTACATTGCCAACGGTACAACGACACAGTGCCGTCATGCAGGCCATCTATAGTCCTCACCAACCACAACTAGTCAACAACGCTGGCAATATGTTCCACTGGAGGCTGGCTGGCTGAAAATGCAAACAAAGTACTGACGGACGGACGGACAAAGGAATTAATGCTCTGTACTGCTGTTGTACGATAGTAGCAGCGTAGCACCAGTGTGTGCCAATCAGCCAAGTCGTGCTTGATGGGAACAGTGACGTGGCGACTATAGGCCTGCATGGCGGGGGAGGGTGTTTGTCACTGTCAGTCGGCTTCTGACGACTGGTGATTATAATCGTTACCCACTTGATATGTAATAGCTGGGTGCTTCGACGTCTCAGATGATACGTATCAGACTTGTTGTCACTGTATGCTGTCATAGGAACGCACCTGACGTTTGTTCCCCTAGCTTCCATTTGTTCCTAAACTCTGCAAGGAACATCCGTCTGACGTTAGAAAGGCGACATTTGAAAACTTTTCTGTTCTGCGCACATTATGGCACTGTTCTCGAACAATACTTTTTCCAATTCATGCAATATTGTTTTACACGTATTTTTCTATTCGATTTTTACCTGCTAGTGGTTTATTAGTACTGCACTTATTTTAGGGTCAGCGTTACTTCTTGTAGGACCATTTGTTATTGCAAAAGCCGCTGCACGGATCGAGGTCCTGTTTGGGGTGGAGACTCCTAGGACTGAGGGCCAAGAAACATTGCATTAGACGGGGGTCCCAATTTCCGCCACGCATTCGATGTGACCTTCGACCAATTACTTTGGTCACTCACTTGCGCGCACACCGGACACACACATAGACAGACAGAGAGCAGGTAATGAATAACATCAGTATCTTTCACACAGCAAGAGTGTGTGCTGGCGGCGGTGTGATGACAGCACTGCGTGTAGTACTCGTGCGACAGCAACGACAGCCACCGCCACGTTGCCGTCCATCACCGTCAGTGCGTCGCTGGCAACGTGCCCGTGCGAGGCCGAACGACCTCCCGCGGCGACCGACAGGCCTTATGCCGTGCATCCGGACCAGCTGCGAGCTCGCCGGTGGCCCTAGCGCCGACAGATTAGACTTGAATGGGCGAGGGTTTGGTCGCCAGAGTTACCGGTGTGCTGGGGCACGCACTGCCATCAAATTTCGTCGACTGTGATCAAGTTTGATGTCCGTCCGTCCGTCCGCCCGGTACTACGCCGTATAAGTCTACGAAATGCGGGTTACGTCACTGACGATAGCCGTACTTTTATACGCTCGATCAATTCCAGTAACGTTAACGGTAGTGGGGGCCTAATATAGCCAGGCACCTGCAATCGTTGCAATTAACTTGTGTCACATCATATCACATCTGTTCATGAATTTATCACGCTACAGTAAACTATCAAAGACATATGAAGTTGTGTTATATTAGGCTACAAAGCTATGAAACAGAAGTTGACTGCCATGATTTTCAGCAGTCACATGACTCAGTTACAGTGACAATACACTTACGAACTTCTGCTGCTTAGGATCACGTCACCAGATATCTTTTTCGTTAACATTTGTGATTTGTGCACACGAGACAGTGGAAGTCTGTCCATATTCAACAGCCAAGAAAATAATTAAAGTGTGTTGTAGCCAAATTTACGACATGGGGGCACAATCGAAGAAATCTGCTACAATGACGACAAGAAAAGAAAGTACTGATCGATGAGAATTCCGAGTATCTGTGAAATTAGAAATTTGTCGAACGATTGCTTTAACTTTAAATTATTTAAATTTTAGTTCACATCCCTGCAGTGGGCTCTATAGGTGCGTTTGTTAAATTGCAACTGAAGGCTCGAGACTTCACTGTTCGCCGAACAATTTTCAGCAAGTTGTTTGCTTTGCTGAGTTTGCCAATTATCGTCGAAATCCAAGTTTAATCTGTTGATCTTTATCTCTCGCGACGTCAGCGACAGATCACCCCAAAGGAGTTTGTCGTCGTCGACCGATCGGTCACGCTTGGTCGCTGTTGCGCAGCAAGTTCAACGCGTCTAGTTAATATGTCTCCTGACCAGTTCTTTCGTCAGTTAACAGCAGGAACGTGAAAACAGAAGATCCCAAGTAAGAAAGTAAGTAGGCCCTACAGACAAAAGCCAGCTTCATAATGTCGCATTTAAAACTTAACCGTGAGATCGGACCATGGAAGAGCAAGAGAGAAAGCTACAGAGGAAATCAAACTGTGTCCGGTCGCTTTTTTTGCTGTCATGGCCTCGATATTAATCCCATGATCTTAAAACTCGAATGTGAAATGTACCTTCACTCCGAAAATGAAGCTGCTACGTTAAAACATTCGAAACTGCTACTAATGGAGGAGAATGAAATATGTATGGTACCGGTAAGTGAAAAAGTACGAAAACAAAGATCAAAGGTCAAGGTCAAATGTCACCAACTTCCAAGCACATTTAGCGTTCACCGTGGGGCATATTCCTACCAAATTACATCAATTTCTGATCAGTAGTTTTCGAGATTTTGTGCGGACAGACACACATAGACGCACAGATAGACGCCGCTAAACAATACCTGCTCGCAGCAGGCACCGCACGCAGGTAAAGATTGGGAGAAAAGTAAAAGTTCTAAGACGAGAGTAAGGCGTGGAAGACTCGATAAGTGAATAACCAGTTTAGGCCAAGAAACGTGTTACAAGAGAGCTGCTGGTGCTGGAGAAAAAAACGGCTAGTCGCAGTAGTCTCGATATATTTCAACGGAATCGGACACCTGTAATCACCAGAGGTAAACCAATACCGTTATCCACCCTAGTCTCATCACGTAATGTGTCCGGCTAGCAGGTGATTGACGGACGAGCTGTTAGTTACCGGTGCAGGTAGGCAGGTAGGTATGTCGTATCCGTGTCAGTAAGCCGGACTTGGACGAGAGTTAGTTATTTCGACGCCCCGAGGGTTGATTCGATCGCATCGCAGCCAGCACGCCCTTCTTCCTTCCCTCGGAGACTGTCGAACAATATCCGTGACACGCAGGCTAAGCGCGTCAGGCATTCCGCGCCATTAAATTGCCGGCTTTCCAGGTCCGACGTGTCCGGCTGACATGCCGGGCGAGATGGACGTTGCCGTTCGCAGTCGGGGCGGACCGGGGGGCTCGAATTATCGAATATATCCAGTGACACTGACGCAGCGGTGCCCGACTTCAATTAGCCAAGCTCTGTAATTATCACGTCGGCACAGCTAGACAGACCAGCAGCTGCACAAAGCGGCCGGTGTGGCACTCAAGTCACTGGCGCCAAATTACATCTGTAATTCGTAAAACAAAACCGCTCCCAGTACACATTCTCCATAAGACTCCGTACTGAAATTATGCACAGTGTTTAACATACAGGGTGGGCAGTAAAAATCTGGTACTCTTTCGTAGATATTTTTAGCTCATACAGCCTATATGACGACACAGAAAAGTGATTCATATATATAAATATTAAGTAGTTTATCGCTATATGTTCGTATTTCTGTATTTGTACCTGTTTTATGTTTTTCTTACGAAAGCATTTTTTTCTGCACGCATTGTAAATATCTGGAACAGCTTACCTAATTCAATCGTTGATGCTTGCAATGTTGATGCATTTAAAGCACACTTAGATAAGTTTTGGCACCACCAATCAGTGAAGTTTGATTTTACTGCAGATCTGACTGGTACCGGAAACCGATCAGAAGAAGTTATAAAGTGATATTGTTTGTTTATGCTAGTATATAATAATGATGAAGACTTAGAGGTGTCAGACACCTGCGTCCATAATTCTCTGTTGAGTTGGCAATACTTGGAATTCCTTTCTTATTATCATTATCAAATTTAAATACTGTTAGCAATATTTATTGAAACAACAAACAATAATACATGTATACAGAAATTAAATTTATTGTTATATTTGGTGCAGTCAATTCTTTCCTGTCAACTCTGTCCAGTGCCTTGAGACGGACTTCATCACACGCCAACACATCTATCGGTTCTATGCTTTCCATAATCCATACAGTGTCTTTCCAGGTCGGTTTTTTTCAACAGGAACCCAGTGAAGTTACTGTATTCATCAGGAGCTACTTTAAAAGTCTGGATTTTGGCCACCACATACAGTTTTGTGAATTTGGGAAATCAACTTAAATTTAGCCAATATGAAATAAAATACGACATTATTGTTACAATGCAAGTACCGTATAGCACAAGACAAGTTCAACTTCACCGCGGCACAGAGGTTAACAATCAGACCTGATAATAAAGAGATGAATGAAACTTACACTTGCAGAATACTTGTAATGTGAAAATTGAAAATGTCAGTTAACAAACTCTTAACAGTTCCCCCGAGTGCAAAAATTACTAAAATACACAAAAACAGTAATAATTTAATTTAAGCTCAACAACTGAAGCAACACATTACACTGTCTGCATGGAGACAATTTGCTGATGTGCCTTAAAGTGAGACTATGAAATAAACATTTTCTAGAAACAGAAAATACATTTCTAAAAACAAAATCAAAAACTGGACTCAAGACACACACTATACAGCAATTCACATATCTGCATTTGACACAGACAAAACATGACAAAATTGGTGTCTACAGAGTACTTTAATCGCTTATCATGATGCCCTGCCACCGCTCTCAACTGACAATATCAAATATATACCGGTACAGCCTGAGCACGAAATTTACAGATGCCACTCATGCTCTACAAAACGCACCCAATTCAATGTCAAACTCTGCATACTTGGACATTAAATAATAAACTGCACAGAAATAAGTAATTTAGTAACTGACAATTTCTCCCATCAGGCAAATGCACGCAAGATTGTCATCAACACACATTCTGTCAGACATGCATAATTAACACAACAAACTCATCATACTTAAATAATAAACAACAAAGGCTAACATAAATGTACAGACAGATAAAGAAAATGAAGTAAAATGCATTTACAAACAACTCTAGAGTATTGGACAATACATTGGGTGGACTAGACATGCTGCATGACAAACACTGACAGCTGAAACACTGGCACACTCGAGTTCTGCAACAAGTCACTGAAAAATATGACAAAAAATGAACAGGAACGACAGCACTGTATGCCCGTGACAGAGATCTTTGACCCTTTGTATTAAAAAAACAATTCCAACCTGGTCCATGCCTAAGTTATATGTATGAACTTTAGTCGCTGTGGAGACAAAGAAACTCGAGCTATCCTAAAAAGACCAAAAGAAACGGCAGACAGAACAGATGGACAGTGCCGTAATGTAATACAAAGCAATGCTCCATCTTAAGACGAGGGTGTAAAAACTGCAAAATGCCAGATGACAACAGAAACACTGATAAACACACACACTGTTTACAGCTTTGATCCACATGCAAAAATTAAGTGATTAATTTACAAATAGTAACAGTGATAGCTAGAAGTCCCAAGAAGACAGTTACATGCTATATCTGAAGACTTGAGAGATAGTACGCTATTTGCTAAAAATGTTTAGTTTATTGCTAATGCCAACAACGGTTGAAAAAATGCCTACAACAACTACCAATACACCAAAATAAACTCATCTAACTACTGACTGGTAATTGCACGCAGCAATCAGGTATGTTTCTTATAGAAGTCAGTTCAAATGAGTTGTGTCAGATGCACCCTTTCATAACAAGTTATTAATGGAAAAGTTTAATTTAACATTTTATTATAATCGGCATAAACATAATACATGACAAAATGTAACAACTGTATATAAATTGTCAACAGCTTCTTGAGAGGACCGTTCAACGAAGCAGACTGCTGACGTCCCATATCTGACAACACACACACTGAAATTATCTCACCACTGCATAGTGGTGTGGTTATATTTTCAAATTAATTTTTCTATGCAGTTGCAAAGAAACAATTCTGTGACTATATCCATAAGAACTATACACATGACCCCACCTAGCTAAGGTCAGACAGCTGTTAACATGCAAAAATGACAGCATCAGACATGGTTATCAGCTACTGATACAGGAATCTTGCCATCACACCTCTGAATTGGAGAAAATTGCCTTAGACTGAAACTGCTGAGGTACAAAGCAGACATATGTCAATTAATCAAGAATCGTGTGCCCATTGCATGAAAAATAGATTTGACATCAGTAACCAACAAGTGTGACAAAAACCAAAATATACCATAAAAATTTGATTATAATATGCATACTTGTATAATACACACCCCGACTTTGAGGGGAAAATCGTGAGAAAAGTTAATTTGTATAATACGCACCCATTCTACACAACGTCCCGACACATTCAAACGGTGGCTTGACGAACATCATCCGGCGCTGTTGCGGCTTTTCACAAGTCTGGCGCTGTTATACAAGACTCTGGACTTACTTACTTACTTAAAGACAACACTTTTACTCCATCCATTCTGGTGTTATGCATATCAGTAATGGTGAGCCGGCATTGAATTGTAATAAAAAGCATATATTTGGTACCCTAATGATTGTTTGGTGAGAATAATAGTTTACATATGGCAGAATATAGATATATTGATTATTATGGCTTTTTTAGTTTACATGTATAATATGCACCCTGATTAGTGGGTCTCTACTTTTGGTACAAACTGTGCGTATCATAATCGAATTTCTCCGGCACAAGCAACAAGACAGAAGCAGCTTCAAGCACTGTTGTATAAACAAGTACTAAGAACCGCTAATTAATGGCACTTATGGTGGAAATCAGACCTTAACGATCCTGTCCCGGCCAACAGTGATCAAAAGCTTTCGTCTCTCATCAAGATCCATCGCAACAACTTTATGACGCACATCATGAGACGACGCTAGTGGCTCGTGCCTAACAACCACAACAACACAACATTTCTACACCCAGTCAGACGGTAAGTGGCAGCATTTTCAATTAATGAAGTTCTATCACTGCATTTAATTTTCCTCACAACTAGCAGACAGCCCTATTGTCTTTGGCCACAGAACATAGATGGCAAGAGCCGAAGAACTGTAGAGAAGAATGGAACTAACATAAATAGTCAAACTCCGGCAAGTCAATGCAAAATGTCAACTCTTGATCTGAGAGCCAAGGACAGCAACCACTAAGGGTAGGGTGCTACAGTCATCTACTGGCAAAACACAACGAGAGAAGTTTAACCAACTAAGAAGAAAATGAAATCTGACAACGATGACATACTCGTCTTCGGCAACAGCAACGTCTGCATCACATGCGTCACAGACGCGGACTTCAAACTCGTAACCGAGTCGAGGCAGAGGTCGACTGCGCTGTGTACACTGTCCGCAGAATGCATGACCGCACCGGCGACAATGATGCTTCAATACACATCACACATAACACATACATCACTGCCACTGCAAGCAACATTAGTTGACAAGCAATGTGCAATGCACCAAGGTCGTCAGCAGAGCTGGCGCTGTGAGCGAAGTGTTTAATGTGATTCTAGCAAACACCAGGTGCCCTCCGTTTAGTCAATTCGTCTCCAAGGCTAACCTAACCCCATGCCTAAATTTTAAACCTATCCCTAATCCTTAATCCAACACTTAGTCTACCCTAACTCTAACCCTAACCCTAACGAGTTGAGTTGGGGACGAGTTGGCCTGGAAATGAGTTAACTACAACCCATGCCCTCTGGGGATTCACAATGTTATGCTTATGCATAAATTTCATATTTTGGGGCACAGAGACCTCTGACCCCCCAAAATTGGCGTCAAACCCCCTCATATAGTCTACAAACATGCCAAGTTTCCATTTCATCACTACACTGGTTTCAGAGAAATCACATGAAAAAAACCCTATGGAAATCATCAATGTTTAAAAGTGTTATTAATTAACTCAATATGATTGCAAGTACCTCAGTTCTGCTACAAAATAGTTGAGTCTATCATAAGTTCATCATCTGAAAATGCACTACTTTCAAAACAGCGGGTGTCATGAAGCCTAACTAACACAGTTGTCAAAATACAGTAAGCCACTACAGAAAAATATCAGGAAAAAAGTTAAAAAAATTTATAATATCTCAACAAATGTAAGTGCTAAGCAGAAAATAAACTAGCTCACTTTTCGTTGGAATACAGTGTATATGTACTCTAACAACCAAAGTAAAGAATTTAAGATAATTTGACAAATAAGCAGAGATGAGCACCTGTCGTACTCCAACTGTCCTCAGAGTCCACATGCTACGCATGTTCCAGAAGAACGGAGTTCCGCACTTCTGACACTTGTCTGCCTCAGCCCACTCTGGCGTCTGCATAATTATAAAGAATAACAATCCGCTCATGGGCAGTGACCGCTCAGGTCAGGGCGACATTATAGATTTGGCTTGTAATCAGAGTTGGTTAGAATGTGTGCACATGCAAAATTACAAGTCTCTATGCCCAGCGGTTGTGACGTATGACATCCTGGTTAACAGACAAACATACATACACAGAAACCATTCGAACAGTTTCTGTATGTGATAAGCTCAGCCAGCTTTAGCAAGCTGTACTAAAAATCAGACGCCCTCGCAAACAACTAGTTGGGTAACTGCCGTCAAATGTAAACTAGATTGAGGTTGATTGGAAACCGTTGATGGATTTACTTCTGCCAGTGCATACCTGCCAAACATGGCAGCAACAGCAAGATGCTGTAACCACCGTAAGCACTGCAGCACCGACACTTCTCAAACTTTCAGGGCCACCGTTCGTTCCTGCTCTGCATGATGTGGCCCACGACGACATAGGCCCAGTGTTGTAGCAAGTACCAGGACGTACAAGTACGAGTACAAGTACGAGTACCTGGGGTGCAAGTACAAGTACAAGTACAAGTACCTGAGGTCCAAGTACGAGTACAAGTACAAGACGTCGTGCAAGTACTTTACTATGAACATCACTACCAGAACACCACGAGTTGATAAAAATGCAGTTGCAGACAACTGAGT
>Ga0126335_1003198_pt1 | contig 10106 bp, 10 predicted proteins | sample OlaspJWI45metaG_FD_108409 | JGI IMG/M metagenome (GOLD analysis project Ga0126335, IMG submission 108409) | Marine gutless worms symbiont microbial communities from Oahu, Hawaii - Olavius sp. 1 OAHU.JWI-45 metaG | ecosystem: Host-associated > Annelida > Digestive system > Unclassified | place... | reverse complement strand
GGCGGCGACGACGGCGCACTGGAGCGTGCGTCGTGAACGTGGCGGAGCCGCGGCCGCGGCTGGAGCCGCCGGCCCAGCGCAATCCACGCTTCTCGCCCGGGCGGGTGGCGGCAATGAGCCTGCGCTACCTCTACCTGCTGCGCGGCTCCTGGCCGCGAATCCTCGAGATGGCCTACTGGCCGACGGTGCAGATGATCCTGTGGGGCTTCATCACCCAGTTCTTCTACACCCAGTCGTCCTATCTGGCGCAGGGCTTCGGCGTGCTGCTCTCGGGCGTGCTGTTGTGGGACGTGCTGTTCCGCAGCCAGCTGGGCGTGTCGATCTCGTTCCTGGAAGAGATGTGGTCGCGCAATCTGGCGCACCTGTTCGCCAGTCCGCTCAGACCGGGCGAGTTCATCGCCTCGCTGACGGTGATGAGCCTGGCGCGCACGCTCATCGGTGTGGTGCCGGCGACGGTATTGGCGATCCTGTTCTTCGGCTTCTCCGTCTACGACCTCGGCCTCGCCCTGGCTGCGCTGTTCCTCAACCTGGCGATCATGGGCTGGTCGATCGGCCTGATGACCAGCGGCATGATCCTGCGGTTCGGCCTCGGGGCGGAAAGCCTGGCCTGGGTCTCGGTGTTCGCCCTGGCCCCGATCTCGGGCATCTACTATCCCATCGCCACCCTGCCCGAGTGGCTGCAGCCGCTGGCCTGGTGCCTGCCCTCGGCTTATGTCTTTGAAGGCATGCGGGCGGTGCTGCTGGACGGCATGATCCGCTACGACCTGCTCGTCTCCGCGTTCGCCATCAACGCGCTCTATTTCGCGGCCGGTGTCGGTATCTTTCTGGTCGCGCTGCGCCAGGCCCGCATCGGCGGCCAGCTCATGCACGTCGGCGAATAACGCCGTAACCCGCCGTAACCCGGTCCGGCGGACCTCGCGGTCATCGCTGTCGGGCCCTCTAGCTGCGATGCACCGTTCGGGATGCGCCGCCGGGCTTCGATGCCCTCAAGCCGCCGCGTCGATCGGCGCGACGTTGCCCTCTGTTGGCTCGCTGTCGTCATGCGCAGCCAACACATGGGCATAGATCTGCCGTTCCAGTCGGCAGGCTTCCTCACCCAGGGGCTGGCCGGTCTCGCGGGCCTTGAAGCGCAGTTCCATAAGGCGTTGCAGGGCGGCGTCGTAGTTGAACCGCTCCGTCTCTGGCATGTTCGCTTCCCCGGTCTGTCGCGGCACGCTTCTGCGTCACCGCTCAACGCAGGCGAACAGTATGCCGCCATTTATGACCTAAAGATGAATCGACCCGGATTCGCCCATCGGCAGCGCCCCGGAGGCGACATGAAGGCCCCGGTTGTGCCGCCTAGAGAGCCGTTTCGGCACCAAGCAGGGCGACACGGAAGCGGTCTTTCAGGGTCACGCCATCCTTGGGCGGCATCACCAGCGGCAGGTCCTCCGCCCGCACCTTGACGCTGTAGAACAGCGGTCCCGATGCTGTGAGCACCCGGGGGACGACGTCGCCAAATTCGTTCTCGCTCCGGATCGTTCCCGTTTCGACAAATCCGGCCGCCGCCGCCATGGCCGGCAGGTCGATCGTCCCGGCGGTCGCCGTCAACTGCATCCCGGTCTCGCCATAGCGCTCGTTGTCGCAAACGACGATGGCCAGATTCTGCGGTTTTTTCACGCCTATGGTGGCCAGCGCGCCCAACCCCATGAGCATCTCGCCGTCCCCCGTGATCACGAGGACACGTCGTTCCGGCTGCGCAATGGTCAGTCCGAGGCCCATCACCGCCGCCCCGCCCATGGCGCCCCAGAGCGGGAAGGTCAGCGGATGATCGCCGGCGGCGGTACAGTCCCAGGCGGGGGCGCCGAGGCCGGCGACGACCAGCAAATCGTCGCGGCTCTCGAGCAGCCGGGCCACCACCTCGCGCCGCCGGAGCGGATAGCCCGCGGCGCGGCCGGCATCCAGCATGTCGCCCCCTTCCGTCATCTGCTGCTCCTCCACACCGGCGCTAACGAGCGAAGCTCTTGGCGCCGATCACCGCCTGGGCGATCAGCACCGCCGCCTGGGCCGGGCCCTCGAACGCCCTGCGCGCCGCAGCCTGCACCGTCTCCCCGAGGGTGGCGGGATCGTCGGCCCGGAACACGAGGCTGTCGGCGTCCGCCAGCACCCGCGGTGTCAACTGGCCCATCGGCACCTGCCAGGGATTGAACTCGCCGTACTCACCGCGCATGGTCACCAGCGTCAGCAGCGGGAAGCGGCAGCTGCGGGCCAGCGACAGCATGTTGATGCAGTTGCCGACGCCGGATGACTGCATCAGCAGCACCCCGGCGTCACCGCCCAGCCAGGCCCCGGCCAAAAGGGCGATACCTTCTTCTTCCGTGCTCAGTGGCACCATCACCATGTCGTCGTTGGCCGCACACAGCTCGATCAGCCGGGCATGGCCGGCATCCGGCACGTACGCCACCTGGCGCACACGCCAGTCGCGCAAGGCGTCGTAGGCCGCCCGCGGCCAGTCCATATGACCCTCGAGTTTGCTGTTCACGTCTGCCCGCTCCTCCAACAAACAACGCCCGAGTCTAGCGCGGAACCCGCCCCTGCTCACCCCGCCAGCAACGCGTGGCGGGCGAGCAGCGCCAGCGCGCGATCGAGCGCCACTTCCGGCTCGCCGGTGCCGTCCGGCAGCAGTCCGGCCTCGTGCTGGCGGGCCAGCCCGGCCACCAGTGCGGCGCGGTCGTGGCGGCCGTCGAGGCGCGGCAGCAGTTGATGGGCTACCGGTTCGTCGATCCGCACCGCCCGGTGGCGGAAATTGGTAACGCGGTCGCCGCGGCGCAGCTGCCAGCGGGCGACGGCAGACGCCACCGGCCGCGGACCCGGCGTCAGCACGAAATCGTCGGCCCGAGGTCGCAGCTCCAGCCAGTTGCGCAGGAACAGGTCGAGCGCCAGCGACTGCGCCAGTTCGGGCGTGCCGGCCAGTTCGGCGACGTCGGCAAAGGCCAGGCTGGTCGGCCAGGCCCGGCCCAGGGTCTCCAGCGCCCGCTGCGCGCCCGGATCGGTCAGGCCGCAGCGACCACCATCGGGGGCGCGGAAGAAACGTTCGCCCGCCTTGCCGGTGCCATCGGCATCCGGATCGGGCTGCAGCGGCGAAGCCAGCCACAGCTCACGCACCGCTGCCGGCAGCAGCGCCGGCTGCGGTTCCAGGCAATCGGCCACCAGCAGGCTCTCACGGAAGCTGCGGTTGAGCCAGAAGTCGATCAGCTGCTCGCGCTGCAGCACGTCGCCCTGCGCCTCCAGGACCTGGCGGGCCTGGGCACCGAACGATGCCGGCCGGGTGGCGGCGATGTTGGCCTCGGTCAGGTATTGCAGACCGGCGGCATCGGCGCGTCGGGCGAACTCGCTGAAATAGACGGGGTGGTTCTCCACCTCGAGCAGGTCGTGCAGCAAAAAGGCGTCATCAAGCGCCGCCACCTTGTCGCGCTCTTCGCGCAGCAGCCTGGCATAGGCATCGTCGCGCTCGTAGGTCGCCGACAGCACGTCGAGGACGGCACGCGCCTGACGCACCTGTTCGGTCGGCTCGGCCAGCCCGCCAGCCTGGAGGCGCATCAGGGCGTGCACCACCTGGCGCTGATGCCAGCCGGGAAAGCAGTTGTAGCTGACGTAGGCGACGCCGTGCGGGTTCATGAGCTCGGCCAGCAGCGGCAGCAGCTTTGCCTGCACCGCCGGCGGCACCCAGGAATAGAGCCCGTGCGCAATGATGTAGTCGAAGCGGCCAATTTCGGCGGCGGTCAACGCGGTCACGTCGCCGGCCTGCAGCTCGACATTGGCCAGTGCCAGATCCGCAACGGCGGCCTGGCCGTCAGCCACCTGGCGCGGCGACAGATCGATGCCGACGAAGCTGGCGCCCGGCATCGCTGCTGCCATCGGCAGCAGGTTGCCGCCGGCGGCGCAGCCCAGCTCCAATACCCGCGCCCCGGCAGGCGCGGCCGGACTGAGACCATGCAGGCCGGCCAGCACGCACAAATGGTCCGGATGCGAGAGCGGCACCGGCAGGCTGATATAGGGCGTCGCCTCGTAGCTCGCCTTCAGCGGCTCGTCTGTCATCGCTCCGGCTTCCCCGCGCGTGCTGGCCGCCCGCGACGGGTTCGCGCTGGACGGCATCCGGGGCGCATGCTAGCGTCCGCGACCATGAAGGGCACGCCTGACATCGCTGACCGGCACCCGCCGAAGTTCATCGCCTTTCGATGGTGACGCTGCCTTGCGTCCGCCGGCCCCTGGCCGCACCCCAAGACTGAATTTTCCAGTTTAATCAGTGACTTGACCACGCGCGGCGCCCTCTGGCGCGCGCCTGGCAGCAAGGCAGAAAGGACCTGGAGATGTCCGAGCACAACGGCGCCAGCTATTCCTTCGTTTCCCCTTCGGGCGTGCTGATCCACCGCACCGACCGGCCCATCGACTTCGACCGCGGGATCGATTTCCTGGTCGATTCGCTCGACCGCCGGCGCGGCGGTTACTTCTCCTCCGGTGTCGAGGACCAGGACCGCTACTCGCGCTGGGAGTTCGGCTTCGTCGACCCGCCTCTGGAGCTGATCGCCCGCGACCGCGACATCACCGTTGAGGCGCTGAACCCGCGTGGCGTGCCGATCCTGGCGATGCTGGCCCCGGTGCTGTCGGCCGATCCGGCGATCACCGTGGTCAGCCAGACGCCCGAGCGCCTGGCCTTGCAGGTGGCGGGGACCGAAGGCGGCTTCGCCGAGGAAGAGCGCAGCCGGCAACCCTCGGCGTTCACCCCGATCCGCGCCCTGATGCAGGACTTCCTCGGCTTCAAGGACAGCTTCCTCGGCCTCTATGGCGCCTTCGGTTATGACCTGATCTTTCAGTTCGACCCGATGCCGTTGCACCAGGACCGCACCGGCGAGGACAAGCTCGTGCACCTCTTCCTGCCCGACCGGCTGCTGGTGCTCGACCGCCGGCTGGAGCAGGCCTTCGCCTACGAGTACGAGTTCACCCGCCGCGACCTGACCACTGTCGGCCTTTCCGACGAGGCCTTCGCGGCGATCCCGGCGCCGGGTCCGGGCACCGGTGGCGTCGGCGAGATCAGCTCCGACCACCGGCCCGAGGACTACATGGCCAAGGTCGAGGCGGCGCGCCAACGCATGCACGCCGGTGACATCTTCGAGGTGGTGCTGAGCCAGAAGTATACCGCCGCCTACACCGGCGCGCCGTCGGCGCTGTTCCGTCTGATGCAGCGGATCAACCCCAGCCCCTACGAGTTCTTCCTGCAGTTCGGCGACGAGCAGCTGGTCGGCGCCTCGCCGGAGATGTTCGTTCGGGTCGAAGGCACGCGGGTGGAGTCCTCGCCGATTTCCGGCACCGCCCGGCGCGGCGCCAACGCCATGGAGGATGCCGAACGGATCAAGGCGCTGTTCTTCTCCGAGAAGGACGAGGTCGAACTGACCATGTGCACCGACGTCGACCGCAACGACAAGGCGCGGATCTGCGAGCCGGGCACGGTCAAGCTGCTGTCGCGGCGGCAGATCGAGCGCTACGCCGGGCTGTTCCACACCGTCGACCATGTGGAGAGTCGGCTGCGGCCCGGCTTCGACGGCCTGGACGCCTTCCTCTCGCACATGTGGGCGGTGACCTTGACCGGCGCGCCCAAACGCAAGGCGGTGGAGATCATCGAACAGGTCGAGCTGTCGCCGCGCCGTTGGTACGGCGGCGCCATCGGCGCCTTGAGCTTCGACGGCAGCGTCAATACCGGGATCACCATCCGCACCGTGCACCTGCGCGACGGCCATGCGGACTACCGCACCGGTGCCACCCTGGTCTACGACTCTGATCCGGCGGAAGAGCACCGCGAATGCGAACTCAAGGCGACGGCGTTCTTCCGTGCCCTGGACACTCTGTCGGCCAAGCCGGCCGCGGTCGCCGCCCCCGTTGCCGCACCGGCGCCGTTCGTCGGCGTGCGCATCGTCATGGTCGACAACGAGGACTCCTTCGTCCACACCCTGGCCGACTATTTCCGCCAGACCGGGGCCGACGTCCGCACCTTCCGGCACAATGCCAGCCTGGATGCGGCGCTGGCCGAGGGGCCCGACCTGGTGATCCACTCGCCGGGGCCCGGACGGCCGGCAGATTTCGGGGTGCCGGCGCTGGTCCGCCGGGTCGCCGATCTGGGCATCCCGCAGTTCGGCGTCTGCCTCGGGCTGCAGGGCATCGTCGAGGCCTTCGGCGGCACTCTGGCGGTGTTCGAGCACCCGCGGCACGGCAAGTACTGGCAGCTGAGCCATGACGGCAGCGGCCTGTTCGCCGGCGTCGCGTCGCCCTGCCGGGTCGGCGCCTATCATTCGCTCTATGCCGTGGCCGAGGCCATGCCGGCCGAGCTCGAGGTCGTGGCCCGCAATCAGGACGGCGTGGTGATGGCGGTGCAGCACCGCCGTCTGCCGATCGCCGCGGTCCAGTTCCATCCCGAGTCGATCCTGTCGATGGACGCGGAGAACGGTCACCGCATCGTCGAGAACGCGGTCCAGCTCCTGCTGCCGTCGGGCCGGGCCAGCGACGCCGCCTGACGCCACCGCCACTGTTCCGCCACATCGCGGTCTTGCTGCGGGCTCATGCAGCGGCCAAACTTGCCACCGGAGATCCCGCCTGGACCGTATCCGGGTGGCCGTCTCCGGCGGGCCGGGGGGCCGGCTCGTGTTCATGCGTTCGCGTATGCCGCTTCCGCATTGCGGCAAACGCCGCCTTGCGGAGGGAGGCTGGGCGATGAAGACACCCCTTGCAACCTTACTGGCCGTGCTGCTGCTGGCCGGCGGACCGATGGCGCTATGGCCGCGAGACGCCGGCGCCGCCGATGATGTCATGCGGCTGGTCACCGCCGACGCAGTGGTCACCGCGCTGCACGCGGCCGGGGCCCGTAAGTTCGCCACCTCGACGGATTCCCACGGCGACCCGCAGATCGAAGCCGAGACGGACGGCATTTCCTTCGACGTGCTGTTCTACGACTGCGAGGAGGACGAATGCCAGAAGGTGCAGTTCCGGGTCGAGTTCCAGGACGACGAGATTGATCCGGCAGAGGCCCGCAAGATGATGGGCATGTGGAACCGCGAATGGGTGTTCGGCAAGGCCTACGTCGGTGACAGCGGCTACATGGTGCTGGAGCATGCGATCTACGCCCGCGACGGCGTCACTCAGGCCAATCTCGGGCGCAACGCCGCCCTGTGGGTCGAACTGGTGAAGGACTTCGCCGAGGCCATCGGCTGGTAACCGGGGCCGCGCCGGAAGCTGACCTGGCGCAGGCATAGAGTCTGTTCGAACCCGCGGCCGCGCGACGGTCGCCGCAGCAGAAAGGACCGAGACGCCATGCACTACCGCCAAGCCATCGTCCTGGGGCTCATCGCGCTCATGTTGGGCGCGCTGCCGGTACAGGCGGTGAACGTGAAGAAAAGCGCGGTGATCCGCCAGCTCACGACCGATCACATGGTCAAGGCGCTGAGCGACCAGGGCGCCAGCGACCTGGAGGAAACCACGGACGACCAGGGTGATCCCATGGTCAACGCCGAGTACGACGGCCTGAGCTTCGCCGTGCTGTTCTACAATTGCGAAGGCAGCGGCTGCGAATGGGGTCAGTTCCGCGCCAGCTTCGAACGCAGCGACCTGTCGCACGATGCAAAGCTGAAAATCATCAACGAATGGAACCTGGACTGGGTGTTCGGCAAAGCCTACGTCAACGAAGACGGCGACATGATCCTGGAACAGCCGTTCGTCGTCGAAGGCGGTGTCACCCAGGCGAACCTCACGAACAACGCCGAGGAGTGGCTCATCGCCATGAAGCGCTACGCCAAGGAACTCGGTTGGGAGTGATCGGCCCGGCACCGGCAGGTGCGCGGGGCCAAAGCACGGTGCTGCCGGGCACCGGTGCGGCCTGAGGCGGCCCGGGACACCGGATCAACGATCGTCGACACAATTGCGCCATCCGGCGGCCTTGCTGGGGACAAACGCCGTCGGCACGCTTTGCGCCTGAATAGCGCGGCCGTGCCGAGGTCGCGGCGGCACGAAGGGATCATCCAGCATCGGCTATTGCACCGCCATCGTCCTGGGCTTTGCTGCCGTTCTCGCCGGCACGCTACCGGCAGCGGCAACCCTCGTCGATGAGAATCAGCTGATCAGCCAGGTCACCGCCGATGACGTGGTGACGGCACTGACGTTCGCCGATGCCGACCGCCTCGAGCGGACCACCGACAGCCAGGGCAACCCCAAAGTCGTAGGCGAGTTCAGCCGCCTCAAGTTCGCCGTGGCGTTCCGCGACTGCACCGGTGGAGGCTGTGCCTGGTGTCGGTTCCAGACCTACGTCACGCGCCCCGACATGTCGCGGACGGAGAAGCTGGCGTTCGTCAACGAATGGAACAGCCAATGGCCGTTCGGCAGTGCCTTCATCACCGGCCAGGGCAATCTGGCGCTGGACCAGCCGTTCATTGCCGCCGGCGGCGTTAGCCGCGGCAACCTGCAGCATGCCGCCGACCAATGGATCATCGCACTCACGCGGTTCATCCTGCGGCTTGGCCCGCGCCGGCAGTAACGGGATGAGGCCGATCGCCATGGCCTGCCGCCGAGCCGTCGTCCCGGGCCTCGTGGCCGTGCTCGCCGCGGCGCTGCCGGCCCAGGCAGGGAACATCGAAACCGGCGCGCTGATCCGCCTGCTCAGCCCCGACCATGTGATGACGGCACTGGCCGACGCCGGTGCTGCGCACCTGGAGAAGGCCCGTGGCGACAATGACAATCCCATGGTCTACGCCGAGTACCGCGGCCTCGTCTTCGGCGTGCTGTTCCACAATTGCGAGGCCGCGGGCTGCGAATGGGCCCGATTCCGCGCCAGCTTCGAGCGCACCGACCTGTCGGCGGGCAAGAAGCTGGAGCTCATCAACGCCTGGAACCGCGCCTGGGCGTTCGGCACGGCCTATGTCGACGAAGCCGGCGATCTCCTGCTGGAGCAGCCGATCGTCGCCACCGGCGGCATCAGCCGCGACAACGTGCGGCGCACCGCAGACGCGTGGCTCAAGGCGTTGAAGCGCTACGGCCGGGGACTCGGTTGGGAATAGCGCGGTCGCTGCGCTATGAATCGGCGGCGGAACAACAAGAAACCGCCGGAGGACCTCGCCATGACCATCGCCGCCGACTGGATCGCTCATCACGCCGCCTTCGCGCCGCACCGCCAGGCGGTGCATGACGTCGCCTCCGGCCGGCGCTTCAGCTACGCCCAGTATGACACCCGCATCACCCGGCTGGCGCTTCACCTTGTGCACGGCCTCGGCGTGACACCGGGCGACCGTGTCGCCGTGCTGTGCCACAACGATTCCGACGTGTTCGAGATCCAGTTCGCCTGCCAGCGCGCCGGCGCCATCTTCCTGCCGCTGTACTGGCGCCTGGCGGTGCCAGAGCTGGAGTTCATCTGCAACGATTCCTCGCCGAAGGTGCTGTTCTACGGCACCGAGTTCGCCGCCGAGGCGGCCGAGGTCGGCCGGCTGTGCGCCATTCCGCACTTGAAGAGCATGGCCAACGGCGGCGACAGCGACTACGAGGCCGGCATCGCCACGGCGACAGGTGACCTGCCGGTGGTGCGGCCGCTGCTCACTGACACCTGGACCATCATGTACACCTCGGGCACCACCGGTCGGCCCAAGGGCGCACAGATCACCTACCAGATGTGCCTGTTCAACGCGGTGCACTGCACCATGTCGGTGGCGCTGACGGTGAACTCCAACAACCTGGTGTTCCTGCCCACGTTCCATACCGGCGGCCTCAACGTCTACGCCAACCCCACCTTCCACGTCGGCGGCGGCAACGTGGTGATGCGCAGCTTCGACCCCGGCCAGTTCCTGTTCCTGCTGTCGGACAAGGAGATCAACGTCACCCACGCCCTGGGGGTGCCGACCAACTTCCTCATGCTGGCGCAGGAGCCGGCATTCGCCAGCACGGACTTCTCCAACCTGGTCTGCCTGGCCGTCGGCGGCGCCGCGGCGCCACTGCAGCTGATCAAGGATTTCGGTGCCGTCGGCCTGACCCTGCAGCAGGGTTGGGGGATGACCGAGACCGGGCCACTGGGGCTGATCCTCAGCGGCGAGCAGGCCCTG
>Ga0126335_1003197_pt1 | contig 10107 bp, 4 predicted proteins | sample OlaspJWI45metaG_FD_108409 | JGI IMG/M metagenome (GOLD analysis project Ga0126335, IMG submission 108409) | Marine gutless worms symbiont microbial communities from Oahu, Hawaii - Olavius sp. 1 OAHU.JWI-45 metaG | ecosystem: Host-associated > Annelida > Digestive system > Unclassified | place... | reverse complement strand
TAAGTTAAAATAAGATCTGCAGTAAGACGCCTCCTCTCTAGGCTCTGCAGGTGAAGGTAGTTAAGCCGTGCAGGATATTCCATATCTTCGCACCCCTTTAGCCTCCTAGTAAACTTTCTTAGCACGGCTTCAATATTATCTATAGCATAATTATAGTGTGGTGACCAAACACATGTGGCATATTCAAGTAATGGTATGCAATTGGTTGTGACGTCACTAGCTATATGGGCCTAGCTGCCTGAATTAGAATTAAATGTAATGTAATGTACGTCATCATCATCGGCATCGTACACATAAAGCCGGTCAGAGTGTAATTAGCTAACTATACAGCACGATTGCATCCTGGCCGAGCGCGCCTGCGGCTGTGTCTGTACTGTTGAGTGTTTGACCCCTGGAATTATGGACGCATAACCCCGCCACGAAAAAAACCCGCGCGAAAATCCCCGTCTACTCTTTGACTACAAACGTGAAAACTTACACTAATTCCAATTAGCAAACTCCTAACCGTATACGCTGACGCTAAAATTTGCCCTACAAACTTTCCTTACAATTTAATTTTGGTTGGTTTTTATTCTACATGGGTTTTCTCGTCGGGGGATTGTCAAGGGAAGTTCTTTAACACCTGCGCACTGTAATAAACTGTTATAGATACTCACTGCACGGGTGCGTGCTATTTTTGACATAGCAAACGGTGATTACTCACGAACGTCGCAAGACCTCGAGTGCCTAGATCTCCGCAAATAGCTACAACAGAAGAGCAAGTAATAGTTCGTATAAATGACGTAAACAAACGTTGCCCTAGAATGTCATTATAGGTATACTGCCTTTCTTATAGTGTTCAGTGTATACGGTTTTTGCAGTACCGCAACTTTCTTGCTAAAATTTTATCGATTCTGCAATATCACACATTAATATTATTATGAATCAGGTGTGTGTCTGACGTCTGTGACGTATTATGCTTTTACATATGCAGAAAAAGCGCAGAGAAAATTGACTAAACCTTTCTTCTAGAGGGCGCTTTTCCATGCACTTACGAAGTCATTGCAATGATTCCAATTATCCACATTTTCCAAGCAAGCGTGCAAACCGTACGACTGTAAAAACGCGTTCAATATCTATTGTTTGCTTTTCAAAAATGTCAGCACAAATTACTTGACCTACTATACACGGTCAGCCAGAATCACAAGAACGCCGCACTGAGAGCTCACATGGCACTGTCACGTCGTCGCCAGCCAGACGAGACCTATGATCTGCAGTTTAGCAGTCGGTGGCAAAACGACCAGTCATCTCGTTTTCCAAAACATAGTAGTCTGTATACTCTATACACCTTTGAAATGTTGTAGGCTAGATGGCTTGTTATGACACCCTTTTGCGCACAGAGGCAATATACGGAGAAACAGGCCAATACAGTATCGAATTGGCTATTTTGGTATGCAATCGTTTGACTTCACATATCTGATTACGTTATATTTATACCGCAGTTGCTATACCAGTTGTTGTACAAATAGTACTGCAGCTGAGCTGTCAACGTGGCGACTACTATATTGACTGATGGACGGACGCCGTGTGTAGCTGTAGGGGCCGTGTACTGGGCGTCGCAGTCATCCGGAAGTATAATTCAGCCTGGTCTGTCTCCGGTTACCGCCACCACCACGGCGACCACCGATCGAATGTTGACGTTGCCACTCGACGGTGTCTACGCCGACACCAACATGCTGCGCCCGTCATCGTCGGCCACCGCGGCCCAACTCACTGACGCCTCACGGTCCTCGATCTCTACAGTTGACAGTGAAGGTCGCGTTGGCGCGTCCGTGTTGTCTCAGATGTCTAAGCGCTGGTCGACGCTGGAGACCGCCGGCCGATGTATGTTCATTCTGTCCGTGGCGTTCCTCGTCGTGGGTGTGGTGCTGACGGTGAGCGGGTTCGCTGGCGGCACGTCGGGCGGCTTTCTGGCGATGCAGATCATTGGTCCCGTGTGTCTGGCGACGACGTGTGTCATGTGGGCGCTGGGTGCGGCATTCTCGCGACTCTGGAGGACGGAGTGGCAGCGACGTCAGCGAGCGATGGAGCTGCGCGCCCGTGTACAGCTCCACGCGCTGGCGATGGATCTGCTCAAGAAGCCAGCACTGTCACCTCGCGTACTTCAGGACCCGGCACTACGTCGTCAGCTGCTCGTCAAACTGCGTCAACAGAGTGCCATGGATGCCAGGTTGGTACGCAACAGTCTCTGCAATCGTTGTGTCAATAGTTGCAAATCTTAGCCACCAAACCATGTTTGACTGTAAGACTATTCATCGGACTCAAACAACAACTCTCTTAGCACTAAACTTCGCTCCTTTTCATTTACTACCACTCATTCTGATCTTAGGCCTAAACTTAATTAATTCTTTTACGAGCTTTTTCTTCTCTGTCGAATCGAGAGAACGGCTGATGCAAGTACAATAATCGTGGTTAATATTTTACTTCGACTAATCATTAATCGTGTTAATCTCTTCGAGTAATCTTCAACTTCAGCAGCAACAGCTTTTCAGTTCACCGTAAAATCTTCTTGCCAGTCGAGTAAATAAATCCCAAGGATATCTTAAGTGACACACATTATTCGTAACTTCTGGGAATTGAAGTCACAGCGACCGTAAGTTGCGCAAGTGGTCCAATCTCGATTAACTGGCATCGCATCGCTGCAGATTTCGCGCGTATTGAGTAAAGACAGATCCGTCTTTATTATCGACGACATTTCGCGCGGCGACAAAACAAAAAAGAGGATTGATAAGATTCGGCCGTGTTAATGTTACGACGTGTCTCGACATTATGACGCAAACTGCTAAATCAAGACAGATGGCCTTGCTAACCGCGTTAGACATGCAGACAAAACTGCGACAGTCCACTAAGCCCAGTCCCTGGATTGGCCATGTGTTTACGTTGACTCTAAAGACGCAAAAGAGCTACCACCGCTGCTTGTTGAGATTCAGAGGTTTTGGGTTCAATTCCGGGCTTAGGTGGAGTTTTATTTGTAGGTCTCAGGCTCTCCCCATGCAGTTCTCTTAGCTGACATGGCTTGAGAAGTGATTTGATGTTTATCAAAGCTTTTGCTTCGTTTTAAAACGTCGACCCCACTATCAGCAGTATGCCTACTGTCTGTTGCTTAATGGCGGCGCTTGTGTTGCGCGCGGTAATGCTTCAGAAGTAACATCTTGGCATTTCGGACTTTAATTATGCATACACCTGCAGTGCGTGCACACATTTTCCCAGCGAGACGCTTAGGCATATACGAATGAGGAATATTGAGGAATATTTAATATACTTCAAATGTCACTCTCTCTCTTCACGTTAGCTCAAGAGACGATAATTAATGTCACACACTCGTAGGTCTCGTCAACACGAATATTGGCTTTAACGACAGCGGCGACACGTCATCAACGTCTCTACCGGCGCCTTTACGCATTGCACTGGCTTCAGTCCACATATAATATACACTTGACAGGTTTCTATCATTAGACCTATACTTCTCATACTCACGGCGGACGGGACAGACAGATTCGTTATTTCACCAAAACTGACTGGCAATGAAACGTAGCATAAATACGAAAATCCGGACACCAGTAGATAAAGAAAGAGATAAGACAGAACATTGAGAGTTTGCAATTTTGTCCGAAAGCCCGGCTTAAAATGGTTACGATAATTCGTCGACGACTTTGTGAGTAATTTTGCCCGAAGACAGACAGACGAACTGAGACAAACGAGTAAAACTATATTTATGTCATCGAATGTCCTAGAGTGCCGCGGATAATCTTCGAATGGATGTCATCTGTAGCGATGGAGCCGCTGGCCACATCAGCAGCTTCAGCAGCAGCAGCAGAACGGCGACGGCGGCACGGATAACATGTAACAGCCTGTTGATTGCCCGTGTGTCGCCGTGCCACGCAGCCTACTATCCCACCACGCCACTAGACATTGCGACAGATTCGTTGTTATGGCAACGCAATCGCAGACCTACTCTGTCCGCCGGCCACACGTATGTCGCACCAGCTGTTAGCTGGCGCACTGTTTAGCAGTCCTTGTTACCAGTCTTTCGGTCCCGGTCTATGTATCTATGTATGCATATTTGTCCGCAAATTTCAGCCGTTGTACGGCAGGGACATGGCATAATATCATTTACGGGCTCGTCGCTTATTGGATGGAGCTGTAGACGAGTGTCACGCTAACACACACAAAGCTTTATTCACCAAAGATGGTAATACAAATACAACAAAAAAATAATAAATATATACATATAACATAACTACAATATCATTCTCTTATAATAAACAATAATAACATGTCTACCGTATTATAATCTCTCCCCCGGCGTCAAGAAAACGGCTATTAATCCTTGACCGATGTATGAGGCTTAGCCGGGCGTCAGTCCAGCGCCTACTGGCTTATCTGAGTGCGGATGTGCCCGCCGATGCATTCTTGTCAGAGTTGTCAGTGGGTTGTACACAGGAACAGATATCCTGGATTATAGCAGCAAGCGCAACCGTCACGAACTCTTCCATTCGTTTTTGTGTTTTCTGTTGCTGCAGTTCACAAACCAGTACAGCAGGAAATCATAGTTTCTGACTGAGAATCTGTCAAAAGATTCACGACCGGAAGTACAGTTTCGCCGTTTCCCGCGTGATCCAGCTATCGTTTCGTTCCACCAAGGGCGATAGTTTTTTTTATTCGAAAAGCAAGTTTTGATATGAGACGTAAGCCTAGACGTAGAGAAGTTACGAGCGCAGGCCAATGTCTCTATGCTCTGTGAGGTTTTGCTTCTAAACCACTAGCATGTAACTCTTGTAACAATCTTAAATGATTTGATTTTGATGACTTTACTGCGAACTTCACCCATATGTAAATGCGAAAGTGGTATTTAGCTCAGCTGGCTACAGCTCAGCTGAGCTTATCATATACAGTTGATCTCTAGGCATCTGTATGCGTCTGCCTGTCTGTGTGTTTATTAACCAGGATGTCGGAAATCGTAACAGCTAAACACAGATACTTGTAATCTTGCAAGCAGAGATCTATTGCTGAACTCTGATCACAAAGCGAAAACTAAGTCACTGTGACTTATTTAAGTCAGCTGAGCATCGCTACCCATCCATGGGCGGCTTGTTAAAATAAGTAAACAGTCACGATGTGCTAACGCCCAAACGGAAATGTTTTAGTTGTGGTTTGAAATGTTTGTAGCTGATATCTTATCGAAGTAATGCTCTCCACCTGGGATCTAGCAGCACTCATGCCACCAAAGCTGTTGTCAGAGTTGGGTCGGGTCGGGTCGGGTCCAGTTTGATTAAAGATTAAAACTAGAAAACGTGGCAGTTACAGTTGTATTGCCACATGCAGCCTCGCGCTGCGCTCGAACTCGCTAGAATTCGCTCACACTCTCTCGCACTCGCTCGTGGTCGCCAGAACTCATTTACACTCGCTCGCCCTGGCTTGTCCACTTGTTGGCTCGCACTCGCTATCACTCGCTTGCACTCGTTCGCCCGCCCGTTAGCTCGCACTCGCTCACTTTCGAACTCTCTCGAACTTGCTCGCTCGGTGCTACCAAACTATTCACTTTTCACTTTTTTGCTTCATGCTATTCCACATATGAATCCACTTGCTATGTAGCCACCAAATTTTGTGAAAATATTTAGATCGGTGTCGGAGATGTGACGGCAAAACGAAATTTAAAAGAATGCCCTTTAGTGGCTGAATTCAACTTCCGGTTTCAGTTTACACGAGTCAGTCTTCCGCACCTTCATGTGTGTCACGGTGCAAAATTTCAGTGAAATCGGATTATCTGCGACTGATCTAGTGAGTTAACTAATTCAAGTTAGCCGCCGTCTGCCAGCTTGAATTTTCGAAAACAAGTGTATTTAGACCACAGTCCACTTCGTGTCTTGCGGAACCTCACTATCGACGCGAGAACCAAGTTTGGTGAAGACAACAGTGGTTTTGAATTAATGTTGTTAATCTAGCTTTTTCTAGGTTTTCTAGGAAATTCCCCGCCCCCAAGAATTTCTGAACCGGTCTGACAGCAGACCAATTTAATGCTTAAAGCCAGGCTCACTCAATTAAAGTCCGTTGCATGGCCGCGCTTGTAATTTGATTTGACACAAATCAAGCGCGTTTGCGCCAGCGACTGACGTCAGACCACCCGCATCAATTACTGTTGATCTCTCTTAAAGGGCCTGATGTTCTGTCGACAGCACAGCTCCGGGAAGTTGTGCGTATATGGCACAAGCAAAAGCCGAGACGGATTCAATTTCCGCCGAGAGAATAACTGTAGAACTTTCAGTTGCCGCTTAACTCAAGTTTGACAGGTTTGTCACTTATTTAAGTTGTTTCTTATAAAAGACAGTACTACTAAGCTTCATTGTAATATTGCTGTCATTACTAAAGTAGGCTACTACCAGTAAGTTGAACACGGATATGACGATGGCTATCTGCATGCAATGTTTTTTTTCTTAACGACGTCGTATTTCTTAAACTCTGACTGATTACTGCACATAAAATCCACAGCTGCATTTTCACAATACATCTGAGGAAGTACAAAAATTAGCTACTTATGCAGCAAAAAGTTTTCAGCTTCTGGGAGGTTTCGCCCCCACACGTAAATGTAAATATCTGTCTCTGCCCCTGGACCCCGCTAAAGGGCATAGCCCCCAGACCCCCAGCATATTCCCCCCGATGTCTGCTACTTCCCCCAAATTTAAGGTGCCTGGATGAAACCCTGGTTGACAGCTATCCAACCAATGCCGATGACAACGGTAATGAACACATGGTGCGTGGTGGTCGGTCTATGTATACTCCAATAGCTACGCTTTAGACACGTAGGTCCCTCTATTAAATGCATTTATTTCCGGCGAATTTTGCAAATATCGCCATAAATTATACACCGTCAAAAACTAGAATATTTGATCTACATTTGTGCATAGAAAATACTTGCCTATCTTACGTTTGACGTAGTGAGCTCCGGAACATACTTTTCTCAATGATGAAACGCCGCAAAACAGCAATAATGCCGCTCAAGATCTTTCAAGGTCATTCAAGGTCACTGATTTTAGTACGTACTGAAAGCCGTGCAAACGTTCTACAGTTTAGTAATATGAACTTAGACATATATCTTACCATTTACCAGATATAGCAAATTGTTATCCAGATTTTCGCTGTCGAGATTGGGGGTACCTAAAAAATCTCTAAACGGACGATTACCAACTTTTGCGTGAAGAAACTACAGTCATTAAGCTATTTACACCTACAGTCATTTTGGCTTCGTCTTTAGCTTTTTTAGAGTTATTCGCTTGCGAATCGCCCATTTTCTGTTTGCGCATTTTAGGGGACCCATTTAAACCACATGATCTCAGAGTTGGGTGGACCGATTTGTACCCTGTTTGATGGAAAAGATAGTCCAATCATCAGCGCATCAAGTTAATTTTGGGGTTCCGAAACATTGCATTGTTTCGAAGCGGCGGTCGTCCAATCGGGTCTGGGGTGGAAAAACGGCTCAAATTGTGTAGTTTTTGACCCCGTGTAAATTTTAGGGGGCACATCTGCACAAAAATTCGCCGCGAGTTCCGATCGAATGACAAAGATCTCTCTAGCAAGTGTGGAGATATCGGCTTCGAAATAAGAACAATAACGTGACAGCAACGAAACAAACAGCTTCTGCTCCGCAGCTTCGCTGCGGCGCGAGGCTGAAACCGCTGAATTAATTATAAAATTTTACTTTGTCTCTAACTATCGGCCTCTGCCGTATTGTTTCCGCAGCAAGATGTGTCGACAGCAACCATCTTCCAGCTTGTTGTGCGTTCGAGAAACAGCGCATATCTTGTCGACTGCTGATCTGTGTGATTTAGTACCGTATTTTACGACGCGAGCATTAATACGCGGTGGTCGGGTTGCCTGTGTTGTTCAGTGACAGTAACACGATATCAACCCGTCGCTCATCGCGCGTCGCCGTCGCCGTGCCGCCGTCCGAGACGTCGTCGCGTCGTCATCGCGACAGCGTCATCAGCTCGTTGCTGAGGCAAGAAATCGAACGTCGCAAGTCGCTCAAGGATGCTGCGGACGGGCCGAGTGCAGCCGACCAGGAACTGCTGCCGGTGACGTCAGCGTCGTTCGAACTTCCAGGCATCCATATCAGTCGCATCGAGACGGTGGATTTCGACGACGACGACATATCCACTGGATCGAGGTCCGCAGTCACTTTACAACGTGCTTGACCGAGTTGAATAGTTTTACGTCCCAATCGTTACGTCGTGGGAAATGAGTCTTGCTAGGCAGTCAGTTGGTATACTGAGAAAAAAATAAGAAAAATGCCAACTTTTAAAAATAGTTACTATCGAAAAAGCAGAAATACGCTAAACGCACAAGAAGCTGAACCTAAACCAACAGGTGTCGTTTATATGTGAGTGAGTGAGTAATTTCCTAACGACTCCTCACTCGTTCACCTACACACTAACGACTATACGAGGCCTCCTGTTAGTGTATGAGAACTATTTGTATGATATCGATTACTACTCGAAGGTCATGCCTGATCGCCTATGTTCTCAACTTGTCTGTATTGCCGTCAAACATTTGTAGTTGTCATCTGTATTCCACACTGCCTGCAACGTTGTCTATGCAACTGTGTGTGTATTTTCTGCGTACATACACGTCAAGTTAGGCTTACTTTTTATCTATAAAGCATGTAACTGATACAGCTAATACTGGCTAACAGACACACATACACACTTACGCACAGACGCCTTTCGAACAGCTGTTATAGGCTGGCCGAATTTCATTGCTGATCGTAATGAAGTGTAGCGTAAAACAGGAATACTTATTAACAATGCATCTTGAATGCCTTCATTAGCTAATTATGTTTCTATTGTCTCTTATGTTGCCGCACAGACGTGGTATATTCGGGGGCATCGGCGCTCGTCAGTTTATTATCATTGAGAGCGACTTGTCGAGTTGTGACTTCTCACAGCTGTCCTTCACTTCTGAGTATTCGCTGACCGGAAACGGAAGTCGCAGCAGTCGCAGTCGGTCGAGTCACGCGTCGAGTAACGTCAGCTCACGTCTCTGGGATTTCAGGTTGACGTCAATAACTTGCACATCGCAATCACAATCACAACAAACCGCCGATGGGCAATGACCGCTCAGCTGGCTTACGTAGGTCCATGCCAGCGGTTGCGATGCACGACACCCTGGTTAACAGACACACAGATAGACAGAGAGCTCACCTTTCGAACAGCTTCTGTATGATATGCTCCACTAGCTAGGCTATACGAGCTGAGCTATAAATACACTTGTAGTGCGCCTCCTACAGTAAGACCAAAAACGGATTCTATAGTCATTACATTGTTGTTTCACATCCGTGTTTTAAATGCACGATCAAACATAAAACTGTTTAGACGTTTTTTAGAAGGCGGGGCTGCAATACAACGAGATTGCTTTTCAGTCGAAGGCAGACCACCCATTGGATTTTTTGTCACCGTGACGTTTTCTTTTCGCCCATGACCTATATACTAGTCCTTGACCTAGATATTATGAAGATATGCATGCATATCATGAAAATTGCTTTATCAGGTCGAGGCTTTCATAAATTACAGCTCTGAGAGAAAAATACAGAGAAACAGACAGATGCGACCGAACACATGACCGCTCCGCTATGATGCGAGTCGCTATGAACGATTATGTTCCACCCTTTACTCCTCAACCTACGTGCATGGCCTCATTTGATTAATGATTGTCTGGAGTAAAAGGGGATATATTAACGCAACTGCTCTAGTTACTATACTACTGTGCAATACTCTTGTTGCACGATGTTTTCTCAGTAGCCAACTATAGCTTTCTTCAGTGCTTTGACGCTGTTGGCTGGGTCATCTGGCCTGTAAACATCGTCGTCGAAATGACCTATAGTGTGTCGAGTGGGGTGCTAAGCTTCTACCCACTCACTCACTCTGTTCTACGCTCACACAAACTAATTGACGCCGTATTGCGTTGTCTGAAAAAAGTAAAACTAGAAATGTGATAATTGAATCTGGATTGCCACGCGAGGCCGTGCGAAGCGATCGCCCGTCTGGGGGCGAGTTTCCGCGGGGAGGGAGGGGG
>Ga0126335_1003196_pt1 | contig 10108 bp, 4 predicted proteins | sample OlaspJWI45metaG_FD_108409 | JGI IMG/M metagenome (GOLD analysis project Ga0126335, IMG submission 108409) | Marine gutless worms symbiont microbial communities from Oahu, Hawaii - Olavius sp. 1 OAHU.JWI-45 metaG | ecosystem: Host-associated > Annelida > Digestive system > Unclassified | place... | reverse complement strand
CAACTGGCTTCCTTCAGTGCTTTGACGCTGTTGGTTGGGTCATCTGGCCTGTAAAAATCGTCCCCGAAATGACCTATAAAGTGTCGAGTGGGACGTTAAACCTCTGCTCACTCACTCACGTTACTATTCCCTCTTTATTCCATACCAATTCCACTGATCATATGAGGCCACGGAGGTTAAGAGGGCCTTGTTCAGTCGCCTTTTACGACATCCCGACATCAGACCAGGAAACGGAGTGGGTCTATTTTTACAACCATGGAGCCTACACGGGGGGATTAAAAGAAACAGATGCCTTAATTGAGTAGTAGTTCAGCTGTTTTTATGTTTGTGACTAATGTGAGCATTGTGTTAATTGCTAAATATTTTTTCTGAGCGTGCTAGCTAATGTTTCACAGTTCTTTGATTGTCTTCTTTCTTGGACATTCTAACAAAGTCACAGATCCGGCTCATAAATCCAGCCAAACAAATCCGGTACAGCCGTAATTGTTCATTCTCTGCCGCGCATAATTCATGTCGAAAACTGCAGTTAGTGACAGCAGTTTGTAAAACTGTGCAAATAATGGAACAATGGATTTCTACAAATAACACAACAACGCAAATAAACGTTGCTTTGAGTATGTAATTTTGTTTAATTCAGCGCAGGTTTGCGTTTGGTTATTGCAAAATGTTTAAGGATTAGGGGGTCATTTTTTGTGGACACGGCGTAGAATGTGTAGGTCTTATGTAAAGTAGTATGTTGGTAATAGTTAAAATATTTTATATGACATTATCCTTGTATGTTGCAGACTATTCGCTGGTGCTGCTGATTCATGCTGGTGAGCTGTCTAATACCAACACTTACCAGGTTTGTGTACGAACTTAGATCGCTATATTGACATTATTATGATATGCTATTTTAACGTGTTACTGTCATATTCGTTTGTAGCAGTTTTCACTAGACTATAATCAAGAGGTGCAGTTTGCCGCCAGTTCTATGAAAATCCGGTATTTTGAAGAAGATTAATCTTCTCATACGCGACAGCGTCCTCATAATATTATCATGTAAGTACATCACACGAGTCGCTAGGCCTAATAATGTGACACTACTTTGCTTTGCGGTGCATGAAATTTTACAAGAACTAATGAACAATATGTACCAGAGAACGATCTGGTCATTGGACATTTTTTTGCAAAATAATTAATTAGTGCGCATTGGGCCAGCCTCGGAAGCAGGCCTCAGCTTTAACTACGGTTACTAACCTAGCCGGTGCCCCGGTCACCCCACAGGCACAGAAGTAATTAATTAATTCCATTAATTATAAAATAAAAACTTCATAGACACAAATTAACCCTTAAAATTTTTCTGTAACCTCTCCAAGCAACAAGCCGAGGCAAGCCTTATGTCACGGGTAGCAGTCAACGCGTCCCCAAGCGAACTCGTTGGGGTTTAGGTTAGGCTACTCGATAAAAAAAATAATGGACTGAGACATCATTCTCGCCTTTGTTGAATAAATAGACAGGAACAGCCGCTTTTAAGTTTGGCGGAAGCAGTGCAGTATGGTAGAATTATGACTGGAGCATGTAAGCTTACTGCTGCATTATTCGGTACTGGTACATTGCATGCATGCTCGATTAGATGATGGAATTAAATTAGACGAACGAACGGAGGGTTTGATGAGCGGCCAGATCATTCTTAGCGCCCGCAGCACCGGACGATGCAATCTCGTTAACGTACGGCGCATCTGCATCAAATAATACTAACATGGCAGCTGGCTTTGAAGCAGATTTGGGCAGAACGAGATCTCATCCTAACGGAAGTCATAAAACGCACGTAATGTCACACAGTGCAATTAACTTTTACCGAGTGGCGTGTGCAGTATTTTCTGAACCTGTGAAATACGCACGTATAGAAAAATAATTCAGCTGTTTCGTTTTCTGACATACAGTAACTCCTTGAACAAAATAACCAATGTTAACGATTTTTAGACTTTATTTAAAACATTATTCGCATTACGAAAATTAATTGCTCAAAAGCCCTGTGATGTCACTCTGAAGAAAGGATGAAATAACTAGGTGGAAAAAATTTGTGAAAAAGGTAAGTTTTCAGGGCAGAGCGAAAGTGAAAAGGAGTGAAGGACAATGGTAGGCTACTGTAGATTCTCACCGTTGTGCCATAGACATTTCGATGTTGCGATAACTTAGCACGCGTGTACGCCATTAAGACCGATTCAAATCCTAGCAGATTTGAAGTATGAAATGAAGTCACGTCTCGTATAGGATGCGGTCCCAACTGGCCTTACGTATTACATCGCGTGCCGTCTAGTTTTTCATTATACAAGTTCGTTTACGAAAATGTCCTTGGCTGCTTGCGTGTACAAAATTTTAACTTATTTGCGCAGTGCACGGTGAGCAGAAAAAATCGAACGTCGAGTCTCGCAAATAAGACAGATAAGCTTTTCAGCCCAGGGATGTCGAGTGCTGGTAATTAACCGAGCGCGGCGCCGGAAATTTTGATTTAAGACTCGGGCGGCGGCATTTGCATTTCCAGGGTCTCGGCGCATGCCTCGACAGTCGACAGCTGACTGGGCCCGTTTGGGGGCGAATGTCGCATGGCGAATTTTCTAGGATATTCGCCTCTCCCGAGTAAATCGCTAGGTTGCAAATTCGTCATATATCACATAATTTTCCTGCTAATTCAGTCAATAAGTTTAGATGTTTGTCACTAAAATTGCTACCAGTGTGTCACGAGATGCCAACTTTTGCCGTTCCTAACCTAACATTCGTTCCTAACCAAAGCTAACCGTAGAGGGGGGAACTGTCCGGAGTGAAAGTCCGTAGATCACTGCAGCCGTGCTGTAAATCAGTTGGTAACAGCCAGACAGAGAGACAAGGATAACTGGCAGTGAGTTATCTTGTCGTTTTCGGACAGCAAAGCATCAGTCACTGGTCACGCTAGCCAGAGGATGTCAGCTGCAGCAACATTGACACATGTAAGAAGTAAAAAGACTTCACCACACCGCTACGGGAAATCACATACCATATGGGATCACACAGTGTTACTTGCCACTTGGCAGAGGTGACTTTTCCCGCCTTTAACCCAGCCGAAGTTGGTACTCGATTTAGCGACCCTGAAGGGATGCAAGGCTGAGTTGACCTGGTGGTGGTTTCACCTCCAAGATAGTCAACAAGATACCTCAGTCTTGTTGACTATCTTGACCGCGATTCGAACCCACGACCGAGAGTCGCAAGTCCAACAACCTAACCACTACACCACTGAGCCAGTTACTAAACCACTGAGTCGCTAACGACTCTTAATGACTGCATGCATTAGCGTCACGCGACTAGAGACGCTCATTGGCCAGAACAACCAGCGAGCTACATTCGTAACTGTTTCGGTTACGATATTTACTTATCTATAAGCAAGACGCAGCTATTGTAATGTGTTTAAATTTTTATATTAGCGTATTTATTCACTGCATATAATTAGCTCACTGAATTATGCGGAAAAGGCGACAGGTCTGTGAACGATTGAATTTACTTACAAGTGCTATTTTGCTGATCATCGTCATCATTTTTGTTTATTATGGATTCACATATGCAGCTTATACAAGTTATAGGCCTACAGGCTACAGATAATACACAAAAATGTACTAAAATATGAAAAATAAATACAACATAAAAGTGAACTATATCCAAGCTTATTGACAGTTTTTGCACAACTGATGTTTGATATTAGTGTTGAGATTGCAGTACATTTACGTATAACTCACATTACCAAGTTATCACTGAGAGGGATACTCGCTCACCTGAAGTCAGTTGGATTTCTACCAGTAGCCGCTATCGACAGGAGAAGAAGACAGTTCGTGGAGTTTATCAGTTGAGAATTAAAAATGCATGAAGCCAAGCGTCTGGATACAACATGATAGCGCTCTTTACTTACTCAGCACGTGACCAGTCAGCTCTTTACAATGTTGGTACTGGCAATTGATTAGCATCAGTTAATGGTACTGTAGCACATTATGCGTCCATCAATTGCCCGTGGGCTACTAATGAATGATTGGACCTGCTTTGCATGGTGTAGCGAGGCTGATAAACCAAGGTTAGCTTAAGTTGATGCTTTTTGCCACTAGACCACAGTCCCCTAAAAGGTTTACGCTAAACGTGAAACAGTAAAAATATGATTTGTCAAGATCTTAGATCTCTTGTGTTAGATAAAAACAAATAAATAATGACAACGAATAACAAATGAAAATGATTTGATTTTTCACCTTTATTCCTAGATAAGAGTTGATTTCATGGGCTTGAACATCATTGCTTTTCCACTCGCTTCTCCGTAAGTGACGTGGTGTGAAAAACAAAGATCTAAATATTGTAGTTTACCATCTGTGAGGTCTGCTTGATCATTCTCCAGATGACCGACGAAAAGCAGCATACGGTGACTGTTGAAAGTGCTCTGACCTTTCAGTTTATGGTTCTATTTGCAGGATGTGGTGCGCGCAGCATTCGGCAGATCGGGATTCGTGATGCTGACAATTATGCAGTTTCTCTATCCGTTCATAGGTAAAATAACGGACTAAAGTATTCTGTCTCGCCATCTTTTCCACTACGACGTGTCTGTATCTTTATGTACTACGTCGCTGCCATACCTGTAACATGAGGGAGTAGGCCTATAGCATCGTTTGATTCGCAAATGGAAGCACTTAACCGTAGCTTCATTACGCCGCGTGCGACGACCACCGTGACAGAGAGAAACCTAAGAAGGTCGAGCGACATATATACTGATGGAGTTGACGTAAAAAATCTCGTCAGGAGAATTTTCGCTGCACAGTCGTCTTGTTCTAACCAAATTTGCTTGTTGTTTTACAGCGTCAATAAAATAAGAGCGACAATCAAAGAAAGTACCGGTATTCAGAATTTTATAAACATATATGTAAATTTAAATTTGTTTACTTATCTACTTCCGGCATTGCTACAATCTTTAAAAATACTGCGTATTGTACAGATGTAATCATGTTCAAGGAGTCCTCTGGAGTTTTGGGACCTCAAATTGGAGAACAAAAATGTTTGCATGCAATTATTACAGTAACTCAAAGAATTAATTCGAAAATAGTTTTATCACTGTGTAACGATGTCAAAAGGTGACCAGATCCCGTGATAAATAGTTGCGCCTATGAAGCACGCACAGAAGTTTCATTTAAGATGGGCCTGGTTCTCACAACTCCAAAGGTTGTATTTAAAGTGAAGAATTTCGCATAACGCAGTACTGTAGGCTTGTACTGTTGTACTGTTATGGATTTGTTAATTGTTAACTCTTTTGCAATGTTTCTCCGCTGATATAGTTAATTACATAACCCCGTGGCAGATATTTCCATTCCACAGCAGTAAATAGAAGTCCCCCCATTGATTGACTAAAACGACTTCACTGTTTGACGGAGTATTATATTATTGTGTTGATTACAGCAATGGTGAGTTACAACGTCATCATCGGAGACACCATTACCAAGATTGCCGTCAGAATCAGTGGACGTGTGTAACTGCATTTCATTCTGCTATACCGGCTTTTATTTCGTTATAAGATTACAATTTTTGAGACCTCAATGAAGGAAAAAGCTAAAACAGATGCTATAAAGAAATCGGGAAAAGCAGTGAATCCAGTGATCAATCAGTTGTGCAACATTTCATTCGATTAAAATAGCAAAGATAATTTTCACGTTATCATATTAATTGTAATACTTCCACGTCCTTCAAAAATGCAACAGCACATAGTTTGATATAATGATACTTTCCGGATTCCAAAATACCATGGTTGACGGTAGTACGGTGATATGTTGAAGTAACTGCAGTACTTGTATTGTTTTACCGTAGAGACCGCATAAAACCGACCATGGTAGCATGGTTGTACCATAGCTGATAACAATGCTACGACGAGGCACTTCCACTGTACCATGGTATTTCGGGATCTCAATCATATAGCCCATTATTTATACTAGAAGAGCTGCTGAACAGTAAGTTTGGTATAAAAGCTACAGCAGCTGACTATCATTGATGCTGTGAATGACTGAGCAGCCACAGACAGCATCGAGTAGCAACGTTGCATGATGGCGTGCATTCGTGCAGAAGACGATTACTTCCAACCGCGGCTAATAACGAATATTTTTATATGCGACTGTTGCTCTGAAGTCTGACGATTGCATTTGCCTCCTGTTTTGTGGCGCTGCGTAAACTATGATATCTTATTTCTCAATTTCCGAAACTAATTGGATGGTATACTCTACTGATAGTTCTGTTATGATTTGTTTGGCTGCAAATATCAAATTATATCCTCCGACGTGGAACTCGTGTCCACGAAAAAGACACCTTCAAACAACACGCAATAATGATCGTGTTACATTATCTTCTTCTTGACAGCTTTATTTAGTCTGACTGCAGTACAGCCTGAGACATTTCCGATGTGCAACACATCTGTCCTTTATGTTGCATTGATTAGTCAACATCTTATACACGGCCACTACAGCATCTAATGAGGTGTTGCAGTGTTGGCTATTGCTATAGGTTAGCATACTTAAGTCCTCGGTCGTTTGTGCGTTAGATGATAAATCATTAAGGTGCACAGGTGAAACATTACACATTCGTTAACGGTGTTGCTAACGCTTAGTGCCATCTTATCACAACTGGGGGTTGCCTATTCTTCCAATTTTGGGCCGCATCGAATGTGTGAGATGCGGACTATTGTAATCGATGATCCTGTAGCTTGAGCGTCTGTAAGTCTGTTAGACAGTCTGCCTGTAACACGCTGTGCCATGCAAAAGCCGCTGACGGATTGAGGTCCTGATTGGCGGAAGACTTCTGAAGCCCAAGAAACGCTGTATAAGACCGGGTGTCCCGATTTCCCCCACGGAATCGATTCGGCCTTCGCCAAATTACTTTGGCTACTTGTTAAATCGTTTCACCATCCGATATGTGAACATTGTGACAGGTGACGCTAACAGACCACAAAACGTAGACTTTGAGAGGTAGCTGTTTTGAGCTCTCAGATTTCTGTGGCTACGGTTCAGCAAGTTGCGATGTTTGTTATGTCTCATGCAGCGACGTTGTGCTCTGTTATGTTGGCTGCGCCCGAACCATGTATATTCACAACAAGTGCTGAGTAATTAACAAGAAACATGTAAAAGCGAAGTAAATACAGAAATCGTACAAGAATCATACATAAAATTCAACGTAGCAAATTAGCAGGGTTATGTTAGCAAATTAAGTATTTTTCTAGCAGTAAAATACCGCATTTGCCGCACAGATTTAGCATAACCAAATTTTGTACAAAGCAGAAATAGTATCAGTGTGTAGGCTATCTGTGGGCCTATATATGTCTGCAATTTTGCAGCGGCAAATTTTATTCGCTGCATCGCATGGCGTGACGTCACTTGGGCTACGAATAGTTGCTGTTTGCCTTTGTTAAGGTAGGTACTTGGCTATACCTGCATACCGTTAACGATTCACACTCGGATATGACAAGACTATATTTGGAACGTTTTGACTATATGATGTTCTCAAAATAGTACACGACCAGTTCGAATAGCTCTGCACGGATGTACCGATGCCTGATTATAATGCTTTTCTGGCGTTATAACTGACAGTGACAGCTATTGCTGTAATGAATCGGTTTGTATAGTGCCTCTAGATGCGAGTTTCGGGCTATCTATATAGCGAACGTAAGTCTGTTGCATCAGCTAATTATCGGTTTAATTATAGAAACGCGATCAATTTCATGCGTTGGTCAGCTTTGAACCGCTGTAAATGTCAACGTTATTCAATTTTATGACGCGAGGTGGATTGCACTGTCGCGATATTTACGAGTTGAATTATGTGACGTTAGGGCTACAGCCATTCAGGCTGGGTTCTGACGATAAGGCTAGTGCGCGCGATTACGTAGTCGTTTGGGCAGCGCCTGCAGCCGGCAGAGCGTGACCAAGCCTTTTGTAACATTTGCTCAGCTGCGGTATGTGAGTTACCGACTCAAATAATATCTTCCTGGTCAGGAGTTTGGGCATAGAGTTCGGTGTTTTTGACGACTTGGCAACTGTGGAGCTGACTGGAAGCCCCGCCTACGTCACGCTCGGCCGCCTAGACGATTTGCGTAATCGCCCGCATACGGCGCATTAGCCCTATCGTCAAAACCCAGGCTAAATGGCTGTAGCCCTAACGTCACACGCGCCGATCGGCGTCTGTGATTACGCACTCTGCAGTGCCGTCTGGTGGCATGCTCGTCCCCACAGACCTACCGCACGACTGACCATCGTAATGCACCACAGTGCCATGATCGCTGTAATTTCACCGTATAACGGCCTAGTATATGTGAAATCGTTTCAGCGACCATGCAAATCTGAACCAGCTGGGGATGCAGTCGTAAAGATAGCATGGACTACGCATTAATATTTATGATGTACGTGATTGGAGGCCACAAGCGGCATAAAATTAATGTTGTCAAAATATCGGTTATTTGTACGGTGTGTGACGCAGTATAATTTTGCTTCTAAAACAACAATGGCGAAACTGTACTCATTGCTGAATCACTATGGTCAGCTTTTTGCAATGTGTTATACACAGTTATCGACATGTACATACTCACTGTTGACGTTAATAAGAACTGTAGCCTAAAGGAAAATATAAAGCCTTCTCAAAACCTATTCAACGATTACAAGCACGCAAACAGCGTCTGTGGCAGAAACATCGTAATATCCCACTGAGTTGCCTATCCTTAATGCGTACAAAAGTGTAAATAATAAATGCAGACGATGGATCAGGAACTTAAAGAAGAAAATAAGGTGAATGGTGACGGCAATATTGCTAGTTTTTTTAACTTCGTTAACAGTCGATTGTCGTGTAAAGATAGTGTTGGCGCATAATATAATACTGACAGATAACAGTGACAAAGCTGCACTGCTAAACAAGTATTTTGGTTCAGTGTGTACAGGAGATGATGGCAAACTTCCAAAAGTAGATTACAGTTCGCCAAATGGCAGTGTTATCGATTCAGTAACATTTAACACTAACACGGTACAAAAGGCAATTAAAAAGTTGAAGTCAAACACTACTAGTGGACCAGATCATCTTCCGCAGAAAATGTTTAAAAATATATCGGGCTGCTTGGCTGAACCGCTTTCATTAATGTTTACGTCTTTTATGTCAGTTGGTGATACCTGGTGTTTGGCGGAAGGCCACTATTACACCAATTCATAAAAGTGGATTAGCACCAGTTGCGTTAAATTACCGACCAATAGCACTCACATGTGTTGCATGTAAAATAATGGAAAGTAAATTGTTAAAAATAACGTGAAAGTTCTAAAAGAACATAATATCATCAACAAAGAGCAACATGGCTTCTTGGCAGGGAAATCAACGATAACCAACCTATTGGACTGTCTGAATGATTGGACGCTTTCTGCTCGAATAAACGATCAGCGGCTGTTGCTTATATTGATTTTGTGAAAGCGTTTGACAGTGTGAGTCATAGCAAACTGTGCTATAAACTTTGAACTTATGGAGTTTCTGGTAATTTATTAAAGTGGACAGAAAGTCTACTAATGGACAGATCACAGTGTACCAGAGTTGGTGACTAAGTATCATCTTTTATCAGTATAACTAGCGGAGTGATCCAAGGCAGCTGTATTGGCCCACTATTATTCATTTGTACGTTAATGATATATCAGATTTGTTTGACAACCGGTGTTTATGCAAACTGCATGCTGATGACCTTAAATTGTACACAAGTGTTTCAACTGTGGTTGACTTGGAGAATATACAAAGTAGCCTCAATCGTTTAGTAGAATGGTCACGTACTTGACAGTTAAAGATCTCATACACGAAATGCAGTCTTCTGTACAATAATAGTATGACTAACCCGCACAATGTCGACATGTTGCTTGGTGATGACTACATAGTAACTGTTGACTGGGTTAAAGATCTAGGAATCATTGTGGATAGTGAACTCAAATTTTCCAAGCACATTGGAAACTTTGTTGCACGCGCACATGCTCGAACAAACCTCATCCACAAATGTTTCTTGTCCCGGGATGTACAAACGCTTACACGTGCCTTTACTGTTTATGTCCGCCCTCTGTTAGAGTATGGTTCT
>Ga0126335_1003195_pt1 | contig 10108 bp, 3 predicted proteins | sample OlaspJWI45metaG_FD_108409 | JGI IMG/M metagenome (GOLD analysis project Ga0126335, IMG submission 108409) | Marine gutless worms symbiont microbial communities from Oahu, Hawaii - Olavius sp. 1 OAHU.JWI-45 metaG | ecosystem: Host-associated > Annelida > Digestive system > Unclassified | place... | reverse complement strand
TTTTTAGTGGTCCTTGAGGTTTTTACTTAGGTCACTTTAAAACTTTTTTATGTATGTATGTATGTAAAAACTACAGATTTGCGGTTAGGCTAGCGTCTGCCGACAAAATTTACTGGATTTCTCGAAGTTTTCCGCGAATTTTTGACCGAAGTAGCGAACATGTCAGTGTAAGTTTCGAACGCTGCGTCTGCCGCGGTGTGCCCCATGCCAAGGTAGATCGGATGCGACTTTCGTGACCGTCGTCCGTCTTCAAGCCGTTTACGAACAACATCGTCTCTAAACCGCGACTTTATCCGACGCATATCGGCTTCATGTGACGCGGTGAGTTCAGTGCTGGGTCTGTCTGGAGCCCATACTGGCTGCGAAATTGCCGCAAGTTTCGCGAGCCCTGGGTGGTCGCTACTTTTCTTCGGAAACCTGACGATGTTTGGGTGTATATGTGCTCGACGCCACGGACGTGTCAGTTCTTGCGCGAACCTGTTGCTTCGTCGTGAATTCAGCTTCCCCAGTATCGCCGATGCCCGTCTGTTTGCAGCTGAATCTACACAGGGAGCCACAAAAATCGCACTGTTTTACTTTTGCAATAACTTTGCCAAACCACGGTCATTTTTCGCACACGTGTACTTCTATTTTTCCATGTCACAACGTCTGTTAAATAAAAAAAACCGGGTGATATTATGATATTTCATGTAAACGTTCATGGCGATAATGAAGATGTTTAAACTTTTGACGTAACTGGTTTTGAGTTATGGTTATATTTATATTCTGCATTTTACAAGGCGTTATACAAACATCCTCCAAAAGACACTGATAAATTTGATACATTTTCTTCCAAATTTATTGCAGTATATGTGAGACAAAAATCATCTCAGTAAACAGTTTCGACAAAGTCATGGTAAAATAAAACGGTACATTTTTTACTCACCGTGTAGAAGTCTCGCAGCGAGTGCAGGTATCTCTGCGTCAAGCTGTTGTCTCCACACTCCGGCTGTGTGGAGACGGTGAACTTGGAGACTGTGGTAGAAAACAGGATCTGTGTGTTCAACTCTGAATAGTTGTGAGAGTCTAACTGTGGTCAGTAGTAGCAGCAGTAGTACGTTGAAAAACGCCATTATTATATTCACCTTGCTGCACCTTGGCTGCGCATTCACCTGCATTCACAAGCAGCGACGTTAGTCCTTGATCTTCTCGAGGCCGCTGGATGCTTGCATCGACCGGTGTATTATTGGGAACGCTGAAATTGCAGGACTGGACATTGCAGGACTGGACAATGACGGACGAATGTGTGGGCAGCTAACTGAACTCAAATTGCAAAATTTCATTCCTTGACAGCCAGTCGACGGCAGCTACACCAACTACGACGTCCACGGGGCTACACATTGCAGCAGATGCAGCCGCAGACACCACCTGTGAAGTGTGTTTCGTTGCACCGCGCGAGGGGTTCGCGCTGGTACCCTGCGGACATGCGCGCTTTTGCGAGAACTGCGCGAACCGCGTTGCTCTTATGGACACGTGTCCAGTGTGCCGTAGCAACATCACCCTGGTGATGCGCATATTCATGTAGATGTAGACACTTGGTAATGTGGATAATAACTGATTTTTGACAGTTTGTGCTATTAATAGTTAGGCTTGCATTGAATTCGATATGTGCAAAGGACTCATAAACTTTATTGTTTGACTTTTGATGCTAGAGGACTGACATGTATTACTTAACGCATTTTAATGTCAGTAAACAACTCGCTAAGCAATACTCATTGCATGTTCATAATTTTTGCTTATATATGTGAATTTCATATGTCTGAAGACATAAGACGCTTTCAAAGCTGTTATAGGTATAACTGTTGATAGAAGCGCTTGATAGTTATCTTAAGCTGATTACAATCAATTGCCCATATCCGTCCGTCAGTTTCCGGTCCGCCATTGTCCAGTCCTGCAATTTCAGTCAACCCGTATTATTAGACTGCATCGAATGGATGAGATGCAGTCTATTCTTACCGATGTTCGCGGTGTATGTTTGTCAGTCTGTCCGTCTGTCACGCGACTTATCTTGGCTTTAGTGTAAAAAAATGGCTGAACAGATCAAGATGCTGTTGGGGGTAAACACTCGTAGGGGCCAGTGAAACATTGTGTTAGACATGGGTCCTGATCCCCCACAGAGAGAGGAAGAAGGTCCAGTTTTAAATTTTGGGACCCCCCCCCCTTTATCTCCAGAACGGCTGAAGCTGGAGCCTTGAAACTTTTTTTAGTTAGTTAAGCTGTTTGTTTTGCTACCTTGCGGTGAATAAAGATGAATATAATGCGTTTCTAACAAAAACGATGCAACGGTAAGCCGTAGGAAGTGGGGGCGGGGTCACGTGACCATTTACAGTAGAATTGTAACAGCTTCACACTCTGGTGCCAGTAACCACACGTGGCGTTAGTGGCGCGTATCAAAGACGATGAGACGAGGGCCAATATTTCGCTTTGCACTGCAGTGTTTTATATACTTAGCCTTGATTACCCAGCAAATCTTACAAAAATATTACCCGTAGCAGGCCACATTTTAAAAAAATATTCTGCCGGGTCCAGATGATGCAGAGTAGTGCAATACCCGGTCATGTACGGGCAATGCGCCGGGTACCCGCGCACCCCTACTTGCAATAAATATGTTGCGGGTACGACTCCCAGCCAGGGTGTATGATGCGGCTGAGTTGTAAGTTACCTTGGAAAAGTTAGTTTTGCCCGTGTGCCTCTGTCACGTGATTTGGCAATGACTGAGGAGTGAGCAGACATCACACGATGCACTAGCCACGTGTCCGTGGTCTAGCAGTGTAAGCTGTCTGGCTGGGGGCTGTTAAAACGGAGATTAGCGCCGCCCAATAAGCCACAATGCTCGAAAATTACTTTGTTTTATTATCAAGCGTATGGAGCGCGGTGAGTAAACAGTCTGCCCATGGACCGCCACGAGGCGGATATCGCAGTTGTTAATTGTTCAAACCATCAAGTGGGCGTAAGCATATCGTCTATAACTGCTACCCGAAGTGTCGCGGCAAGAGTCGAACCCGCGGCCTTCTGTGCCACTCGACTACATCACCGAGCCACCCGTCATATAATTAGCTCGTCAATGCTAAAGTATGTTGCGGCGCATTTTGTACAAAAGCTCTTGGCTTTTAGCTCGTCGGTCATGAGATAGTATCGCGTGCTACTCATACGGTGTAGCTAATGCAATTACTATCGAAACACCTGTCGCGAATGCGGGTGTTTGTTCCTATCCCTGGAATTTGCATCAACGTCTACATTCATAGAGAGCACGGCGCTATAGAGTCAAAACTAGTTTAGAAGATTGAACACACTCGTTCGGGCGAGTGTCGCGAATAATGAATTTTATAAGTTATTGTCAACTATTACTCATTAGGCCATACGAGCCAGTTTGACGTGTTATGGGCTTGAAATTTATCGTTTTCGACAAACACACTACAGAACACCATAACGCCGTTCCAGGTCATTCAAGGTGAGTAATTTTGGTATTAATCAAAAACAAATAAGGATTTCTTACTAGTAAATCACAACTTACATCATGTCTAAAGCGATTTGCCTTCATGGCATGATATGGTGAATTACTGATCAAAGTTTCGCTGTCGACAGAAAGGGTATAATGTCGATTTAATGCACTTCTCTGGGTGACCTCTAAACTCAGGACTGCGAAATTTGGCTGGAAGATGGCTGAAATGTCGGGGTATCGTCTGACGCAAAGCACATTTCGATGTCTTGAACCGTTTCGGCTTGACTCACGAGTGACAAGACAGACGGACAGACGTTCCAACTTCCCATGGCTGAGGTCCGCTTACACTGCGCTGCCAAAAACTGAAAACCGAATTCGAACGAAGCGTAAAATGTCGATGCTTGCAGAACCAAACACCAGAAATAAGAATATGTCCAGCACTACAGTGTAGAACGATTTTAATTAAATCCCTGCGGTCTGAAGACACATACGTCAACAACCAGGACCACCCAGGAGTGCATTGTCTGTCACGTTATAAAGCACTGCTGTGTTAAGAATTATCAGCCGGGGTCTCTTTTATACTGCATGTTGTCCTTTTGTTAAGCGCTACTGTTCATTAAGCTTACTCACGCCTCTTTGTTGTATGCGAGTAGGTGTTATACAAGCAACCCACGGGTGGTAAATAGAGCCACTCAGTCTCCCGGCCAAATGTCGTAAGAGGCGACTAAACCAAACACCCTTCAACCTCCGTGGCCTCATCTGATTACTGATGATGGATTGGAGTGAAAGAGGGAACATTCGGAAGAGCGGCCCCTCATGGGAACCCTTCTGCAAGAACTCAGCTCTTTGCAGCTGACAGGCGAACCAGTCATGGTTCAAAGAAAGAAGAAACCCTTAGGCGCCCAATGGAAGCGCCTGCGGAAACAGAAAGAAGCACCATATAACAGTTCAAGACCTCCTGAGGTTTTTAACATCCTTACGGAAATTTTCATGATATTCTCGTAAGAAATACCCGGGGCTTTACTGGGGGATAGACTATGGGCCCATCTGCGGCCTGGTTCTACGTAGGACAACTTTGCCGGTTTGCCTCCACCAAAACTGGAAACTGGAAGTTAAAAGTACATCAAAAACCCAATAAAATAGTCTTAGTAACCTGGTTTTTACTACTACTTTGGTGCATTTTCGTGCGAATTTAAACGATTATCATATGTTTAACAGCTATCTAAACGTCTTGTCACGACAAGAAAATGTTTTTAAACAACCATTATGTGACGTCCGTAGCAGTAGTTAATGGCGCAGTGACAAAACACTCTTAGACCTAGGCCTATAGTAAATTGCCTTTAATTTTTACATGCAACTTGCAATTATACGTTAATTCATCGTCGTCTTGTGAACTGAATGTTAAGTGTCGTTTCCACATGCGCTGCGCTGCGCTGCGCTGCGCGATGCGTGGCGAGTGTCAGCGAGTGTCGGAGAGTCACAGCTATAGTTCTAGCGATCAGGCCTACTTTCACTCACCACGCAACACAACAAACCGCGGCGCAGCATATGGAGACGACGATGACGAAACGCCGTAGTGAAATGTATGCCGCACACTCGAAACATAGTGCCTCGTGCGCCTACTATAGGCGGCAGAAACGTTGACGCTGACAGGCACAGACAGACAGACATGTCAAAAGGAAAAAACAACAAAAATAGAAATAGCAGACGTTTTAGAATTTAGAGCGAAATATTAAGTATAAATATACTTTTTTTTATCTCGGATCAGCAATATATAGCCACCCCGAACAGAGTGACACCTTCATTTTACAGAGTTTGTCACAAGTATTGCGCTATTATTTTATTTTATCTCTTTTATCTCTATTTGATTTTTATTTTCAGTCTGCTTCATTCCTGTACTATTTGTATAGTTTGCGCTATGTCAAACTGTTAATAAACGAATATGTTATGTATTTTTGCGGTGTCTAAAAATGGAATTTCCCTATTCAGAACAAGAATGTCAAACCTTAAATGTTTTTCCATCGACAGTCGCTTGACAGCAAGTTAGACATCCCCAGTCGCAATGCACACTGCCTGCATAGGCGAAGCATCTGTGTGCTATGGGTCCTACACTGATTTCTTCGCTGCTTCGACAGCGTCAGCAACTCTGCGATATCATGTACATTCCTGTACACATGCAGGTGTCCATGCTACACGGCCCACGGGATAATGCGCACACCCAGCAATAATCTAGTCAAGCAGGTGGAAGTGTCTCAGATACCCATAGAATTTGTCAGTAGTGTTGCAGTTTACAAAGTTAAGTTTCACTACAAAATGAATTTTGAAAATTAGTGTCAAGAATTTGTTATGTTATGATATGTAATGCTATTGCGTCTCTAATTTTTTTATCGTTTTTATCTCTAGCTATGAATTTAGCAGGTAAAATGGTTGCTAGAATGTTAATAAATTATTTTCTTGTCTTGTCGAGATTAGATTGATAAATTTCAACTAAAAACTAACCAGCTTTAGCTACGACTAGTTACCTTGCTTAATGCAGTAGGCTACAGGTAGAATGAAAACAATACGTGGAACTTCGCGGCAAACCATTATGCCTCTGCTTTGTCAGCCAACTGTAAACTGCAATCACAGACGGACAGACAGAATCAGAGACGCACAGACGGCGTGAGTGACGCATGCTCCGATTGAATAACTTAGTAATTAGTATGGCTCTTTTGCTTATATAGGTGGACAAGTGCATAAAAGTCCCACAACATAATTTTAGGAGATTGTTTGAGGGGCATGTTCACTTGCTCTTACCAGATTTAGAAAGTCTATTGAGAGTGTCGATCGATTTTACCGATTTTCTTAAATGTAATTAGATCTCGCAGCTGCCGTCCATAAATGAAGCTATAAGTCGGAGGAGACACTCTCTATTTGGCCACGTCATGTCATTGCCTATGGATCAGACTGCTCCTGCCCACCAAGCCCTACATCTCTCAGTCACGTCACGACAAGGCTCAGGACAGTTTGGCACCTGGAAGAGACAAGCAGGTCGTCTGCAAAAATGCTGGGTGGAGCAGGTCACTACGAGCACAGGGCTCTCTCCTTCTGATGCTTGGAGTGTTGCGACGGATCGGTCAGCATGGAGGGCGCAAAGACCCGTCGACAGTCAAGCGTAGAGAGAGAGAGAGAGAGAGAGAGAGAGAAGGTCAACATGTCAACTGTTAGTGCATGCTACTATGCCCGGTTGTAGGCCTGGTGAAAACTGTGAACTGTTTGTTGTGACGTCATGTGAGCAAAAATGATGATGATGATGGCTTTACTTTTTAATGTTCGATGACTGTCGATGCCAGTCTGCCAGAGACTGCCAGTGAACATTTTCCACCTCCGTTATTGCCTATAGCTATTGTTTCCGAGTTGCGAATAACGGAAATATGCATCCGCCAGATAACAAGAAGCCATGGTAATTAAATTTGCGATTTTTAAACTTAATAAATGACAATAATTTTGTTTCCGTCCCTCACTTTGTGCACTGCTAAGACGACAGAGACATTGCTTATAATTGTAGTGAAATGTTGAATTTTTTAAATACAAATAATAGTAATAATAATAATATTTTAAATTTGTGCACAAAATTACCGCCGAAAAAGACTTTAAAGCAATAAAAAATGTAACGAAGACAATGCTTTGGGTTATAGTCTTTGTTATTTTCTTATTTGATCTTCGTAATTATGAACACGTTTATTCGTCAAAATTGGTGAAATATATCAAAGGTTAAAACATATTATAGTTAAAACGACTGTAGTTGACATCATCATCATCATCATTTATTTGCTCAAATCAACTGAACAAGAAGACGCATACATGATCAACACGAGAACGAGAGCAGGACAAGAAAGGCACAAAAAAACTGGCGCTTACATTTTGCCCATAAATCATTAAAAAACACACACGATATAAAAACAACTATGACTATGCATATATCGTAAAAACGCAGAGAACTCTACACGATTAAGTGACCGTTTAAATTTAGACAATGATGAAAAGTCAATGGTACGAGGCAAAAAGTTCCAAACATTTATAATTTTCTCAACAGAAAAGTTGATGACAATCATCGTTAAATTATAGGCCTACTCGTATACAACGTCAGTCAACTTCCGTACCTATACAGCCGACAGACAATTACAAAGCGGAAATAAAGAACGAAGACTAAAAATGACCACAGACAAGTCGCTCACGACAGGAAAACGTTGTAATTATTGAACTTAATTCTGCAGTCCGCGCCTAATGTCTCCTGTGAGTTGTGCTAGTTTTTAGAGCCCGCATGGTGTTATCTCGTGAAAATTTCAACGTTGATCGCAATAACTGTGCGCTGTTTTAGCGTGAACCAAGTGCATGTTTTGTGCAATAAAATAACAAAAATAACACTGACCCTAACCTATCACTAACCCTAACCTAAACCGTAACCTTAAAAGATCGAAAACTGAAAGGAATTGAATATGCTACATTAGACCTAATATAATATTAATTTTACCGGAAGATATAGGCCTAATTAACGGTTTTAGGCCGCATCGAATATGAGATGTCGGCTATTGCGATCTATGATGCCGGCGCTTCTAGTCTGTCAGTCTGTGACGCGCGGATGGGCTGAGAAAAAAACGGCTGAACGGATCGACGTCCTGTTTGAGGTGGAGACTCCTGGGGGACCCACATTGTATTAGATAAGGGTTCCCATCCCCACGTCAAGGGGACGGCGTTCGCCAAATTACCATGGCCACGTTGTTAGGGTGGCTTTGAAGTTTAACGTTGCTTTGTTTTCCTGCGGAATTTCTATCGTGTTGAATGTTTACGAACAACGCATTAGAGGTTTTTTAAAAAATGATATGCGCTATATAGATTCACGTTTTACTTTACTTTTACTTTACTACAGTTTGATGGCAAATTAAATAAATAATAAAAAATGAATAATTTAACATCACCTGTAGGCCTAATAGTTAACATAATGTGTTTCATAAATGTATTTCGGTCCATATCTGCAGCTTACGCAGAGAAATGTACCCCGGCGAAATATGCAATTTTTAGGTTTCATAACATTAGGTTGCAGCTGCTAGCCTGTTAGGGCTAGGATACCCCGGTAAGCTTCACATTGGTCAAATCCAGTTTTTAGCAGGATCACATTTTGCAGTTTCCACTGTGTGGAAAATGGGACTTGGCGTTGAATGACTAATGAAATGGATTAGAAGTCATAGAAAAGTTACAGTAAAGCTGAAATTAAAGCTATAGCGACGATAGTTTGCTGTATTTCCGATACACACGGTTTTGTAACGAAACAATAATGATCTCCCGTCGTTATTGGTCGTTTCTGTGGTTGTGGGCGTGTCTGCTGTGCTTGTTGGGTAGTGCTAGCTCACAAAATGACGATGATAATACCGATGTGTTTGCGAATCTGTATGAAATTGTGAACTTTCAGCAAAATACTACGTGTGTACATTTATTTGTGATTTATTGTTCGACGTTTGATATTGTTATAGTTTTGTTTTCATTGCACATAAATGTGATATGTTTCGTGTTTATAAAATGATTTGTCGCTCCTGGAGATCCATTACCTCACCTGGAAAGTAGGCTACTGGTTTATGGATAGGGTTAGGGGTCATATTTAGGGTTAGGGTTAGGGTGTGATAAGTAGCCTACATTCCAGGTAAGGAAGTGGATCTCCGGGCGTGACAGTGATTTTAGTCATTATAAAGAACTAGCATATCTGCAACAGATGATGGAATGCTTTTAAAATTACAGCACTTAAATAATAGGTTGAGTATATGCTTCCAGCTGCCGGTAGCAGAATGTCACCAAATTAAAATCCCGACAGCTTCTTATACCGTAACCCCAAATCCAAATCTTAACACTAACCATAACCCCAACCCTGACCCTGACCTTAACCTTAACCCAATCCTAACCCGAAACCACACTCTTTACTGCAATTGTTACACTATTGCTACGGTAACAAATAGGTTGAAACAATGCTTTGATGTGTGCATGATCATGCAGTGTTAACAACTCACAGTGGTCATGTAGTTATAAACTGCAGACCAGGCACGAGGGCCAACAGACTGCCGGGATTAGAAGTTGGCGGTCTTCCGCTATCGGCAGCCTGGATAGTATGTACTATGTAAAAAATAATTAATAGAAAAGGTATGCCCCTACACATACAAAAACACACTTGTTATTATGGGCCTAGTGATGATCGGAGGACCATGCACCACAGCAATTTTGCCTCCACACAGCCTGGTGTAGTGCTCAGAATCGCATCACGTGGAGTAGACCTGTAAGCGACTCAGCCTAGCTTTTCTGTCTCGGCTTGAAAATTTTCCAGCTCTCGAGCCGAGCCGGATTTTTCAGCTTAGGTGCGGCCATATAGCATAGGCCTATAGTATCGCGCGACAGTTGAACCGTTAAACAACTGAAACTTGCGTGCGTTATTCTTGTATCACGCGGTGTGTCTATGATGTCAGCAACAGCATAGATCTAAATCATGCAATATTCAGCAACAAGTGTAATCGCTTCGGTTTTTTATTTCAAAAACTCAAGTAGACGCCTTTTAATTTTGTCAAGTTAAACTACGTTAAAAGATGATAATCACTGTCGTATTTA
>Ga0126335_1003194_pt1 | contig 10115 bp, 5 predicted proteins | sample OlaspJWI45metaG_FD_108409 | JGI IMG/M metagenome (GOLD analysis project Ga0126335, IMG submission 108409) | Marine gutless worms symbiont microbial communities from Oahu, Hawaii - Olavius sp. 1 OAHU.JWI-45 metaG | ecosystem: Host-associated > Annelida > Digestive system > Unclassified | place... | reverse complement strand
CGCCCAACATCCCCTCAACCCTCCCTCACCTCCAAAAAAGTGTAAATTTTCTGGCCCCCTACCCACGATCCCCAAATTTTTTGTGCTTAAAATAATCCCTGGGGCGCCCCGGAGCTTTGGGGGCCATTGGCCGTCTCATTCCCGAGTTATAAGTGGACAGACATCCACACACGAACCGCTTTATATATATCTATAGATGGCCGACTGGATAATGGCTGTGAATTGCTGTTCTGTTTTATTGGGTTAAAGTTGTTTTGTGCAATTCGTAATAATTGTTGAGTTTCTATATGAGTTGCTTTTGTAAAGAATGTTTAATGTTTATGGCAGCACTATTATTTGCATATTTTATCGAACTCTGCAAATGTGTGCACGTTCTGTACCACTGCTGTCCAACCTGTGGCCAACAAAGGGGTTCTGTGTGACCTGTATGGTTTAACTTTGAGCTTTCACATTACCTGTGAATTTATTACTAACAAATTTGCTTACTGTTCATGACACCACAGTGGCACTGTAAATGCCAGCTACTGCCATAGCCGTCAAAATGCTGTAAGAGTGTACTTACAATACATCAGGTTATGCAATGGTTGTGGCCTTTCACCTTGTTGTTGTGGCAGATTATAAAAGCGGCCCGCATCCTGACAAAGGTCAGGGCAGCACTGTTTTATACTGTCTGTCTATTGTTTCTTTGTAAGATGTAACGTTAGTCTGTTCTGTAAGGGTGTTTATTTGTACGTTGGTGTGCACTGATATTCTAGTTCTGATAGGCCTAATGTAGAGAACGAGAAGACGTTATTAACAGGCAGCTGTTTTTGTGATTAAGGTTTACAGTATACGTATAATGAGAATGTTCACAGGTGTTTTGCTAAGTTGTTTCATGTTCTATGTCTGTTAAGTGATAAGAATAGGTTTGTGTCTAGTTGATTGAAATAATACATAATTATAGCAGTTTCATTACTGTTTTACACTTTGTAGTTCAACTTGTGTTGCTTTGTGCATGTCACCATTTGCAAAAAATACATCACGGACTTAAACAAATAATGTACAAAATGTGACAACTCAGCTGCCGTGCCACAGGATCCTGGAACCTCAGACTAATGAGCAGCTTAGAGTAGAAAATGGGTAGTAGTAATGTGAGGACACGACAGCATGCTGTGCAGAATTTTACACTTACTGTGTACGAGATTATTGATGGTCTGCTGGGAAAACTAAACAAAATCAATTTAAAAGCAGTTTTAAGATATCAAATGAAATATGGGGAAAATAGCAGAGTAGAGGACGTTACATGCAATTGTGTAAAGTGTTCAAACTGTTGGAATAAGCTTAGATGTCAACGTTAGATGGACTTTGAAACTGCACTGTTAGGCTAACATGTTGATCAGTTTGAAATTTTGCAGCAAATGATAAATTATAGAATGTAACATCATGTTGAATTGGTGATGAATGTCACTTTGCTCACGTAACTGTCACAGTCGCATCTAGTCAAGGGTTAGCAGCTTTGTGCATGTCACTGTTTGGTGACATAGAGTGGTCTAAAAAGTGAGAACCAGTTTCATTTTGGCCTCTGACTTTGTCAAATCTTAACCAATTTACCAAATTATTACATTAGCAAGAAATTTCCAATGCGAGTCACATAACACGTTTCACCACACCTTTAATATGTTGCTGCACCTTGTGAAATTACTGATATGTTCAAATATGATGCAAATCTGGAAGAAAATAAAAACAAAATGCACTGATTTTGCATGTACAGAATACAATAATAATATTTATCTAGCTTAATTACTTATTTCTGACTTATTTATTACATCATATTCTGTTTCTTGTTAAATATTCTTTGAAATAGCAGATAGTTTATTTTAGCAGGCCTAAATGTTGACAGCTGCCCCCTGCTCACTGAGCATGCTTCACTGTACAACTTTTCAAGCAGGCAACGCCTTTTTTACTCTACCAAATCTAACTTTTCGGAAATCAGTCTGGTCCACTGCAATTTGTAGGGTGTCATTCAGCAGCAAGTTCATCAGCCACAGTTGTATAATGAACTGAAGTGCGCATATGGCTTGGCACAGTGACACTGACTGAAGCATTGACAATGAAATTGGTGAGTGGCGTTGGCATCTTTAAACATGTCTGCAGCATATAATGGACGCTCTGAGCAACTGACGTGACCTTGTCAATATCTATTCAGCTATATGACATGAAACATTTAATTTTTAGCACAATGCTTTTAAGTAGCATTTTATGCAATACAGCGTACTCATGGAATTCTAACATTTCCCAAGGTAGTGCAGCAACATACTTAAGGTGTGGTAGAACGTGTTACATGATTCTTGCTGGGACATTTTTATACTTTTCAACAGTGAAAAATGTTAGAAAGTCGTTTAAGATTTGATGAAGTACGAGGTAAAAATGTGACCGGTTCTCACTTTCTTTGGACCACTGTAAGTCTATTTGTTTTTAGTTTTAGGCGAAGCTGTTTTCTTGGCATCGGTTTGAGGTGATGAGTCTGCAACAACACATACATCCACAGTCGTTCAAGTGTTGAAGTACAAAAATCTTATTACCTATTGCATTCCTATTTTCTTAGCTTAAACTATAAGAGATGTTCATGTTTTCATCACTCTGCATGAGACAAAAAAATATTCTACAAGTCTACAACAGTTTCTGTATGTAATGCATCATACATATGCTTGGTCAGTCAGTTGTTGAAATTTGAGCCACTTTTAACAACTTTGAAGCAAAAGTTTGAGGCTATGGACCGGGCCTCTGTCTGCTGAAATCGCTTGAATACAATAATAACCAACAGACTGCACAAATACCAAGTGCAGGAGGGAGAGGTAGAGACGCTTTGTCGAATGCAAATGTGATTTCGTCCATTGTTTCGGCAATTGACCGCTGGATGGCGCACGAAGCGACACTGATATGTACGTCTGCTACTTCGTTGATTATCTGCAGTACTTTCTGTTTTGAGTTGTGAATATAAAACACAGGCAAATAAGTACATGTATAACTCATTTCCAAACTGTTCTCCTATAGGCAATAAAATATGTTATGTGACTTCATAGTACGCATTTAAGTCCTTTGAATTAACATCCTCATTGCTAAATGGTCATAAGTCGACAAGAATCTGCTGACCCATCTCAAATACACTAGTACTTGAATCTGATTAATAAACTTTAATCTAGCAGAGTGTTGTGTACACTTGCATTCAAAAATAGGCTACTGAAATGAGTGGGCAAAGTAATTTTGTGATGAATGCATCCCTCCTTTTTGCGGCGTGTTCCTTGGGACTCATGTGGGTCACTCCCAAGGAACACTATTAGATGGAAGTTCCTCATGAGTATCCACCCCAAACAGGAGTTTGATCCGTTCAGCCATTTTTGCATGGTGCAGGCACATGATACACTGGCAGACATACCGTCATGCATTCACTGCGGCCTAAAAATTGGCTAAAAGTTACACTGAGTGTACTCGCGTCGCCTGTTATGCCAGCACTATAGTTTGTAAAAAAATATAGGACCTATAGGCTACATAATGATACTTCATAATATAAATGTTGTAACATTCGTTCATGTATGTAACCTCTGAATCGATGGGATCTCCTAAATCGCTGATGCGACACTGAACCTCAGCTAACTTCTGAGCTTCTTCCTTCTCATGGTTGTATTTCTCTGCTCGTCGTTTCTTCTGCATTTCCCCACGCATCTTCTCAAGTTCGCGCACTGCTTGTTCGTAGTCCCAAACCTCTGGATCCATGCCTTCATTGAGTGGCTGAATCAGATGCGGTGGTCCCTGAACCGGCAGGACGAGGCTGTTAGTGATGTTTTCTCGCAGAGGACTTGTCGACATGACGCACCGGTAGAGGCGATAGTGTTTCATGAATGTCAAAAAGAAGAAATCGGTGAAGGCCAACAGTCGTTGCTTGTCAACTCGCAAGCATGTATCGTTACAAAGCGATCGATAATGTCTTATAGCACCAACAAGACCACGCCCTGTCAACATAAGAGTAAAAATGTACAACTTAAACGAGTTACATACAGGATACAGTTCTCTTTACTAGCCTGGGATAACATAATAAAGTGCTAAGTAGACATCTGCAGTTGGCACTACATTAAATTTTATTTGAACTGACATTAAAATACACAATCACTGAATCACAGCTATAAAAAAAATAAAATGGTAGCAAATTAATATCGCAACAATGTACAAAGTCTAGTTAGTATTACAGGATCTGTCAAAATCTAGGCACATGCGCAGTTATCATCCAGTTTGCTTAAAATTCAGAAATGATCACTGTTAATCACATGATGGTGTCAGAACAGAAACACTGTTGAATGATGCAAGCAGTGTGTAGGCTACATTCAAACAGGAAGAGGCTTTTCATGTACTCACATTCAGCTGCTTTGAGCATTTCATAAACCAGTTTAATGACACATGGAACTTCAGTCGATGTAAAGCACTTGTTCACACAGAACATTACTGAGTCATAGATACAATCGAGACAAATTGATTGTGCTAAATCATTTTCTGCAAACGACTTCCAACGAAGAAGATCAATAAGCGCTCGACGTCCCTCTTCTCTCTGAAAGTAACACACTGCACACTTACATATCGGTTACAACTTACATGTCATTCTTGTTATGCACTATAATGAAACACAACCATAAAAGCTGCTAAAATATCATATTTCAGACATGCATAACAGTATGTCCACTCCTTGGTATATGGTTCATCCTGTGTCAAAGACACATGGGTCACACATCGACGCTAGTTTCCTCTGTCAACACAGCACTATGCTTCCTCCCACAGTATGTACTCATTTAAAATGACGTTTGTGCTTTGAGGGTTTAGGGTGGCTATAGGCCTCTAAATGACACCGAAGTATTGCAATTGGCTCTATCTGTTTGTCACGGCATTTTAGCAACAACATAGATATAATTTATATACTCTATAGCACAAATTCGGTTGTACATTAATCTGCATCAGTCTCACACGATAGTGAAGGTGCCACGCTCTTTTTTAGCACAACCCCTCTGCTACTTACGACTTATGACGTATCGCCCACATACGCCTAAAAATACCGAATAAATAACATTTTCGACATAAAGCTGCATATAATAATAAAACAGTGCATTAATACAGTTACCGGCAACTTCGCAAACTTTTCAACATCACACATGGGCTCCGCCATGTTGTTGACAGCAGTTGTCATGGAAACGCTACTTGCTGCAATTTAAAACGTGACCTAGAATTGAAACCGCAAAAAATTGTCCAGGATTCAGGAAGGCCAAACTTTTGCAGAGACTGTCAGCCTATGAGCTGAAATGCATTAGGGGGATTGGCCTGTCGCAATATTTCAGTATTTACATCGTCTCTGTAACGATTGATAAAGTTTTGAAAACGCGGGAGTTGTCGCGCAGCTGCTCCACGCGTGTTACTCTATGGCACGAGCATCGCGCTGCGCGGCCACTCCTCAGGTCCGAGACCGTGACACGCTAGGAACTTGTTATAATATATTGTTCGCGATGAGCTTCTAGTCTTCCACTGTCACGCGAGTGGAGTTGCTTTATTTGAATCTACTGTAGGCCTATACGCATTATTAGGCCGCATCGAATACATGCATAACACTAACAGTATAACTATTGCAATTGATGATCCCGGCGTCTGTCAGTCAGTTTCTGTCCGACACGCGGCGGGCTGTGCAGAAATGGCTGAACGGATTGACGTTCTGTTTCAAGTTGCTTAGGGTGGAGACTTCTAGTCCTAGGGACCCAATAGATATATTGTATTAACTGTGGGTCCCCAATCCCCGTCTCCCACGGCGAGGAGGATGTTCGATGCGGCCTTTGCCCAATTACTTTGGCCACTTGAGATAAAATTAATGGTTTTTCTGTCTGATTGGGCTGATGTACTAAGTGGCATACCGCAACATCCCATTTTATTCATGATCTTAAATATAAACGATTTACCAGAAGTCAGTCTACTTGTTTGCCGATGATGCAAAGCTGTTTAAACATATCACCTGCGAAGATGATCATCAATCCCTTCAGAATGGACTGAATGCCGTACAAGAATGTAATTGTAAACTTTCTGGCCCCTACCCACGACCCCCAATTTTTTGCCCAAAACAACAGCCGCATAATACTTTCCGCCACACCTTAAATACGTTGCTGCACTACCTTGTAAAATTACTAATACATTCAAATGTGCTGCAAATGTGGAAGAAAATGAAAAAATGCATTGATTTCGCAGGTACCAAATAAATTTATCTAGCTTACTTACTTCTTACTCTTTCCAGCAGGAAACGAACTTTGAAAATCGATTAAGATTTGACAAAGTTAGAAGCAAAAAAGTGACCGGTTCTCACTTTTTGGACCACTCTAGTTGAGTTGACTAAAATGTAAGACAGGCTCCATTCAGACACTGTGAGTGTGCCTTCTGCAACAAGCATCGTACGAGTCAAATAAAACAGAACTCGGCGTGAGATGATGATGTATGTATTCAACGAATATACCGCAGTGTGAACCAAAGCATACTTGTCAAAACTGCTCGACATGACAACGGCATCGAAAAAAGCAGCAACTGTCGTGCTTGAAACGTGCGTTCTGCTGCCATTACGGAAACAACAACAACAACATATAAAGCAATACAACTTCTCTAACTAACAAGTCTCGGACTGCGCAAAGCATCGACAAGCTGTGCTACAATATTGGTCCGACGTACGTATTTCTCGGATGGCACAACTGAGAATTAAAATCTAGAAAAAAACAGTGGCAGCGCAAAACGCGACAGCCTAACAAAAACACACTTTTAAGTTACCATACAGCAAATTCAGCAAATTACTTGGTAGAAATAAATAGTTACATGAGATTAGTTAATATGTTAAATAAAATAAATCTTACTGCTTCAAAATACATATGTACCTACAACTGTATGTTCATCTCATGTGTAACAATATGGATAAAAATACAATGCCTAACTTTATAAGTTGTGGTTAGGCCAGTACATACTGTATGATGTATTAAATAGACTATCTAATAATTTTTTTCTGGCCCACAGCAGCATAAATAATGAATATAAACAGTTAACAATAAATTAAGTGAACCACTTAGACTACATATCTGGCTGCATGCTAAGTGATAACAGCATTCTGTAGGCCTATATGTGCAATGTGCTCGATTTATTCTAGCACAACTGTTAACGGGCATAAATTAGAACTGCTGACCATGTGCCTGATAGCTGATAATGCAAATTTGTGAGAAATGACATACTCTATAAAGTTACAAACTACATGCCAGTACATTATAAATTCATCTTATTTCTAACATGACAATAAGCATCATTTTGACCCAAGTGAATACAGTAGTGATGCAATAATTGCATATCTCACACTGTTAGACACATATCAAATGTTGAAGTACAACTTGTCTCGCATGTAATGAATACGAATTCTTGGTCCCAATTATGTCATAGTCAACATTCTAATTTTACGACTATAAACTAAATCAAATGAATAAGAACAGTGACTCTGGATATGGACCTTAGCAAGCTCTAATCTAAAGATATAAAAAACACCAGCATATGTGTTATAAAAATATCAGGTTCTAATTACTGATTCCAGCATTTAAACAGTGCACTGGGGTCAAAACCTATTATTTGGTTTTGGCTTTTCCTTGATCTGTTAGGTAAGTTGCTACAGTGTTTGCAGTTTTGATGCGAGTAACATTAATACGTTTTTGCAACAAAATCTATCAATCAGATTGCACGAATGCAAAACTTTTCGTAAGCCTGCTTTGTGAACAAAATTAGCATCACAAAGGCAACATAAATCTATGCACAGATTATGTCGTGACACTTTAAGCAACAGTCCCAACAATCCTTGGACTCGCTGTCGGCTGACGGACACACTGTCACCGCTAGATGACACGATTTGCATGCACATTAACAGTTTGCAGAACGTCAACAAACGCACCTATAGCTACAACGCACGTAACAATGCACATCTGCCATAATATGCCGCTAGGTCACTCGCAAGCTACTAATAAATATACAAAGATGAACAATGTCGGGACTGAAACAGTTAGCAAAACAGTTTCTTACACTGTGGCTTAACTTTCAGTTGCTGCTGAATTCCATGGTCATCATGCATATCTCTGCACAAATCCACTGGCTACATAACGACATCATACAAGCTTATTTTGACGTCGGCAGGCAAAGCCAATATATACTGTGTCTCAAAAAAACTGGATTCCTACGATTTTTTCGCATAACTCTACCAAAAACAAGCCGGTTAACCATAATTTCTGGCAGAGAATATCATGAAGCTTATAGCCTATTAATCATGCCTAGAAAGTCGGGTATAGGTCGAAAACCACCTGCGTGGTTACTATAGCAACCACAGCATCACAGCATAACAGCGCGCACTTGTCTACCACGCAAGTTAGACAATGGATTTTCGTACGGCTTATATGAAAGTTGTTATAGTTATTAATTGAAGTTGTTTAAAACATTTCATCTGTCCACTAAATATGAGATATCATAAATAGCAAGTGTTCAAAGTGCTGTCCGTTAATTTTGACAAAGGCCCCGAGTCACCTGCTCCACTGGTCTATCACCTGGTTAACAATGGTCTGTTCAAAGTCAGCCTGTACTTCCACCAGTCACTGCTTGAGCTGGGCCGTGTCACGTACTGGCTTCTTGTATGCTCCTGCATGCAGCCTCCAAGTCTAGTACTCAACTGTGTTAAGGTGTGGGCAAATTGGCGGCCACAAATCCGGTGAAATGAAGTCGGGTGTTTCTTGATGCAGAAACTCGACTGTCCAATGTGCACGGTGGACCGGTACAACACCGGTGCACTGGGCCTGCTGGTAACTTGTGCGAACACAAGTTATGCAAAATGCTGTTTTAAATAAAACTGTGCACGTCAAATGATACTGACATTGGAGCATTAGGTGTAGTTATGTTAAAAAGTGACGCGTGTTTCCTAAGAAATCCAGTCCTAAAAAATCCGACTGCCAAACTTGCGCGGTAAACTGGCGCGCTGTTTTGCAATGATGCTATGGTTGCTATAGCAACTACACAGGCAGTTCTTGACCTATACCAAACATTTTAGGCAAAACTAGTAAACAATAGCTTCTTGATCTTCTCTGCCAAAAATTATCCACAACTGGCTTGTTTTGGCAAAGTTATGCCAAAAAATTGTACGGGTCCGTTTTTTAGACACAGTGTATGTATATGATTATCTCTCTTAACAGTATCTATCAACACTGCAGTTCAATGGGAACTGCAGTATAAACATTTTTGGCCCCAGCAGACACAGTTACTGGTCCGTCAACACCAATCAGAACGCCAGGGTCTCACTTCTACATCTGTCCACTGTACTTGAGAGATCGGCAGACTGACGTTGAAGGTTTTCGGCAACCGCATTAATCGACGATATCTTGCAACAGTGACATCTGGCAAGAGGAAGAGGTCCTACGTGAACAGAGACAACAGGTCATCAGGGTTGCTGCTGCCACCAATGCCGGAGCCAGCAGTATCCGCTGAAGGACCGAGGTATGACAACAATTCTGTTGGATCGTCAATGCCATCAAGCTGCACAGTCACACATACAGACTCATGCTGGTTCTTCACAACTCACTTTGTGAAAAAATACAATGCACATCGCAAATTCTGCGTCATCAAAACTAATCTCACGGTCTGCATAGCAAATATCATCACGAGCCACAAAAGTGTAATAACCCATTAGGAAACCTAAACTCCAGGCGCAGCCCATGAGCAAAGCTCATTAGAAGCGCCTCATTGCAGCTCGTATTCGATGCGGCTGTCTCTAAATTACTTTGACGTCTTGTTTCTCATTGCTTCTATATGTCGATTTGTGTTTTTTTCTACGATAAGGTTGAAGTGACTTGTACAATTCGAATGCGTTGTAATGTGACAAAACGTTTATCGACAGTCGCCAGATGGTGATAGGGAAATTTTTTTTAAATATTATATTGGCTGTTTTTAGAATATTAGATAAGTTACACATCTTTAGTAATATATTATGTACCTGTAGCATTTTTATTAAAATGTGAGCAAAGATCTAATCTTTAGGCACATGTTACAGCTTATTTGTT
>Ga0126335_1003193_pt1 | contig 10116 bp, 8 predicted proteins | sample OlaspJWI45metaG_FD_108409 | JGI IMG/M metagenome (GOLD analysis project Ga0126335, IMG submission 108409) | Marine gutless worms symbiont microbial communities from Oahu, Hawaii - Olavius sp. 1 OAHU.JWI-45 metaG | ecosystem: Host-associated > Annelida > Digestive system > Unclassified | place... | reverse complement strand
GTGGATGCTATGGATCGTTGTAAATGGAGAAAGGTGTTAAAGGCTGTCCGATGATCAGGATGGGTGAGTGGGTGAGTGTTTCTTCTGGTACCGGCCTACACAGGTAGTCCCGGAACAAAGGCCATTAAACGGTTGTTGTTGTTGTTGTATAGATATTTATTCATGGCTAAGCACAGTCCATAGCCGGTTTTATTTTACAGACCTTAATGTTGAGACATTTTAATCATTTGCTAGGTGGCGTCATCTGCCAGCTGAGCTTCATGGCACATATGCTCTGTATTTTTTGTCACATTTTTGCATCTCTATTTCATACAGTCACATTTATTTTAAACAATGTGCATCTTATCATAAAGTCATATGTTAACCAGTTTTCTTCGAAAATAACAAACTAACAGATTTTATTAACTTAAATACAGTGAACTTCAATGCAGAAAGCCAGACAAGACAAATAAACTGATTAAAATAATGCAGTTACATGCACTGACACGCTGATAATACTGTATCTGCATAACAACAACAAACGTAAAGTCTGAAGAATCGGTCCTCAAAATATTGTGAAATGTAAAAATTCGGAAAAAAAATTTCTATACAGTTTCATTGGCATCATTCAACAATAATCATCCCATGTAAAATTCTCATGCAAATAAAACAAAGGAAGAAAACAGAAGATCTTCATTTTTTTGAATGCAGAATTCTCGCAATAAACCATACAACAACCATTCAGTGGACAAAAAATAAGCATTGCTTCTCAATAAATACACGATACAGACACATAAATGCTGCAATGCACTTTGTAAATGAACAGCAAACATAATGAACAATCAATATAAATATTCCAAACATATCAACCAGTAAAGCAAAACAGTATATGCAATGATTGCTTCTCTAAGTTCTAGTGTTATCCTAGGTGTCACTATTACATGCATCAGTAATGTCACAATGAAAACAACAAACTTGTGCTGCATTTCGCTGCTGATTGTACTCTGCAAGAATGCAAAAGTTTGAACTGAAAGCTGAAGTTACAAGACATTCATTTTAAACATTCATTAGTCAAAACATTCATTACATTTTTAGGAAGTTCAATACTTGAACAACTGCTACAATTACACATTTCTTTAATCACTCATAAATTCAAAAAATGAGCACATTTTACTTTTTACCTATCTACTGATGGCTGACATGTGCCCATGTTGCCAATATTTCATCGTCATTTGACATCTGATGCATGTTACTGTACCTATGTAACATTCACATCAATAACCCACTTATGCAGTGGACAAAAACTGTTGCAGCATTTTAATATAATTAACAAAATATACAGAAAAGTTCTGAAAACATTTATAAACTGTAACTTATAAATCATACATAAATTAAGTTAATATCCAGAAATATGAACACTAAAGCAATGCCCACTATCCAAGCAAACCACAGTGACCCAAAGCACAACCCAAATTGAACAATGTTATGACAGTCAACTGTCACCTCTACTACATAATGAAAATTTCTAGTCTAATGCATACGGTTCTATGAAAGACAACCAGCTGAGCAATACAGCCTTATCAACAGATTTTCAAAAGTCTGAACCAAATCTAAGAAGACAAAAAGCTGATATTTATTAGCAGTATAAAATGTGGAAACATGTACTAAACAGTGACAACATTTCCAATGGCTCGGAATACCTTTAGGATATACAATCACTTCGCATAAAATTCCAACTGTCTCTACAGAAGTCAGCATAACAGTAATGCTATGCACTTTCCACTCTTGAACTGTTTAGATGGCTCATAAAAAATATACAGATTTGACAGAGGCACATTTTAAAGGTACTTCATAGTAAAACATCATGGCAAAAGTCTGCACTTCAATCACACACACACATGTATGACATAATCAGCAGTACACAATCTGAAAGCAATCAGCAGATGCGATGGCCATAGCAACAAGATGTGGCACAAAAATGCTTGAATTTTTAGCATAAACGAAGTATGTTGAACTTGACCAACTGAGTGTAAAAGTAATTTGCAAGAAATCAATTAAAATCTATGCAAATGTCACACTGCTGAATATCGGATATTAGCCTAAAGACTATTTTTGCACCACACCCCATATTGTGTATAACCATAACATAGTCTAAACAAAGTAGCCTGGTACGACATTGTATTTTTGGCTGCACCCTGTGTGGGACCAACACATAGTCTAGACAAGCAGGATGACAAAATGCAGTATTCTTTGGCATCATGAACAACAACAATCATCAGAAAATGAAAGACGTCATTCAGCTGAACAGGCGGCCAAAGCACTGTTGGCAATACGGCTTGCCATTCTGTTCCTTGAATGTGCCCTTGTTGAGCTGGCGCTGGCAGTATGTGCAGACAAAGTGCTCCGGGTGATATTTACGATACATTGCCGTGACACAGCGCCCGGTCACCGGCTGATTACAGGTGACGCAGAGGGAGCCGCGCCGAGCATGAAAGTGCATCTCGCAGTACGGCAAACCTTCGTAATCGTAGAAACTCTTCGCGCCAAACGGAGTGCGACATTCCTGCAACATGACAAAAACAGTCCGCATTTTCTGATGCAGCAGAAGTTAACTCATGGTTCTATGTTTGTCCAAGTTTAGTGAAGTAAAAATTAACAGCTCCTCTTCGTAATTACGCTTTTTCTGCTCCTAATTCACAGCACCAGGGGTCCATGACAATCAGAGTAAAGAACGTATGCTAAAGCTACAAGCAATGTAAACTAAACTTCAACGGCAGAGTAACTAAAAAATACTGCCACTAACTCCACAAAAGCAAATCACAAAACCATTTCAAAATAATTCTACTTCACATAGGGGCACATTCAAGTAGGCCTACTTGAAACAGGAAAGTCAAGACATTAAAAACATCCATCATTTTCCATATGCGTCATATGCATCAAAACAAGCAGTAGATACATACAGCACAAACAAAGCAGTGTGTGTGCCATTGCTGGTTCAATGCCGTGATGAACTGTTCGCTGATGGGATGGCCACAACCTCCGCATCTCGGTGCAAACAGTGAATAATAGTCATCTCTGCAGCATCACATACACATACAAGTTATCATACAACAGAGCAGGCTCAGAAGCAAGCAGCTGATCTGTTTTTTAAGAACAGAGTCATCAGAGATGGTATAAGTGTACTGCCTCATTAATTTTCATAGTCAGATGTGCAAACTATTATGAGTTATTAATGCACCGAAATGTGATGCTTTTGTCTGCTGTGTTTTACTGTATTTTTCTTTCTTTGCGTTCATGTACCCTTGGTACAATTTACACCACACCCCTGTTTAAACAACACCCCTGTTGGCCAACTACAAAACACAAAGTCATAATAATGACAAGAAAATAAGCTGAAAATTTAGTCCACATTTGAATTTCATCAAATGCTGCCACCGATAACAAATGTGTAAATTACTGCTCAAGAAACAGATAGAACAGTTTGTCAAGCAATTCACAGACCGGCAGTAGGCATGTCCATCACGTTCATGAAAGCCGATATCAGATCCAAGCTGACATCCACACTCAGCGCAGCAGAAATGCTCTGGGTGCCATGTCTTATCCATTGCAGTTACACATTTCTACCAAAGATCAAACAAACAATTACTCAAGATAACTTCTGTTCTTCTGACTGCCTGAACTAATCTTCTGCAATGTGCTCCACCCTCATCTATTTCTTTTTTTATCTCTTCATAGTGCCAAAATGTAAATACGCAGATCTGAAGATATAGTTCAACAGTGACAAGCAAGAAGCCAACTACAAAACATTGCAAAGTCAGTCCTTACACGTTACACATGAAATAGCTTTACACCAAAATGACAAACAACCCATTAGTAATAATAGCACAGACTGTGAACATAATAAAACATCACATACAGCTACATTAAACTGTTTAAATGAGCCTCAAATAAAGACTCAAATCAGCAAACAAATTTTTATCACCAGATGATATTTAATATGCAATTTTTAACAACTAATGCCTACTGCCAACATAAAACAGATTCATGGCTTAAAACCTTGCAAGGGCTCAGAAAAAACCTGGGTTAGCAAATTACAAAACACTGTAGCAAAACAACGCAAAAATGACATACATCCAGGATCGGTCCGGAGCAGAAGGCACATCTTGGAGAAAACAGTAGATGATAATCTCGCTCACAGTAAGGCAAACTGTCACGCTCAAAGAAGTTACGAGTGCCCAGGAATTCTTTGCAGTGAACACAGATAAAGTGTTCCGGGTGCCAGAGGCGTGCCAAGGCAGTAATCACCTGCAAGTAGACATCATAGTTAATCATCATCAACATCATCACAAACATTTGTGCCAAAAAGCTTGTTATCATCAAATAGTCTACCCATATTACTTAAATATTAAAAGGAGGCAAACTACGTGTAATTTTTTTGATCAATGCTAGCACTTGCAAGCACTGACTATAGCTACAATAACACACCTCTAGTGCCAAAAATCTCACACAATGCAACAAAACAGAACAGTGTTCAATTCCATGAAGTGTTCAGCATCACTGTTATCTTCCAGTTTCCGAGTATGAAAGCAGCAAATGTGATAGAAGCTAATGCTGATAACAGTAGACAGAGTAAATACAAAGCACAAATATAAAGACAATGTTACAAGTGTCAAAGTGTGAACGTAATACGAGGCAACAATACTTGTCCGATGATGGGTTTGCTGCACGCAGCACACAGACCCTTTGACTCTGTGCTCACTCCCTGTCGACTCATGTTCTCATTCAAGTTAGCCATCAGCTCATTCAGTGTCTCAGTGTCACCGGATGTTGACCCGTGGCTGCTGCTAGATGTGACTGCTGCATTGCTATGTGAGTTAGCTGATGTAAGAACACTGTGGACTTGTTGACTAGAACTCTCTGAAGTAACATTGCTGGGTTCAGGACCAGACTGACATACCACACATAAGATGCACTTAGGACAATATCAGTCACAGCAATCAAAACATCAGTGGATATATATTGCAATATATTTCTCACATTACTGTTAAATATTACAATAACTACAACTAAACATGGTGTAACATGCACAAATTAACTTGTAGCATCAATTCTATCATATTAAATACACACAAATGTTATCATTTGTGAATGCACAGTGTTGGTTGGGAAATGTAGCTACTAAATTCTAATTTGACATCAAACAAAATGCACACTTAACTACGTAATTCACAGCAAACTATTAATACCTGAATATCCAAGTCAGAAATGGAGGCCATTAGGTTATCGAGCTCTTTAGTAGCCGATGTTGTTGTTCTAACAAATACAAATACACTAACAGACGTTACTTTATGAACAGCTACTTGTACAGTGGACACCACTGAAAAACACACAAGAAACCAAATCCTAACTAGCAGGCTGTTATGATAATCTTCCCTTTTATCCTCCAGACAATCACCAGAGGTCAGAGGTCAGTTTTTAAAGGGGAGGGGTTAAACAAACAAGTGTCTCAAGTAATTTAGCAAAGACTGCATAAAATGTGGTGCCATCTGGTGACTTCAAATGAGTCAAACAGCTGTATTTATATACGGTACAAGCGGCAAATTTACCGCACTCCACTCCCCATCAGGATCACCTAATACAGTGTTCCTAGCATCCACAAGAGTCTCCACCCCAAACCGGACGTCGATCGGTTGAGCAATTTCTGTCGGAAAAAGGGCGCAGGCACATGGCAGACAGACTGCGGGAGCTCACGCTATAGGAACATCGGTCACAATAGTCTGCATCTCATGCACTCATTATGCTTTAATATATACACATAAAACAGATACTTTGAAGAAGGCAGGGCAGTGGAACTACTGGCGATATCCAGTTGTTGATGAGAATTTACATCCGAATCTGTACAGAAAACAACACTATAAACTGCATCAACAAAACATATTAATAATGAAACGATAGACTGACCCACAAGACAAATTACTGTAAAAACTTGACATAAGAAACAAGATAATAGACGAATGACAACAACAAAAACATAATAAATCTGAAGAAATAACAAGCTATCATCCGTTATGGGACGTAATGATAGCTGGCCTGCCACAGTGGCCAGTGTGGTGCCATCTTTGCGGTACAGTTTATCGGAGAAAGTGACCCACAAACACCCAAAATGGTGGAACCGTACATCTGATCGTGAATCTAATGGCAGATTCTGAATCGGGAAGCCTGGAATCCTATTCGAGTTTCCTAGTAACCATACATCTATCTCATTTAGTTTCGGAGATATTCGCATGCGACAGACAAAGAGATGGATGGACAATGCAGACCTTTTCTTTCAGTGAAGCTGTGCATACAACGACGCACACAATGTACATGACGAAACAGGCAGTGCCGGTCAAGTGTCTAGACTGGTGACTGTTCCCACTGACCCATTCACAAGGCCAACTGCCCCATTTCTGTCTGAATGGGTGAAGTACCAACCCGGAAACACCCAAAATGGCAGAACTGAACTTCTGATCACGAATCTGACGGCAGACTCTGAATTGGGAAGCCTGGATTCCTATTCCTAGGATTCCTAGTTTCCTAGTAACCATATGTCTATCTCGCTTAGTTTCGGAGATATTCACGTGTGACGTACAGAAGACGAACGGACAACACAGACTATTACTATAGCTGGCCCCCACATCGAGGCGGGCTGGCAAACAAACAGAGAAGAATGCAAATAACAGAGTACATAAACACAAGGATCATACAATTAGCAGGCCAATGGTTATCCTGAGGAACAAACTGCGAAGAGCTGAGTTCTGCCAGCAGATTGTCCAGTTCACTCAGATTACTGCTCAAAGTGGCCGTGCCTCGGACGGATTCTTTTCCTTCGCACTTTCCCACTGCCGCCGCCACAGGACGCATCTCAGTCGGCCGTTTACATACAGTAGCATACAGATGTGCAAATGGAGATTCAGAGCTTGAAATATGGCATGTTGACTCCGGTTTCACTGTCTGCAGCTCGTATATTGGCTACAGCATACGACATACAGCACTTTTATCACACAATGTATCACATTATCAGTACCGGAATAAAATAGCTGTAAATACTACCAGGACTTGTGACACACAATCCCTGCCAATCCTGGCTACAAATAACAGAGAGATCTGTGAGCTCTTCTGTCCACATGGAGAGTCATACAGAAATGTTCCTGCTGACACCATCTTATGGAAATGGCCATGCTTCAGAGGACACGACACCCAGCAATGAGAAACTACTATCTAGTCTAATGTCATGAAGTTACTGCAGCAATTACTAAGTTTGGATATGCAGAAAAACAATTATCACAGCACATTTTTTAGTTCAGTGACAATAAAATTGCATTAAAAGCACTGCCCACTATCATCGTCGTTTATTGCGTTCTTGCTACGCAGTTGCCTCACTAACCTGGCCTTCAGCATCTAGTGAGTCTGTGGACATACGAGATGCCATTTTTGAATCGCTGACCACAATAGCAGAAGAACTACCATCAACAACAACCACAGAATGCTGCTTCAGCTCAGTTGTCGTTGACTGCAAGTCCGCCAACAGAGTGTCTGTTAACAAAATGCAGCACAACCAGTGGTATCAGTGATAACAAATAATTATCAAATTTGACAACAGGAACCATTTTTGCTATTATAATTTGCAACCTGTAACTTTATTCTGCAAAAATATAAGTTACAAATCACGACATTCATATTACCTGAAAAAAACAACGAAATATAGCAAAGTACAATTTACAATTTGCCTAATACAACTGGCAAAGCTAAGCACTGAGCAAACGGATGTGTTTATTACAATGACATCCTTGTTTGCATAACCAGCCATGCCCACTAGCAGGCAGTCAACAAGCCAGACACTGACTCGACTTATCTGAACAGGATGTATGTAGTCACTGTCTCCAGCAACTCAGCTTGTAAAACTAACTGCTTGACATTCACAGTGGTTGCCTGTGCAGGGCTTGCCGTCATCTGCTGTCTGCCCATTGGCCCTGTGCTGACGGCAGGGTGGTCAAACAGGCAAGACAAGAATTTATTGATACTACTCTCGTGCTATAGGAGATAATGCTGCCATGAAGCAATGACTGCCTTCCCTCTCAGAGGCAGCCGACCCACCTCTAGAGACACCTGACTTATACCAACGGCAGTCAGTCAAGTAACACAGTACTAATTAACTAAACATGGCTGTGGTTGTGGTGACATAAAACACACTTTGCTGTATGCTGTAGGCCTATTACTGCTGACAACCTGTCAACACTGAACTAAATGGCAATTAAACTGCCCCACATGTGACTATTCTCAGGGTCATCAAACTGTTGGCATATAGGTGCCTGGACAGTGGCAGACAGTAGCCACTGGGAGTGGGAAGAAGTCACACCAGAGAACATTCACACTGATCCATCTAAATAAGGCATCTTAATAAAGACAATTCCTGTGACTATGAGTGAAGAATGTTACATACATACATACATACATACATACATACATACATACATACATACATACATACATACATATAGTAGGCTCTAGTTCTTTAATTGAATTGAGCTATTCAACTGAAAACGCTTATTCAATTGAAGCACAATTAGCCTACAACTATAAGAGCTGAGCTTCTATGCAAGACACAACCAAATGGAACCCAATAATCCAAGAAATGTTTAGTGTACAACGGGCTTTGAGCCATGGTTTATGATGGAATGGACACACCCACTAATTGATTTCAACGATCATTCATGCACAAAAATCGAAAATTACAACACCAATTATAAAATATATTTTAAACAATAAGTTCAATACATAAAAGTAACACACCTAAGTTCTCTATTACTTTCTGTTTCGACATAACTAAAGCAGAAACTTGTTACACGCAAAAAGAAACCGTTACTTGTTTACATCCGCTTGACCGATCATGGATCATCAATGAGTAATTTCAGCAGCTTTTTTTAAGTAAGTAAATAAATAGCCTGTCCTGCGTCAACCTGGCAGTGGCAAATGTCGATTTTATGCATTGTCCTACCCATCATGTGAAAACTGCGAAGCATAACAATGCAAGGAAGGGTAAGGAAAGGTTTAGGAAACATTGGAAATGCAAATTTTCCTTGAAATTTTATTGCCCTTGCCTCTTTGGAAAAAAGCCAAATGTCAGTTCTACAGCAATTGCTTTGCTGTCACTGTCAGTCAGTTGTTATGACTCAATTCCGAGATGCTTTCATCTAGATAATAAATTTATTTGGCACTACTTGCCTCTGGAGTGCAGATCGCCTATTCAGATAACATTAATCATAATTATTAACCAGCACTCAAGTTTCCGATGCGTGTAGCGTGTTATCTGATTAGGTCTAATTATCGGGTTCAATTTGGTCCTGTCTTGTGCATATTAGCTCAGCTTTTGTAAGCTAGCCAATCTCTTTTTATGGAAGAGATGTTAATTATAAGTATAAATATTATCTTTCATCTACTTCTCTGGAAAGTGTCGATGTAATAAAAGACTAGGGTGTGGTATTTGAATCAGAATTAAGTTTTGTATCTCACTGTAAAGAGAAGATAAAAAGAGCATACTCCATGCTGGTCTTGATTAAGAGAAATTTTATATATTTAACAGAGGAGGCTTTTGTTACACTATATAAAAGTTTAGTTAGATGTCATTTGGAATATGCTAACTCTGTATGAAATCCACATAGACAAGGTCTAATAAAAGATCTAGAAAAGGTCCAGATGAGAGCAACTAAGTTGGTCTTAACTGTTAAGCATTTAACGTATATAGAAAGACTTGTGCAATTGAAATTGCCAACGTTGAAATACAGACGTTTAAGAGGTGATGATTGAAGTTTTTAAAATATTAACAGGCAAATATGACACTAGTGTTACTTTCAGTTTTGAAAAACATCAAGATTGTAGAACCAGGGGGCATAATTTAAAACTAGTCAACTATAGATGTCACTATGATTTAAAAAAATATTTCTTCTGTACACGAGTAATAAATACTTGGAACAGTTTGCCAGAGTCTGTCATCTCTGCTAGTACAACTGACTGCTTTAAGAATAAGCTAGACAAGTTCTGGAGCAATCAAGATCTTCTTTATAACTACAAGGCTGAATTAACCGGAATAGGAAGTAG
>Ga0126335_1003192_pt1 | contig 10117 bp, 8 predicted proteins | sample OlaspJWI45metaG_FD_108409 | JGI IMG/M metagenome (GOLD analysis project Ga0126335, IMG submission 108409) | Marine gutless worms symbiont microbial communities from Oahu, Hawaii - Olavius sp. 1 OAHU.JWI-45 metaG | ecosystem: Host-associated > Annelida > Digestive system > Unclassified | place... | reverse complement strand
ACAAAGAGGTAGATCAGCACCGGTCCCCACAGCGATGAAGCCGAATGAAATGTATTCTGGATCATACTTGCGCCGTTTTTTTGCTCATGTTTTGCTGCTTCATCATCAGAATTTTCCAGGCTCTGGTTAGCTTTCCTCTTCACAAATTCATCCATGTTAGTATGCACTGGACAGTTTAACTGTTTACTTATAGTTTTATACAAATACTGATGAACAAAATGGCCAACATATTTATCAATAATACACATGCTTGCGCACTGCAGACTCTTTAACAGTGACGTCGCTGTGACGTCAGTGCTCAGTAAGTAAGAAATATTATCAAGACATGGGTCAAAGACTGACTGCATAAGTAGTAGGTAAGCGACGCTCAGTCTAGTAACTCTAGTTCAGACTTCAGACATAGCATAGCAAACACCAGCGAAGTTTTCAATTCTGTACATTGTAGCCTGTACCTACAACATTGATATGGCCGGTATTTTTGTTTGGTTAAAATGCGACGGGTCTCCAGTTTTTCTGGGGTTGCCCGTGGACCCCTTGGAAGCTCCCCGCGGACCACCGGAGGTCCGCGGACCACAGGTTGAAAACCCCTGATCTATTTGATGGCTGAGCGAGTTAGCATTTACCATGCAACAGATCGCTTTGGAATTCCAAGTGTTTATGCTAATTTCTGTTTTACAGTGTATGCATTCTGCTGATCCAGTACTTCATGCTTATATGTTTTGTATTGTTTTAATTGTAGCTAATGTGAACTGGAGTGGGCATAATTTTACACTGGAACAGAAAGATGGTGGTATCACAACTGGTTACCCTGTGGCTGGTGACATTAGTGTGCCAAATGGCATAAAGGATTTCAGTCGACCAGTTAGTGATATGCTGGCAAAGAATGCTCATTTGTGTAGTGTTTTGAATGCACCGTTGCCCAACTCATTGAATCACATGCCAACTAAGAGAATGCCAGTGGCTGCTAACTGTCATCCATGTACACCTAGTGTTGATGACCGAAGAATAGCAGGTGGCAATCACTTAGCACAGGTAGTACAGTCACAGTATGGTACATTCAGTAACGGTGCACAAACCTACTACAGTGTTTACCCCAGGCTGCCAGGTAATCGGCCGGCTATAAGGGGTTACTGTGACAATAGCATTTCAGTGCATGGTTGTTACCCGCCAGTCAATGGCTTGCTAGTCAGTTGTGCTGAAACACGCAATGGTTATTGCACTAACACTGCCATGGCACCAAGCATGATAGTTGGCCAGCCAGTGCCCTGTAGATCATATGCACCTGTGATGCAGTGGTCTGTAGCCCCAGCGACCAGTGCTGTGAGCTCTGAGTTGGTCTGCAAGATGAATGGAGCTGCCGATGTTACCACTAGTTTTGCACCACTGAGGACAAACTCTAGTAGCTCTAATCTTCACTTGTCAACAGCACCAGTAACGGTGAGTTCAGCGTTTTTGTATCTGAGAAGTGAGAGTAAGTTTAGCACATCAGTCACTAAAGTCTGTAAATGTCTGTCTGAGCTAGAGAGTTGTTGGGATAGGGATAGCAGCAAAATCATGGTACTAGGACATAGGCAGAGACCACAGTAATACCATTGGTCTGTGCACACAACTACTTATTTGCAACACAACAATTATTGATTTGTCCACCTCACCTGCACACTGCTGCTGCACTACCTTGGAAAAAGTAATTTGTGGTTTCGGGTCCATTTTGGCTAATTTGATCTGTTGGAAAAGCTGATACATTGACTGCAGAAATTGATGATGAGGCGTGATCAGTTTAAGATTTTTACTGTTACATATTACCCTGATGTGCTGAATGCTGATGCAAGAGATTCTGTCATAGTGCCATTGCCCTGATGCTGATATCTTCCAGCAGGACAGTGTGCCAGCACGCCGTGTGTGTCAGACATTATTGAGTTACTGCAGCGTGACACAGTGCACTGTTCCAGGCTTATGACCTCCAGTTAGCTCTACTGAATATGGGGCATGAGTGGCAGAATGTGTGTATCAGGTGCCAGTTCAAGACATGGATGATCTGAGACGATGCTTGATAGACACCGGAAATGGCTTCTCACAAAAGTGCTGTAGTATGGCTGTGCTGGGCAGTAATTATGTGGAAAACTGGATATTTAACTGCACCTTCTGTTGATAAAGTTATTATATTATGCAATCCACAATTTCCCAAGGTAGGGTGATAGCAGCATTTAGATAAAGTAAACAACTCAACATTTGTTGTGTTGCAAACTCCCTCAGTATTTTGTGGGCCAAATATTATGGAAGTTGGTTAGTGTTTGGAGAAACCATAGTAACGTTAAGGGGGGCGTGGTTGTTGGAACATGGTGTAGTAATGGCGAGGGTTAGAACAGGTTTAAGGTCTGCTTCTAGACTGGAGTAGATAGAACCACAGTGGACTGGACCTGTCTTGGTCTTGGTGTAGTTTTCCCCAGCACTGGTCCACATGCATTGACTAGTGTTTATTTTGTATTCACTAATATTTAGTGATATTGTTATTGTACAATTTTAGCAAACATCTTAGATTCTAAATGTCAGAAAGCCGTGTGTGAAGTGTATATGGACATGTGTAAAATAACAAATAATTGAATAACACGTTGATGCCTAATGTTGGTGCTGGGTCTCAAACTGGACCAGGTCAGACCCACCACTGCTCACACAGAGTTCTTATACCTGTCGAGGTCCATCGTTGTTTGGACCGTTCTTTTTCAGTAGTGCTGTCTTGCTGACAGTGACTTCACTTATCCTTTTCACTTCCATTGGAACATAGGCCACAGACCACTTGTTCTGTCTTGCACTGCTGTCTTCAGCTGTATCTGCAGCTTGCTGCTCACATTGCTGAGTGATATTTCTGTTCTCATTGCAGGACAGTAGTGTTGCAAGTCCTCTGAGCACGGCATCCAGTCCTAGCACTCTGACCAGTGCTGGTGCAGAGATGGATCGGCCACGCATGATACAACAGCAGCTGGTGTTGCTGCTGCACGCCCACAAGTGTCAGCGCCGTCAGCAGGTCGTCGGGTCGGCAGAAACTGCATGTCAGTTGCCACACTGCCAGACCATGAAAAATGTTCTTAACCATCTTCCACATTGCCAGGATGGAAAGTCATGTAGCGGTAACTGACAACTATCGTGATGTCTCATTCCTTATGTAACTAATTGAATCATACTGTAGCAATGTTTGTATTGTAGGATTTGCACATCAAAATCAATTTGCTTATTATAAAAGCTATCATGACTATGTTGTGATCATAGATGTCATCTTTAAACTTATTGATGTAATAGTTACTCTAAAGTAAGTATATGTAAAAGTGCTTGATATTGTAGCGTGATTGTTGTATCTTTGTTGATACAAGGTTTACGACTAGTTTGGTGTAGGTATTAGTAGTGATGTTAAGGCAGGTGCCAGTTAGGAAAGTGAGCAAGCTAACATTTGTAAAGTTGTAGTATGTATTAATATATTGATAATTTTGATAAACGACTGCATGAGTCGTTGACATCATAAGTTCACAACTTTAAACGACAATGTCTGTCATTCATACAAACGCAAAATCATCGAAGCATTAGCAATAACAGGTCTAGGCAAATAGAGACAACTCTCTAATGTTACTGAAATATAACTACATGCGTGAACACACTAACCCTTGGCTTGAGTAGAAATGCTGGTGAGCTAATGTCAAACATGAAGTCGTACACTCAGACTGCACATTCAGTAGTAGCTCAGCAGAAATTTTGTTTAAACCAAACACACTAGGCCCATTGATTAAACGTATGCCGCCACATGCTTGTCAGTGATTATACATAACTAGAAAATGCAGTAATTAAGATGAATTGCCACTTATAGCCATCGGCTCTTGGCGCCCCTAAACAGCCGACATCCTAAATCGCAGTATGCCAGCACGGCAGCAACACGACACCTCTAATTGACGATATCATTTGCAGTGACTGAATTCTTATCTAATGGCATCAACAAGTACTGCCTCGACTGCAGACCGCAAAACCAACTCCACTGCCTACAGTCGCTCAGAAGGTGTCATAAACGTTAGGCATGTGCTCATGCACAGTGAAGCGTGACTCACTAGTATGCTATAATATTACTTACTTAACTTGTGATGTATCTCGTTTTTTATCACGACCTTGAACTTGACACCATGACCCTCAACGTTTCTAGTGCATCGGCTGTCATGTGACCAAACCATGCACGCGTCGCTAGCCCCCTAAAACTTTCTTTAGGCCATAGGCCATGACCGCCATAATCGCCATCCCAAAATTTAAAGACAGGTCACATGACTTAGGGCAGCTTTGACCTAGTTTTGTAGTTGTAGATTATACTCTTCGTAGAGAGTATGCACGCCATATTTGAAGTTTCTAGCTTCAAATGTTGCAAAGAGAATGAAAAATTTGCAAAATTTAAAAGTAGATCACATAACCTAGGTTTTATCTCCTTTGACCTACTTTTCTTTCTTTTATTTTCTACTCCTTGCAATCTGTCTACATGCTAAATCAGAAGCCTGTAGCATCTTTAACCATTTCAGAGTTATGCACAGCAGGCCAGAAATATAAAATGTAGCCATGTGACCTAGTTTTCGACCCCTGTGACCTAGTTTTGCACTTGTTGATAGGTAGTACTCCCTATGTAGAGACAATGTGCATGCCAAGTTTGAAGTCCGTAGCTATAGTCATTACAGAAATATAGAAATTCCAAAATTTAAAAGTAGGTCATTGTGACCTAGATCATGTCCCCTATATGATTTGCTTTTAGACTGCTTATTTTCCACTTTTTACAGTCTGTCTACGTGCTGAAATGCACCTTGCAACATTAGCTGTTCAAAGGATATTCACGGGGGTTTGTGAATTTATATCTAGGTTACCTAAACTGGGTCACGTCCTCTTTCACCTAGTTGTTGCATGCCATCAAAATTACTCCTCGTAGTCGATGCACACACCAAATTTGAAGTCTCTAGCTTTAGCCGTTCCAGAGATACCTTGGTCCGTATGTTTAAAATTTAGGCGTCATTTTCCATCTTGGATTTGACCCTTAGTGAGTTTATACAATTCCGCAACTTATCTGGAGCCACGGAGCACCTTCTTGTGAAATATGAACGTAATGTGTCCACATGCAGCTGAGTTAGAGTGATGTAACCATTTTTCCAGTTGTTGCACTTTATGGGCCCCAGTTGGGCAAATGGAATTCAGAGTTGGGATTCCTAACTGCACTGGGTCTGTGGCAGATGAGAGCACAGACATTGGCGCTGTACACTGTTGTTTTAGATTTTGGAATTTTGGCTCTGTTTTTAAATCACAGCACTCAGAATATGAATGCAGTTGAAAATTGGTGCAAAATTTGGCATTTTTTAAACGACTGATAAAGAGGGGAGGGTTTGGTGGTGAGGTCTGTAGGGATTGTTCATGCCACACCTGGGTTCTTAATGCTAGCGACAAGCAATGATTTCATCACATTAAGTGTGTTGACTAAAAATACTAGAACTGGCAGTTACATCTGGATTGCCACGTGAAGCCGTGCAAAGCGAGTGCCTGTCCGGCGAGGGGGGTTTCGTGGGGGAAGCAGGGTTATTGTGAGAGGGGGGTGTATGTGCGGGTGTATGCACTGGATTGGGACGATTGTGGGTAGGGGCTTTATGCTGTGGAGGGAAATTATGGCTGTGTGTCTTTGCGGGGGAACTTTTCTCCTGGGTGTGTGCCCCAGATTATCATTGTCTGGGGCACCCTCATAGCTCTCGTCGTGCAGAATTTGAACAAAATCAGACAATTGGTGGCCGAGTTATAGTGATTTACCTAATTGGATATGGCCGCCGTCTGCCATCTTGGATTCGAGAACGAAGTGTATTTGGATCATGCCGCACGTTTCGAGGCCCCATTTTCTAGACTCACACCAAATTTGGTGAAAATATCTTGATCGGTGGCGACAATATGGCCCAAAAACGAAATTCGAAAAAAGGCCCTGGTGGTGATATTCTGCTTCCGGTTTCAGCGGTAATGCTGGGACCTGGGACCGTCGTATGTGTCATCACGCATAATTTTACTCAAATTGGATAATTGGCGGTCAAGTTATATTGATTTTACCATTTTATCATTTGGAGCTCATTTTTTGGCCTCCTTTGTGGCGGAATTCCACTTCCGGTTCCAACATTGATGCCAGCCATCCTTCCAGAACCTTCATGTGTGCTTTCCTACAAAATTTCAGCCAAGTCAAACAATCGACGGCCGAGTTATGGCGACTGGACCACTTTTCCATTGTCGTGTTATAGGGGTACCTCTGTTTAATTAACTTTTTCGGGGTGAACCCCTATAAGTTGGTGACAATGGAATTTGGCTTGTAGAATCTACAGTCCTTGGGTTAGTTTCTGCCTGTGGCTTTGGTCTATTTTCAGCCAGTTTTATGTAAATTGGCTTCGAATTCCAACTGTCATGTCCGTTTTTTCAAAATGTCGGGGGTTCCATTTTTGCCATCACGTCTCATAGTTGGGGAAATCAACCCTCATCCAGTTGGTACCATGAGGTATGCGCACCATGACGAGTTCGTTTCAGATTTCCAAAAATGTCCTCCAATTCACAGTGACTGAGCTCCGAAGATGAGTGGTGTTGAAATTTGGGTCAAAATTTGTGACTTTTCCCCTGTAAAAGTGAAAATGAAATTCTGCGTGGTGACACGATGGTACCCAAAGGATGGCTGGCATCAGAGTTGGAACTGGAAGGAGAATTCTGCTGCCAGAGGGCGTTTTTTCAAATTCCGTTTTGGGGGCATATCTCCACCACTGATCAAGATATCTTCATCAAATTTGGTGTGTGCATTGAAAATGGGGTCCCACAACATGTGGAATGGTCCATGTATGCCCACCTTGAATATCCAAGATGGCGCACGGCGGTCAATTCCAGTCAGTTAAATCGCCATAACTCGGCCGTGGATTGTCAGATTTCGTTCAAATTTTACACTATGGCAGATATGAATGTGGCTTGGACATGGCTCATCTACAGTTGACACTCGGGACAAAAGCTCCCCTCTCGCAAAACACCCCGCATAATTTTCCCCCAGCATAAACCTTCCATTCACAAATGTCTCCCACGTCATCGCATGCCCGACGTACATACGCCTCTCTTATCCATAACCATCCGCTACCCCTGTGGAACCCCCTTCACCAGACAGGCACTTGCTTCGCACGGCCTCACGTGGCAATTCAGGTTTAACTGCCACAGTTCTAGTTCTGTTTTGCTGCTTGTTAAACACTGCATGCATGACTGTCTGTGACTGTGTGTATTCTGTAGTTAATCACTGTTCTTCATCTCGACAAATCATTACGCACTGGAAGAACTGCACACGTTCTGACTGTGCCATCTGTTTACCTCTGAAAAATGCAACTGATCGTAGGAATGGCATTGTGGTGGACAGGCTCAGTTGCTTTGCACAGTCTGCGAACCATCAGCTATCATCACTCAGTCACCCAGTTGAGTCTCCGTCAGTCAACAGCAGTGCTGATTCAACAACACTGACACTGACAGCTTGCAGTACTATGGCATCTGCTGGCAGTCTGTTGACAAACTCACCTAATGCTTATGTAGATGCATCAAGCTGTGACAGTGTACTGCAGTTACCAGTATCATCGTGTGGTGAAATGCCAGCACACAGAGAATCAACACAGTCTGCTACTGACATTATGGCTGCACAGTCTGTACAGTCAGTTGACTTACCATCACTTAGCAGCAGCACATTACAGCCAGAGTCTAGTGCTGCTGTCACTGGGACTGCTGTTTCACCTCAGTCAGAAACACTTAGACATAGTACCGGCAGAGCAATGTTATTGTCGAATGATGAGACTGAAGTTGGTGACAGTAGTCCACAGGCATGTCATGTAGAGACGATGCTAACTATGCACAGTCCAGACTCGGTCATGTCAACTTGTGAGGCATCAGCTACGACGTCTGGCATCAGTTCAGCTACGCCGGGCTCAACACCAACCTCGGATGTTTCACTGGTTTTACCTCAGAGTGAACCATGTCTGTCCAGTACTGACGTGCCAGCAGCATCAGCACTGACTGACAGTTCCTGTACTATGTCTGCAGCTTCCACTTTGTTGCAAGTTGACAAATCATCGAATTACAGTGATAATCATCAGTCTGAGACTGTGGAGCATGATAGTAGTACTGACTCTACACTGAATGCCACAAGTTGTTCAGATGACCAGGCGACCACTGCTAAAGAACACGAGATGGATCACGTCATGACTGGTGATACTGCTTCACTGTCAGCTGCACAGATGTCTTCAGAAAACAGTGACCCAGACCCTGCTGCCCAGACATTGTCTAAAGATTGGCGCTGTTCTGTAACACAAGATCTGCGAAATCATCTTGTGAATAAGCTGTAAGTTGCTCATCTGCATTGTAGTCTTATTGTTATATCAGTCAGTATGGTCTGTTGAACTTGCTTTTCTTATACTAGTAGTACGTCAGCAATACAGGCTATTAATTCATGTGTCCATCTGGCCGCTGTTTGTCACATTGTTTACATTTACAGCCAGAGTGCAGTGCACCCAGTCAATGTTTTGTCTGTCCGAACTCTCGCTACTGAACTCAGCAACTGCAGAGTAACTGCTCTCGAATGTTGTGGTGCCCCCTAGTGAATGCCATTCTATGCACCGGCCAATGTTATCAGTTTGCAGATCAGCAGTGTTGTATTTTATTGCTTGGTGCATTTTTTTAGTTTTCCAGAAATGTGACAAATGGTCACTAGTTTGTTGACTTGCAGAGTAGACATTTTGTTTGACAATCTACATTGAGCTGCCAGTAGTCAACTCAAGTCATGATGAATACATCAGTTGTGCTATCACACTTAGACTAAGTACTGCAATTTGCCAACATCCACATTAACACACAGGAAGTCCTTCATGCGGCACTATTATGCAGCATAATCCATATAACTCTCTATCTTGCTAAAGAACTTTTTAAAAACCATTTAGCTCGTTTTAATGTGTTCATTTTCATTTATTAATTCATTATTTTCATACCCAGGTGAAAACTGAAAGACATATTGTGTGCACTGTGTTGTCAGCGTTCAAGCAATATTTCCATCGCCTGAACAAGCTGCACTGAAAGACCAGCGTATGAATGATCTCATTCAGTATGCACGCAAGGTTGAGGGTGACATGTATGAAGCAGCTAACGACAAGGTACATATTAAATTTTTTGAAACATTTTCAGATGCACAAGAAGGACTTTTACCTGACTTACTTGCAATGAATGATATGAAAACAAAACTTGAACTTGACTTGTCTAGATCTTGAACTTTGGCAGCAAGGTCACACACTAAGACACAATTTTCTGAAAATAATTAACGCAAAAATTATCATATTTGGCACATTTTGTGAGAAAATTGAGTCTCAGATAATGATATAACAATGGTGAATTCTACTGTCTATTTCCAGTGATGTAGTACTTGGTACTTGTACTTGTACTCGAGTAGTACTCGAGTACAGTTTTACAGTACTTGTACTTGTACTCGTGACCTAAGTACTTGTACTTGTACTCGTACTTAATGTGTAGGTACTTGCTGCCATTAGAATATCCATCCATGTTATTCAAACCATCAAAGCATCTGGCACATCCTGTACACTGTTCTCTTTTTCTCCAAAAATGTTTTATACTTGTTTGACCCCAGTAGTCCACTACGCATTATATCGTATGGCTTATTCAGTTAACTTTCAATCCATCTGGCTTTTATACAGACCGTGCCACGACCTTAAGGATACCAAGTGTGTTAGTGCAGCTCTTGCCAAGTGCTCCAAGATTGCGAGTATGGTTCACACCAGTTCTGTGATTCGAGATGCATTTGAGCAAGTATGACGACATGGTTCGATAGGATGCTGCAGCGAGTACAAGTCACGAAGGAGCATCTGGACGCAAAACAGCAGTACGCTGGACAAGCTGGTGGCACTTGCGCTACGAGCTCTCAGTGTTCCTGCGTCCAGTGCTACTGTTGAGCGTGTCTTCAGCCAGGGCGGCATAATATTACGCCCACACCGAGCCCGTATGAGTGACAGGCTGTTGTCCCAGCTAATATTCTTGAAGTGTAATCGACCAAGAGATTGATTTGATT
>Ga0126335_1003191_pt1 | contig 10118 bp, 6 predicted proteins | sample OlaspJWI45metaG_FD_108409 | JGI IMG/M metagenome (GOLD analysis project Ga0126335, IMG submission 108409) | Marine gutless worms symbiont microbial communities from Oahu, Hawaii - Olavius sp. 1 OAHU.JWI-45 metaG | ecosystem: Host-associated > Annelida > Digestive system > Unclassified | place... | reverse complement strand
ATTATTATTATTATTATTATTATTATTATTATTATTATTATAAACGCGTGACACGGCAAACAATGACTGTAGGCTAACAAAGTCAATATCGGAACAGAAAATACACAACACATTAAAAACAGTACATTAGGAATTAACCCTGGTACTCAGTTCCTTTATTTATTATTATTATTATTATTATACTTTTCGTTACGCAATGTATCGTGCTACCATAACCCAACTCAAAGACAGACGTTTGCAGCGATCGATAAATCGATTCGTCGCATTCGCCTCGTTACCAAGTCAACGCGCAAGTGCGTGTTTACTACGTAAAATTTGGCTGCAATTACTAGGCCTAATCGATGCTGCCAGACTCTAGTGCACTCAGATAGGCCGTAACAGCACACTACGGGTATCGAACTGGTGTCAAGGTAGCAACACACGGTGCTTTCGAAATTACAAACTGTTCAATGGCCTATATAATTATATTTTTATTTGCTTGCTTATTCACAAGTCGTCATGCCATGCAAAAGTTATCAAAAAAAAACTTTTGACTGAATTGGTTGATTTAAACCTTTTTCAATACTTTTGTATTTCCATTTTGCATACCGGCTGCAATGCTAAATATTAGATAACATGCAAACTGTAAAAATGTAGAATATTTTTGAAACTGACAGTTTTTCACTCATTCCCAAAACCTTGCTTCGGTGTTGTTTGCACTGAATAACATATTGGAGTATTTTATTAGGCTATTTTGTCTGTGGTTCTTAACTTTGTTCGTTTTGTGAAGTTTAATTTTCCAATTTGTCAGTTTTAATTGTTTGTCTGATCCAGTTTTTGAAGACTCGATAGTATGTACTTGTATCTGCACAGTAAAGAGTAAAGACCAAGTAGGTTTAGCTGCGATATTTATGCGCAAGAGTGCAGAACCCAAATATAGGCCTACTTCAATATAGTGCTTTGTCTCCCATATATCGAAAAATAATTTCAATACATCTGGATAAAACGGACTTATAAAAAGGTATTGGTTATAAATCTTTTTCTATTATTACCATACGCATTGTCAGTATGACGACATTAAAAATATAAGCAGCGCAGTATGACAATAAGCCGCTGTGGTTGCAAACAAATGTAATAGTGTCATTAAGTTCTGTAGTCAGCATCTCCGTAAACAAGCGCCGAGCCCAGCGACTGACGCACGTCATTCTTGAAGTCATTTATAACCAGCGTGTGCAGGCTGTCCCGTCGAGCAGAAAGCTAATTATTAACTTATTATTTCACGTTTTATAAATTCGATACTGCATCTGTTGGCGCCACCGTTAGCGTGGAATACTTCGTGCAGTAAGTCATAGCCATTTCTCATATAGGCCTAGCGTAATAGTGTTATCGTAATAGTCTGCTGCAGCCTGCCGGTAAATATGTTTGGTTCCTTTCGTGCTCCTTGTGTAACGAACAACGAACGCTGATGCTAATGTTGACTGGCACATGGATAGATTGCTGTATCTCTCAGTGACGTCACTGATAACAAGCTCTGACAGTCTTTTTCGACGGAATCAGACGACTCCAAACTGTCCTGCAATTAGGTTCTCCTTCTGTCTAGTAGTTTTCAGCGGACTGAGTGCTAGTGTGACGTGAGGCGCGAGAAATCTCATTTTGAGTGACGCTACTACATTATTAAACGAACTTCTCTGACAGTCTGACGTACCGTTTACGTCAGTAATCTTGTAAAGCAGCCTGGTGGTAAAAGCAGATCCGTTGTGGATGGAGACTGGATTCTAGTGATGATTTTCGTTTTAAAATGAGCCGAAAATATATTGCCTTTATTATTCATTTTAACCAATTGAGCAGACTGATATGACGCTTGCATATTGAGTTTGTTCTTTTTGAGACATTTTCAGGTTATACTTCTTAATATAGTTTTTTAAAATGTAGTGTTAAAAGAACTGTACCGTAAAAAAACTTTGTAGATAATATGCCCGTGTCTTCAAGATGACATCGAGTGAAATTTGGTGGCTGGGGTCGTTAGCGCTGTATGTGTCATAGGCCTACAGCTATGGGACAGGATGTGCCGAAACATGACAATAAAGACGACTTGAGCGATTTGCTTGAACTTATCCGAGCAAATCTACATTCAGTGCGATCTGGAAAATTTATCATGCCACAGTCTACGGCTCATGTCACTTTGGCTGATTCAGTCCATACTCCATAGCCACGCCAAGGTCTATACTAAGCGTAAAACGTTACGTGACACGTTTCACTGTAGTCCTGGATTAATTGTATCCGGAAGATCTGAACAAATCATATTTTCGGGCTTAACTATTATAACTGTGAAAAAAACTTTACAGTTTACAATGCAGCGCTTTTAAGGACGACGCCTGCAAACTCAGACAATTAACTAAAACAGGAAATATCACCAAAGATGATATTACTTGTGCAGCACATCGCCAAAATCTCACTGTTCAGAAAAGTGACATCATCTTTGTGATATTTGCTGTAATGCCCAGCTAGATGGGCAGAACGACTAGTTATGTATATAGCTTAAGCCCCGCTTCATGTATCGCTGCCCAATGGTATCCTGCTGTCCGGTCAAAAATGCACGCTGCCACGCTGCTTGCCTGCCCGCACCGCAGTGTATACGCCTCTAGCGGCCAGGTCGACTTGTAGCTAATGTTGCCCAAGGTTATAGGCTAACGCCGCCCACGCCTCGCTGACCGGTGCAGCGAGAAACGAAAAATGCCAATTCTCTGCCCCAATCCCCATGACTCTCGAAATTTTTTGCGCCTAAAACCATAAAGCTACCCTGAAAATTTGAATACGATCGTACCGGTCATTCCCGAGTTATAAGCGAACATACATACACACATACACACGAACAGGATTATATATACAGACTAGCCATTTTGTCCGCCCAGTCGGGCATTACGTAGGCTGCTTCATCCCCGCCTTTAACTCGCCCAGGGCTTTTGCATCTCGTACCCGTGTGTATGCATCCGACCTGTCAACACCAACGCATGTCTCTATTGCGTCGGCGCATTGTCTTCCTGCGCATGAGTGTGCGCTGTGCGTCTGTAGCCTGTCTAGTTCCCAGTGCCCAATCTGCCTGCAGTAGCGCATGGCCCGCGAGAAACGAAAGATGCAAATTTTCTGGTCTCTACCCATGACCTCCCATTTTTGCGCTTAAAATTATGCCTGGGGCACCCTAAAGCTACCTTGAAAATTTGGAGACAGTCGCTACTCCTGTTCCCGAGTTATAAAATAAACAAACATACGAACATACACTGTAGGTCCATATTAAGACAGACTGACAGACACGCGAACAGAATAGACACAGACTTGTTTAGTGCGCATAACGAGAAAATACGTCCACGGAAATCCTGCACCTGATCCATACCTCACTGCTGACTCAGTCTGAGCCGAGAAGCCGCCCGCCTGTGCTATAAACTGTCGTCACGCTCGAATAACCACGTTGCTGAAAACAGGCTGCACGCGTTGCTGCGTAGCCTACACGGGCCCTGAAATTATTAATTATGGCTCTCTACCTAAGACCCCCCACCCAAACTTTTTGCGAACCATCCGCGGAGCACCTTGGAGCTATATTTTAGAATATCGTCACAACTCACAATCGTGAAGCCTGTTCCCGAGTTATTCGCGAACATACAGACAAAACAAACTTACATACATACATAGCGCTTTATAAATAGAGAGACAATATTTTTTATTATTACAGCAGCATCATCATCATCATCATATCATAGACATTTTTAAGTGGCCTAAACAGTAAAAACTATTACTAGGACCAGCAAAGTCGATCATATTCGTGATTCGATCGCGAGCCGTCCTACAGCATGCTACTGGCAGCCGTACGCCGGTACGAACAAAGTTCTCGTCATCACTGGGCACTTACGTCACTGCTGACGTCACGCAGATCGGTTCATCGCACCTGCCGTGTTGAGGTCGCTGTACGGCGCACACAGGAGCCAGTCAAACCGCGCATTCTAATCACAGGTAGGCCTGTACGTACTGTCAACAAAACGATGTTCTCATTCATAGATCTGTCAGATTGTACAATCTCAATGACATCCCGAAACGTGTGAACTGTAAAGTGAAAACATTTGAAACAAGAATGCCTTTTACTCCAAAATAGACCACCCGCATGTGTGTATTTAGTTGCTCACCAATTGGCCTTCGTCGATTTTCCTATCTGCAACTAAAGTTTTCAAGGAATATGGGCGCATGATAGGCCTACTGCTTTTTTGTCTGCGCCGTTCATCAAAAACTGCAAAACGCCCGAAACCGAAACTTGGCATACAACTGCAGTTCGATACGAGGATTGAGAATGATGTATACAGGCCTATGTATTTATATGGATTTTGTTATCGATTTCGTATCCACTTATTTGCATCACAGACAAGGCACTTGCGTGCTTATGGCACTAAAAGTGACAAAGGCCATCTGACATACTTGTCCGCGACTTGCCGCGGCAAGTTGCGGACAGGTCCGCGACTTGCTAGCTTTAGTGGAATGGTTAAACACACAGACACGACTACATTACTGTCGGTATCCCACAGACAAATCTTGGAAATAACAAGCAAGGTAAATTTTATGAAAAAAATGTCAAGCTCTTGAAACTATGGAGATAATATCTTTGTTAATTTTTTTACTGAGACATGGTTTGACCTGATAGCATGGCTGTTTTAAAATAGTAGGTAGGTATATTACTCAGAGAGAACACTACAGAAAACAAGTGTGATATGGAACATCCAAACGCTTTAAGGTATGGAATTGTCTTTTGCAGGTGGACTCGGCCAGCTGGGTCAAGGTCTTGCAAGAAAGTTAAGGTCAGATTGTTTTGTCTGTCCTAATACAAAACACTTCATTATCACGACAACACGTCACACCTTTCATTCAAAGATGTTTTAAAATTTTACAGAAGTTGTGAATTGCGAAGTCCGCATCGAATGCTCGCAATGTTCCTATTGTTTGCAATGGGCAGAATTTCCCCCACTTCTCCTCCACATCATGACCGGGGCCCTATCTAATACAACGTGCCTTAAGCCCCTTGGGTCCCCTAAAAGTTGTACCCCGATCAGGACCTCGGTTTGTTCAGCCATTTTTTGCTGCGCGTGAAAACAGTCTGACACACCAAGCTACTGGATCATCGGTCGCAATAGGCCTCATTAAGTATGTTTTGCTTTCGATGCGGCCTAAAATACAAAATTCTTGATTCATGCAGCCAGATTTGGACACTTTAGCCATGATTTAACCTTGGCGATTCCGGTGGCAATTCGTGCTGTCCGTAGTGTGAGGTACATACGTGCTTGACAGTAAGATACTGTGGAACATTGTCGTTAACTATTAACGAGGCTATAATTGCAAATGCACTGAAAGTCTGAGTGGGTTAATTCTGATGATTGATTACTGTGTGCAGACAGCAGTACGGCCGAGAGAATGTCATTTTGTCAGACATCGTGAAAGCACACAAGAGCGTTTACGATGACGGTTCGTCACTCTAGCGACATTCTGAATTCTCTCAGGCTATATATCAAAGTGTCGCGACCAGAATTATGACTTGGGATCCTGATTGGCCCAGCTATAAATTCTAAAATTAAGTCTGTTCGTCCTGTGATTCGGAAGCCCTAGGACATACAGACAAAATCTCTTCAATCAAAGATCTCCGCTGTCCGATGTATCTGCTACAGTTTCTGTCATGTAGGCCTAGTCGCAGTGTCTCTAAAATCTAAATAAATTTGAATGAATTAACAAACATCTGCAAGGTTAGTATGTTTTCAAATAGTGATTGTAGTAGCTGGTATTTTAGTTAACAAAATGCCAAACAAACGTTTACGTCAATAAACTACACCGTATAGGTTATATCAGGAATTTTTAAACCGCGCAAACTTCGATAAATATTGGAATTCAAATGGCGGGCATGTCGAAGCAGGTCCGTTCGTGTACGCGGACATCCTCGACTTCAAGAAGCTACAAGAGTTGGTGGTCGACGAGCGCATTGACTGGCTGGTTCATTTCAGCGCTCTGTTGAGCGTTGTCGGAGAGGCAAACATACCGCTGGCCGTCCGCGTCAACATCGACGGCGTCCACAACGTCATCGAACTCGCCAAACAGTACAACCTCAAACTGTTTGTACCCAGCACCATCGGTACGATACAGTCTAGTATCACTTCTGATAGGCTAAAATACATTGGCAGCCACGAATTCATTTGCGGTGGGGCTCACGATCCGGGGGTCGTGAGCGTGCCCTCACTTCCCGTGTCCTTCATTTTTTCTCGCACGGAGACCAAGTTGGGCAGCAATCTCCCACAAATGTCAGAAAGATCGTTTTCACTATCTGCCGGATCTACGCGACTTTAGATTACAATTTACTAACACGACTGAACCATGCATGTTTTCTTTTTTAAATAGTGCACCGAATTTGTTATCATTTGTTGTGCAATGTGTCAAATTCAACGGTAGAGCTGTTATGTAGTAGGTTTGTTCAGTGGCGTAAAATGCATGTTTTATGGAAGAAAGTTCTTATGGTCAGGCATGCTCATTGCTCGTTATTCAGTGCACATGTTGTGTGTCAACAGGTGCGTTTGGCGTGACGTCACCTCGAAATCCGACTCCGGACCTGACGATACAACGTCCTCGTACTATCTACGGCGTATCCAAGGTTCATGCGGAAGTCATGGGCGAGGTTGTCTTTCATGCTCGTACTGAGTGTGCGTTATGTTAACAGTTAGTGAGTTTTTACGTTTTCGCTTTTTTTAGCGTGGAATAGTGATAGATTCAATACTTGCTTGCTCAAAAACATAATATGTTGTTCAGTTTCAAGACAATTAGCCTACTGAAAACTGTTTAAACTGAGTCTCGATGGCTTGAGACTGAGACTCAAATCCAGACAGCTTCAAGCCTGATGCAGAGAATGTAGATAAAACATGGAATTTTTCGTTTTTCGAATTAATGGATGTTAATTGTACTTTGTTGCAGTATTATCATGACAAGTTTGGGTTGGACTTCCGATGTCTGCGTCTCCCCGGCATCATTTCTGCTGATACAAATCCCGGCGGAGGGACGACAGGTAATATAGGCTTGTAGAGATTGCAGAATACTGAGTACAGTACACTTTATAACATTTAACCGTATCGACCATTTGTGACCCTATGTAGTCGAGGTTTTAAGAGGCAGCAGAGTCATTCACATTTAGCCTATCAGGTGCTTATGAGATATTTTGCGTATCTTATTTGCTATTGTTGGCGCTTGTAAAATTTTGGTGTTCAGTGTTCATTCATTTTGTGTATTGTCGCTTCTTACCACTAATCAAATAAGGCCTAAAGTGTTAGTGATAATGATGATGACGACGGACTGCTAATGATGTTTGTTTGGCAGACTATGCATGCAAGATATTCCACGATGCTCTGCAGACCGGCCACCACGAATGTTTCCTGCGAGCTGACACTCGTCTGCCAATGATGTATATTGATGACTGTCTGCGATCGATCACCGAGTACCTCGTGGTGCCCGACAATCAGCTGCGACTGCGAACGTACAATGTACACGCGATGAGTTTCACGCCGGACGAGATAGCGCATGCCATACGCCGCTACGTACCCGACTTGAAGGTCACTTACAAGCCGGACTTGCGTCAGCTGATTGGTGAGTCGACAGATTACAATTAGGCCTACATGTATGCCAACATTGTAAGGATATTTTTTGGAAGTGTTCACAATTACAATGTCATGGATTTTGTTAAAGAAACTTATTTGTACAGTCTACTATAGTGGTGGTTTTCGCATTTCATTGTTACTAAGTAGCCTTGATTTTACATTTACATTTGTCTTAATCTTTAGCTTTAATCATGCATCTAGTCACGATTTAGGTCTATATGGCACCAAAAGATGATATTCTGCAAATAAACCAATCACGCACTCTCTCTCGTTCTTGGTCCACTCTTAATAAGATGACTTAAGGATATATTGGTGTGTTATCTGTTGTATGTATTTTCTTTTTTATAGCCGATTCGTGGCCAATGGTGTTTGACGACCGTCGTGCACGAGAAGACTGGGGGTGGAGACACGAGTATGACCTTGACGGACTGGTCAAGGTCATGTTTCAATATCTGGCACCAAAGTTCGGTAAGACTCTGCCTGATCTCGACAGTGTTGCAACTCGCGTGGCGACGATGTAAACGCAAATCACAGTAACATTACGTCACATCTCGATTCTTCTTCACAACTTCGGTGTCTCAGTATACAGCTATCTCTTTTCTGTGGTAGATCCAGATGGCATGGGGATGCATCATCTTAAGACAGCAACCAAGTCTATTACATCATGTTGTTTACCCCATTCGTAACACGATTTGTTGATCATGAACCACTTTGCACACAGTACCAGTCTTCTCATGATTTCATCCCTCTATCAAAACTTTCTAGATCAGCAATATTTCATGTCACTTCTGCCTAACTACTGTCTGCCTCAGTAATAAAGTTCTTATTCTTCCTAACATCTAGTTTATCGTTTGGTGCTGAAAATTATTTTCCAGTGTATTGTTATGTACTAGTCAAATGAAGAAATGTACAGTTATGGATACACTTAAAACATGTACACTCTACTGTATTTTCGCTTTAGTGTTTTAATATTGTGTCGTCCTTGAACAAAAGCCGTTGTTTAGCAGCATTCTTCTGCAATAGAAGTTGCAGGTAAACTGTTGCATTGCCGTCTTATATCGTCACTACCAGCCCTTGCGTATCGTTCAACTTTCGTGATAGACCAGTGGCAGTTCCAATTGTTTTAAAGATTTTCCCCCAATTTTGCATCCTGGATCTACCAGTGTGATATACTGTTTTCTGTGTCATATATTTCACATTGAATTTAATGTTGTAGAGTATATACAGTTTGTTATAGTTTTGCTCGTGATATAGACTGTGATGATGTTTAAATCTTGGCGTATTATATTTACGTATATCATATAATAATTACAAAATGTACGTTTTAGCTTGTATTCATCACTGAACCTGTTACTATGTCTGTATGTCGTCATGTCCCGGTGAATTGAGTTATGATGTGAATGTGTATCCGTTACTTACACACGAATATATTTATTAAAGTTTAAAGTGTGTTGCTCGTTAATTTTTGTGTGGAAAAAATAGTCCCACGGCCTTCTGAGATGATAGGGGAGGAGCTGAGAGCTCATCCCTATTCTTTGACCGTTGAGCCGACGTGGGCTATTCACCCTATTAAGCCAGTATTCACGACTCATGGAGCCAGAACACTGGCAGTCCTAGACACAGGGCCTACTATGTCGTAGAAGTCGCCGTTTTTTTCCTTAGTAGTGGATGCAACCAATACATGTACAGCCTAGTACTATTTGACTGTCCGACAGAGGGTGGAAGACTGAGTCGACCGAGTCCGCTGGTTATACCTAGATGGTTTACAGTCACCAATCCAAGTACAAAATGGGCCCGACGTTGATTAACTTCGTTGATCCGACCAACGTTTTAACCATTGTGCCACGCCGTCAACCATAAAAATAAATATTAGGCTACACAAAGGTAGCATGTGCGAGTGTGCACATAAACATTATTGCTGCACTGTTTTATCAAGTTGCCCCAACGTACTCTGTGCACTGTGTTCTTGCCACTTCCGAGAAATGCTTCTGCAACAAATATTTTGTGCCATTTAACGCATAAAAACGATACAACCATACAGCAAAGTGCCATACTTTTCTGGGACATGACCATAGGCGTCAACGCCGCAGGGGTTGCAGGGGTCGCGAACCCCCCAATATTTGACCTGCAAGGGTCGTCCTGTGTTGACGACCCCCCCCTCCCAATATTTTGACAAGTGTTTTATTTTTCTCCTTTCAGCGGAACTTCTGAATACCGCAAGTAGCTGTCATTTTCATCTGCAATGCGCCCATCAATTTCTCGAACATAATTACTGATTTATTTACAGATTTTTCGCAACTTGTAGTGCAATTGACACCAACTTATATCAGTAACGATCTTCCTAATAACCAGAAACTGGTTAATTTACTGACTAAATATATACAAAGTTTGTGGAGACATGGATTTGCCAGTCTGTATCGTTCGTTAGGCACAAACTGGTACTTCTATAAAGTTTATCATACAACTACAATCCAT
>Ga0126335_1003190_pt1 | contig 10118 bp, 8 predicted proteins | sample OlaspJWI45metaG_FD_108409 | JGI IMG/M metagenome (GOLD analysis project Ga0126335, IMG submission 108409) | Marine gutless worms symbiont microbial communities from Oahu, Hawaii - Olavius sp. 1 OAHU.JWI-45 metaG | ecosystem: Host-associated > Annelida > Digestive system > Unclassified | place... | reverse complement strand
GGAAACCCAGCCTGATCGCAGCACAGCCCTATGCTAAGGCAGAAGGCAGAGTGTTTCTTCTGGTACCGGCCTACCCGGGTTGTCCCGGAACAAAGGCCGTTAAACGGTTGTTGTTGTTGTTGTTGTGCTGCTATTTCTGAACTTCAGTATTAATTATGTATCACAAATTATCAATGAACTGATATTAGATACAGTTTCAGCAATCAGCAATACCAACATACAACAGGTGGCCAAAGTAATTTGAAGAAGGCCACATCAAATCCACCTCCTCTTGCCGTGGGGGATCAGGACCCCTGTTTAACACAATGTGCCTCAGTTCCACAAAAATCTCCAGTGCAAGCTAGATCACGATCTGGTCAGTCAGCATTCCTGTGTGTGTGGGCAAAATTTTCCTGCCACTCCTCCTCCTTGTTCCTAAGGCCCCTAAAGTCTTCTCCAGAACAAGACATTGATCCGTTCGGCCATTTTTGCACAGAGAAGCCGCGTGACAGACAGACAGACAGATGCTGAGATCGTTGATTGCAATAGTCCAAATAGCATGCAGTCCATGCAGCCGACAAAGCATAAAAGTACAAACTAGCCATTTAGCCTCACTAACAACTGAGAAAGCATTCAGCCAAATGAAAGCTTGAGGCTTGTGCTTATAGGCTGCACCAAATGCATGAGATTCAGACTATTGTTACCGATGTGCCGTGTCTGTCTGTCCGTCAGTCTGTAACGAACGCGCCGAATGAACCCGCACGGTGAAGACGACATGGGACTGCTTCACTGTGTGGGGTCATTCAGTGCAGCCTTGGCTAAATTACTTTCGCCGCTTGTTCTACAAAGGCACAATTCAAACAAGAAACATGAATGAAACTGCTGACCATTGTCCTTTGAGATGGAGCTGAGTATCTGATCAACAATTTCATCAGACAAGCCACACGACGGAGGAGCTTTTAACGCACAGTCTCGATGAAACTTGGCCCTGTTGCCACATACACAGAATACCGACCTCAGCGACGAACAAACACAACACGGCAATAACAGCAGAGTAAAATTAGAATAGACAAAAGAGACAAAGGAATAGAACAAAAACGAACAAATTCTGTCAACAGTGAAAGTGATTAACATAAATACTGCAAACGGTACAGAAAATGAATGTCTTACTGCCAACTACTGAATTACGTATGGTAGATAGGAAGCAGAGCACTTGGGCGGGCAAAAGGCAGGGTTGGAGCTGAATATGTAATGCCCAGCAGGGCGGGCAAAATGGCTAGTAATCAATATAGGTACTGTGGCATGAAGCACTCAGCTCCACTGCAACACTCAAATTATAAATTCATACTTTTTACTCTTCTTTTCTTCTTCATTCTGAAACTCATGACGTGTTTTGGATCTAAACCTACAGAGTACGGATACGATAATTGACGGCAACCACCAAATAACAGTAGGAGACAGCAAACAATCACTCAGCAAAAATTTACTTACTTGCAGTATTTACAAACTTTGCCTCGAAAAACGTGCCGTCGACACAGATCACAGGAACTGAGTACCATCTTGTTCTGGTATCTACACATTGCAAAACAATGCAAAACAGACATTGTCATTAGTCACGGCCGCCGCAGTGGTAGGGGACTGGGTCCAGTCAGCTGTCACCTGGCCAGTGGCTCTGAACTGTTTGTGTTGCGTGTTATTAAAGCAAAGCAAAGTGCATAATGCATGAATTTTTAGAGCAGTAAATACTTTTTCAGAAAACAAAAATTTTGGGCATCATCGTCACACTATGTCTGTGTGAATTTCCGCATGTCTACTATATTTGGTTTCTGAGGATCGTGTGGAGAAGTTGCTTATTTCTTTGCTAATTTAGGCCTATTTTGGCGTTTTTTGCAAATTTTGCCACAATTAAAAACATTTTCTAAAAGTAGTGCATGCGTCATCCTCGCCCTAGACACCACCTTTGAGCCAAATTTGACATTCTTAGGCTTTCTTAGTCTCGAGATATTGTTTGGAGAAGAAACAGTCACCCACCCAGACAACCAGCTTATTTCGCAATCCGTGTACCTCACTGCTTCGCACTGAGTAACAAGATATAGCAACACAATAACTAACACAGTCACATTCAACCTATGACAAACTGAATTTAATTCATGACAAACTCCTCCTCTGCAGTATTGATATTGTAATACAGTACTCTTCAAACAGCATGTCCACTTCTGTCTTTAGTACAACTTTCACAACTGAGATCTATCAAGAGAAATGATCATGTATGTTTTTAACAGCCTATTCAGTGAGAGCCTGAATATGTCCTACTAGGCCAAGTTAAAGCAACAACGTCATCAAATGAAGCCGCCAAAAACCATAAGACTATACTAGATTCATCATATTCTATTCACAGCCACATTCAAACTTGCAAGGCATGTTTATTCATAAAAAATATGGCAAGGATTTTAAAAAACAAATAACCATTAAAGTTACGATTACAAATTGCAATATGATCAGAAAGTAATTAGACGATGATACATACTTGTGTTCAATAACATGCTTTATCATTGTGCCGGTAGGAACCTCCAGCTGGTTTCCTAGTAAACAGACAGTTCAGAAAAAAATATAGAATGACTTTCACTACAAAATTCATCTACAACCACCTCAAATGTTGATAAACAATAAACAGCCCAGGCTCCTTGTTTAACAGATAAAAAGGAAAGATAATTGAACAGATGGTGATGATGATACAGCTACGAAAATGTCATATTCACAGTAACTACATGTTCACTGTACACTCGAAGCCTAAAATACAGCCATGCAATGGGGGAAAATTGAAAATTTTCAAACCCCATCTTTAGCTGATGCCTCAATAGTTGAACCCTATTAGAAATCAGTATAACAATCAATTGTTAGAAAATGAAAATGACAAGGTCAACAAAGTTACTGCTGGACAATATATTAAGCCACAGTGCACTAGTGAGTCACACTTAAATAAATGCACATAAAGAAATTCCACAAGAAAATCCATGTTTCGCAAAAAAATTCAACAAATCTGACTGTCGTGCACCTTTCCTGTCCGAGAGGAAATCTGCCGGTGACCTGCAGGTCATGGCAGATGATGTTCTGAACGGGGACTGCAGCAGCGGCGAAGACTGACCAGATGAGGCTGCACGGCTGTCCTCACCAGCCGACCTCTTGTGTTGAATGGCCTCCGAACTGTTGACTAATGTCAAATTACAAGGCTTCTTCTTCATGTACCTACAGAATCACATACGACCCACCCACTGTCATTTTAACACCAGCAATTGTGCATTCGGCATTGCTGGCACTCGTGTGTGGAACAATCTGATGTTGCTTCACTGAAGCCACTGTCCATCTTCAGTGTGAAAATATTACCATTCAAATATTCAGCATCAGACAACGCAATCCCGTTGACACATTGCGGCATCCAATGTCATTAGTGTGACACTATTATCTATTTTTACACTATCAAACACTCTTTATGTTTTCTAATATATATGATACTCTAAGTACATTTATTTTTCACAATAATAACAACATAATAATAAGACAAATAACAACATCAAGTGCTGACAGATACCATATCCACCCAAACACATAATGCCTCCGGTCCGGTGCCTATTCATGCAACACAGGCACAAAAATACACAGACACCCCTCTACCAGAACATTACTGTTACTGCTGCTACAATTATGTATGTATTTACAACATGATAGTGAACAGCAACAGCAGCAAGCATAACTACAGAAAACTTTCTACTCCGATATTCTGAAACAAACAGTTATGGCATTCTAACTTACATCTTGCAAATTCTTCACCGAAAGTTGTCAGCAGACAATGCTACGTACTTTGACAAGTCCAGATCTTGGTTCACTTTCACCGACAGCTGAGATTCGTGTGACTTGCTTTTGGTGAGTGGCTGGAATGCTTCCGGGTGAAGTTTATTACGGCGCTGTGGGGGCGGGGTGGTGGGAAATCGGCCCGACGACTTAGATGACGACTTCAATATCGGCGGCGTTGCCGGCGGCGTGTGATGCTGCCGTATCTCTGATGGTGATGAACATGGAAAAGGCGAAGACGAGATTGAACTTGAAGGATCAGGTGACGGAGATTGTGACGGTGGAGAAAGGGTTGTGTCGACGGGAGGTAGAGATGACGTAGATGGACGTGAGCTGTGTGTAAACTTTGGTGAACTACCAATACTGGGCTTGTATGTCGACCAATGAAGATCGATGTCGGGTTTGCCGCCTTGTGCTGGGTACAGACAAGAGTACAACATACAGCAATCACAATACATCCCACCAATAATAATGCGCAAAACAGTGCCAGACACCAAGTCCTGAATGACATCATCTGGCGGTCTTTTGGCTCTGCCAGCATTCCAGCCATCAAGGAGCCATCACGATTGGTCAGGCAAGATGGTAAATGGCCTGATGGGCTCACCTTAAGCCTGTGACATGTGGAAAGTCACTGGCTTGGGATGTCACTGTTGTCAGCTCGCTGGCCAAGTCGTATGTTGACAGGGCAGCTACTGGTGAGGGAATGGTGGCAGAGTTGGCAGCTAAACGAAAAGTTGATAAAATACAGTAATTTGCCAACCAATCTTATTTTCCAGCCAATTGCTGTGGAAAACTTACGAGCGTTTATCTCAGCCCTTGGTTATAAAATCAGCAGTGTGTCTGGCAAGGAAAGAGAAACTTCATTCTTGTTCCGGTGACTTTCTGTGGCATTGCAATGCTTCAAAGTGCTTCAATGTAGTTTTTCTGCATGACACCTTCTTGTCACAGAACGATCCCGACCAACAGCCATTGCAGCTCTGTTTGTACTGCTTTTAATGCTTCAGAACTATACACCCAAGGGTATTAATTTTTTTAAAAATAATAACAATAATGATACTTTTATATTATCATCACATGCTCAACTGCTCATGAGGCCAAACAGAATGCATGAGATGCAGACTATAGTAATCGACGATTCTGGCTCCTGTCTGTCAGTCTGTTAAGCACCTTTTCTGTACAAACATGGCTGAACAGATCGAGGTCCTGCTTGCGGTGGAGACTGTTGGGAACCCAAGGAACACAGTATTAGGTGGGAGTCCCGATTTACCTCACGGATTTGATGCAGCCTTCACCAACTTACTTCAGCCACTTGTTAATTAAGCCACAGCTTCATTCATATGCCACATTTACTAATACTGGACAAAACCATGAAGCACACTGGCTCACCTATACAGTGGCGGAGGTTGCTAACTGCCAGGACCAATCGTTGAGTTTCTTCCTGTGTCGTCCCACAGCTGGCTATCCGTCGTTCTAGCTGTCTCTCTGGCAGATTCAGCATATCAGTCACACTGATCGCTGCTAGCTTCTCCTGTGCATTTACACATCATCCCTCAAATATGCACTCAGTGACACGTTAATAAAGATAAAGTAATTTTTGATAATATTACTATCATTCTGTTTCCTTGCGGGAGCATTAGTTAAGTTTCTGCATCCACGGTCAGCACTGCAGCTAGCTCCAAAACTAGGATCAAGAGCAATATTACATTGTTATTGCCATTTATTTTGTTTTTTTCCTGTTATATAAATTCACTATCATTACTCAACACTCGATTACTCATGTCATTGTATATTGCTTTCAGCATTCTTAACAATGTACGATCAAAGTCTAAATGCAGACAATCAGTACAGCAATAACTCAAACAAATAATGTCGTGCCAACCTTTACTGGGCTTTCAGCAAAACCAACAATCTGCAGCCACTGGTCAGTGTTCGGGAATGCTTCTAACTCCGAGATACGTCCATGTAATCGCAGTTTTGACTTGGCAATTAGCATTCTGCTGAACAGTCGAATCAGCCTGGCCTGTGAACATAAAAATTTTTATGTATAATATTGCAGTCAACTTTTTTACACCATCAACTGACACAATGACTGTAAGTTATATTTGACCACAGTAATACTATAGACAAAATGCGACAGACATATTATAAGATAGTCAGATTCATTCAACTTCACCATATCATACCTACCTACTATCGAGTGGGCCAAAAAAACTGCCTTTCTAAATAAAGCCAACATTAATGTTAAATTAGAAGTAAAATTCAAGATGCATTCTGAAGCTTAAATCATTTCTGAGAAAACAACACGACTTCTGAACAGATCCTAAAAAGATTTATGTGACTGGTATAGGATAAATGAAAACGACCCAACTCTAAATAGTCTTAGCATTAGGGATGTTAACGAGTCTCGATCAAGACTAGTCTCGAAAAATTTCTCGGGTTCCAGAAAAAATTTCTCAATAAGAAATTTCTCGACCCAAAATTTTAAGTTCATATTTTTATGTAACAAAAAGTAAAGCGTTCACACACAGTAGAGCTGCGCAGCAACGCCAGCGACAAGCACTATAGAGCCTAGGCAGGGTGCTGTACGTTACGTAATTACCTAAGAGGGAGGGAGGTGGTGGCAGTCAGATCAAAGGCGTCAGGTAAGCGAGATGCTGCAGCGACGCACTTAGCAATGGGGTGGTTGGTGACCTTGTCAGTCCCCATGCTAGTACTGATACAAAGCTGGAGTTTGCAGTTGACATCTAGACAGACGGCAACACTAGAGGTATGGAGCGGGGCGGGAGGGGTAATCAGATAGCAATAGCGTCGCCGGAGGCCACGGCAATTGGCTGGTGAAGTGGCGGGCGTCAACCGCCAACAAAGAACAAAGACTTTCGTTCGCAGACACTTCAATGCCCACATCTGTTCTACTGCAAATTTGACACGAATATCGAAGGTTAAAATTCCGAATTCGAATATAAATTTCGAAGTTCCTAAATTCGAAGTTTGTTTAACACGCCTAATCGAAGTTTCACACTCTTTGTGTGTTCTCTGCTTAAAGCTATACAATGCACATCAAAGGCCCGCTGTTACAGCTGTGCAGTGTGCACAGTGGTGTTTGATGTTCAATCTGCTCGCCGCAAATTTACAAGACGGCAACGCGCACGACCTCACAAGTAGCCTAGGCTTCATCGGTAATTCCGGGTCACGGGTGTGACATCATCATCACGTGGCCGAGAATTCTCATTGAGTCCCGGGAAAAAATTTCTCGTATCGATAAAAAAATTCTCGACTTTTAACATTCCTACTTAGCATTGCATTATGTCGCCTTGATGTTAATTTGGCTTGGTTTTGTCTTCCGTGAAAACTTCACAGAAGATAAGTTGACCATGTTATGTCCTTATCTTTCACGAAACTTTCACAGTGACTTTTGAACAGATCATCTGTTTGCATTATTTTCCGTGAAAATTAACTTCAACTTGAACTTAAGAATTTTATTCGTTTTGTTCAGTTTTCTTTTCATCAATATGTTGACAAACATACCATAAAAAATAGAATCGCAAGCATGTGACTAAGATGATATGCAGTCAAGAAAAATGAGAAAAATTAAAAACTTGACAGTGATCTCTCAGCTCTGGCTGCTGCGAGAAGCTGTCATGAACGCAAATGCATCATCGCTGATGTATTTTGCCATTGTGTCAAAACGCTACTTCGGTGCTTTGATTATATCGTAATATTACCGTGTAAAATTTTAACATACTTATTAGGTTTTTGTTTCAACTTGTGTAGAAAGAAATGACAAACTGAAATACTGTATTGTTTGTATAGCTAAGCATGTACAGGGACAGTATAAACTGCATAATCTGAGGGACAAGTTTTAAAATGAGAGTGGAAGATCCCTTAAGTGAACAACCGGTGCAGGACAGAAAAATGATGTTAGGGAAGAGCTGTGTGACATGCCGGTATCTCACTGACTAGGTACACGCATACAACAAGAAATTTACTTCACAAGTAAGGAGCTGTATACTGAAAAAAGACCATATTGAACCGCTTCATGAAAGAGTAACCACAGAGGATGGGCCGTATTCCAGTTAACACTACGTCTAATACCAACTGCTGAAATGACTCATTTTGTTCTTTCTGACAGCACAATTTGGCAAAAAATTGGTCTTGGGCATGAGATGTTAATGGCTGAGACTGAGACGAGAGGTCGAAAACCAAGGCCACAACCACAAAAATGGGCCTATTCTCATATAGCATCCAATCACTGCATACAGTGGGTTGTTTCCGCTATATACCATGTACAATACCGAAAAATTCAACAAGCTCACCTCGCATTCGCAGATTTCCTTCTGTATCAGATCTTCCGAGGTGCGACACTGCCTAAGACCGAACAGCTGTTTAGCAGTAATGTCAATCATGGACTGCGTCATGCGGCAGACTTTCAACGTCTCGTCCACGACTGTCACAGACGAATCTGCAAACCGGCCCTCTACCGGCGGACTTGAACACGACATGGAAACACCACGACCCTCCACGTTTGTGGACATCGCGGCGGTCGTCACTACTCAGTGTGGCCACAACTTTGCTGACGACATCGTTTTAACGCCAACTTCGGTAATTACGTCGAGCCAAACGACACCATCAACAACAGAGGTTGAAATAACAAGCAGCTGACGAAAAGCACGGCAGACCACACAAATAAATCTCAGTCTTCTACTCTATCACAAAAACAACAACCACCATTTTCCATGTTTGCTATAGAGCTGGGTCAAGATATCGATTATCAGTGTCGTGTCGATATCGGTGTTTTAGATATCGTTTTTTCTATATATTAATATCATATCGGTGATATCTAAAATATCACTAACTTCCGATATTTTTTGTGCACTTTTCTAAACTGTTTTACAAGACTAATGATTTTATGAGTAAAACTCAGTATAGCCTTCACGGTTCAGTTTCAAAATCATGGGTCCAAGGTTAAGGTCACGGCAGAGAAAAAACGGCATCGTGCAACTCAAAAACTACTGGTCGGAAATTTCTTGATTGGAATATATGTTGTAATACCGCTCGAAGTGGTTCGGAGCTTATGACATTTTGACCTTGACCTCTGATCTTGATACATAAGCCTATTTTTGTATTTTTTAAATTCAAACTCAAGGTGTTGAATGTCTTCATTTTCACTGTGGGGGTACATTTTTAGAATATCTAGGTCATCTTCGAGTTTCAAGGTCATGCGGTTAATCTCAACTTCTCAAGGTCACAGTCGCAAAACAGCGACAGTGTGCACGTTTGTGCTCCCCTCGAACACAGTTTAATTAGACACTGTGATACATTTAGACTACTATATTATTACAATTATTTTATGAATCTTTTGATTATTATCATTATCATCTTCGTTATCATTATCGTTGTCATCATTGATATCATCACCATGTGATGTTGTGCGCCATCGGTCTTCACATGTATTGTAGGAGGCGCAATAGAAATGACTGCATGGTTTACTATTACTGTTACATCGTAACATATCTCTACTAGACCAAACCGAAAGTTGACGCATATATGAATAATTTCCCAAAATAGCCTATTTGACACTTTGACGTTATTGACGTAACTATGTAATACGTTTTAACGTAATTTAAAAATAGCCGAGTTGCTCATTAATAAGACTGTGAGAGTGCCACTGCCTGTTTCCAAAGTCAAAGGTGAAAAACGTTTGGCACTTTTCAACTTCTTGATGTATATGAATAGCCCAAAGACCGTTGCAATAGAAATATATCGATATCGATGTCGTAGATATTTTAGGGTCAGAAATATCGGTGAATATCGGGATCTGCAGAGCTATATCGACCCAGCTCTAGTTTGATATGAATTGGAATTGTCTACAGGGTGGCCCAAAAACTGCACATTTCCATTTGCTTGATGTTAAACTGATATAGCTTTGTGAAATTTCAACCAAATTTTATAATTTTTGCCTGAGAGCAGGACATATCGAACATTGCCTGTAAACTGATCAGTACAATTTCGTGCGATTGACACTATTTAGTTGTTTGTCAACATAATTCATGAGCAAATTTCATCTTGAACAGCACAGAAAATGGACAATATTATTTCAACAAGGTAGTGCAGAAACGCGCAATAGGTGCTGTGGGCAGTATATGCATTGTTTTGTTAGAAATCTATTCAGGTGCAGTGGCGGATCCAGGGGAGGTGGGCGGGGGGCGAGAATTTTTTTCGTAGGATAGTTGGTACACAGTGTGTGTTTATCAACCAATCATAGAAGAGTGGGCGGGGTCAGAATGGTGGTC
>Ga0126335_1003189_pt1 | contig 10119 bp, 6 predicted proteins | sample OlaspJWI45metaG_FD_108409 | JGI IMG/M metagenome (GOLD analysis project Ga0126335, IMG submission 108409) | Marine gutless worms symbiont microbial communities from Oahu, Hawaii - Olavius sp. 1 OAHU.JWI-45 metaG | ecosystem: Host-associated > Annelida > Digestive system > Unclassified | place... | reverse complement strand
AAGTCACCTCTGCCGGGTGGCAGGTAACACTGTGTGATCCCATATGGTAAGTGATTTCCCGTAGCGGTGAGGTGATTACACAAACTGCTATACTCTGTTTACCTTTACCTTTTTACCTTTACAAATGCCGCACGCCGTATACGTCCGCAAGCGTCAGTCAGTGTTATTCGACTCACACGGTGGCGCCACGTATACCACATCGACTGACGCTTGTTCACGGCGTATTCCCAACACTGCCTACCGTTTGTCGCCCTCAATGAGGGGGATCCCTCGAGCTATCGAGTTAGTATTTGGTGAAAAAAAACTAGAATGGCCGGGCTAGAATCTCGTGAAAGTCGACGATGTGATGATCGACTCAGTCGTCTGGGCACAATACACTGCGTCGTGCGGCAAAAATACAGATTTTGAACCGTGTATAACAAGGTGCTGTCCCCGATGGGATGGAACGAAAAAGCTGGCCCGCGAGACCCGAAACTTTGTTTGGACGGGGAAATAACCGGGGTTTGCCAGGGGTCGTTTGTCCGGGGAGGGGGTTTCAGCTCGGGGAGGGTGCTTGTGTGGGGGATAAGGGTTAGCGCAGGGGCATCTGTCCGTTGGCTTCAATGGCTGGCATTTTCCGGCGGTTTAGCATGGAGACGTCTGTCTGGGCTGGTTAGTGCTGGGAGTCATTTGTGCCGAGGGTTTACCCCAGAAGGGCATTGTCTTGGGGCACCTTCATATCTGTCGTCATGCAAAATTTCATTGAAATTGGACAATTCGCGGCCGAGTTATAGCTATTTAACTAATTAAACATGGCCGCCATTTGCCATCTTGAATGTTTGAATGAAGATTTCCACACGTTGGTGGACCCCATTTTCTGCTTACATGCCAAATTTGGTGAGGATATCTTGCGCGCCAAATTTGGTGAAGACGGCTTGATCAATGGCGGAGATGTGCCTCCATATGTCAGAATCAAAACAACGCCCCATGGCACTGAAATTCTTTTTCCATTTCCAATTACAATATGTGTCTTCTACGTGACATTCATATGTGTGATCATACGTAATTTTAGCCAAATGACATAGACTGGTGACTGTTCCCAGTGCCCCACTGACAAGGCTTAATTCACCATTTCTGCCTCCGTGGGTGAAGTGTGGACGCAGAAACACCCAAAATGATGGAACCATACTTCTGGTCACGAATCTGATGACAGATTCTGAATCGGGAATCCCGGTTTTCTAGTCGAGTTTCCTAGTAACCATATGTTTATCTCACTTAGTTTCAAAGATATGAGCATCTGACTGACTGACAGACAGACAGACGGACAACAGACAGACAATTATTTGCTGGCACACACATTGTGGCAGGCCAGCTAATGATGTAGTCATTAAACATGGATGCTTTCTGTTGTTACCACCCACATGCATGTGGGATGCCAGAGATGGTAGTGCTTTCACTTGTGTGCATTTGCCTGTCTGTGTGTTTGTAAAAATCTTGAAAACAGAGAAAAAAACATGCAATTTAGTAGGTAATTAAATAAGACTTAAAATTTTATAAAGGTCCTGTGGCGAGAAATATTATGGAGGAGACATACAGGTGGTCTGCCATTGACAGAAAGGCATTCTTGTATTTGGCACAAGCATCTGTATTCAGTAGCTCAGAGGTTACACATCATAAACAAGTGGCTAGGCTACAGTAATGTAGTAATGGCGGCATTAAGGTGGCGCCATCTGGCAAATAAGTACGAACAGTTGCCCATGTGTCAGATACTTACACTATGTGATCATCGATCGCAATCATGCATTTAATGCATTCGATGTGGCTTGATATCATCAATAATATTACGTTTTTGCGTTCATGTGAAATATTATAAACAAAACAAAAAAATAAAAAAATCTAATAACCAATCTAAGCAATGCTCCGATTGTGTTTTATATTAATGATGCTGGTAACTGCTATTAAAATATTTCTGTGAGACTGAGAGTTAACATTTGTGTGATTGTTTTGTTTAGGAAAATTTTACCGGATCCCTGCTATGGGAGCAATTAGGGCTACAGTACAGGTATGGACAGGTTTACACATCAGTAGTTATTTTATCTTGAATATATTAAATCTTGAATATTTTGTGTTTACATATTTTGAAGTAATATTTCCATAACTACTAAATCTTAAATTGCATCATTCTGAATACATACAGACAGTAGCATTAGTAGAGATATCGGCTCTGTCAATATACTATTTCACTGTCAGTGTGTGAGCTTATTAGGTGTTTAACATAACTATAACTATGAATGTTTCATCAGTGAAATGTTTTAAAAATCTGAAAATATCTCAGCAAGAGTTACACGGGAAACAAATGTAGCTTGCTTTTCGTTTGGACACCAAACACACTGTATGGCTTTGTGCAATAGGCTGAACATATGTTGCTGCTAATGACAGTGATACTGATGGTGATGATGATGGTGGTGATGATGCTAATAATGATATTTTTTTGTTATTATAATGAATATATATGTTATATATTCTGTGTGTATATAATTAATGTACTGCTCAATGTCTAAGTTTTATTTATAGCATTTCTAGCACATTTGTTTAGATAGTTTTATCTTTCATTTAATATTTGATCGTTTTCATGTTTTCTGATTTGAATACACTATTGTTATGGCATCTGCTTACTGTAGGAGTACATATCTATACTTAGCCTTGGAGTACTTCCTCAGACTGGTTTGCCAATCATGTGGTCACGCCCATATCCAGATGCCTATGTAAGTCTTACTGTAATTCCTTGGGACACTCCTTTCTCCAGTTATTCCTTCCTTCCAGTCCATTCACACTTTCAGCTTGCCAGTATCAGCTTTTTGCTTGCATTGAATTTTTGAGTAAAACGGATGATTATTTTCAATAAAGCATGCCGCCTGCTGCTTCTATTCTTTCCAGGTGATGGTATGTTTTTTTACAGTTGAAAGAGATGCGTGCCTACAGTGTGTTTATGGCCATACATGCGTTTACATACATGCGTGATATTTGTTTGCATATTTCTAACAAGTTAAATGACGTTAACAACCTTAAAAATTTGTAATTTGCTGCAAAATTATTACTGCAATTCTTATATTTGTAAACTGATAAAACTGCATAATAATCAGCATTGCTTGGCACTGTTAAGTTCAAAACTGTGCCTAAGTTTTATGCATGAAATCACACTCCTCCAGTTATTAACATCAAGATAATATGCTGATATGCTGTTAATTTCATTATCTCCATCTAACTTTATTGTTGGTGATGGTTGTGTGCGTTTTCATGCAAAATAGCTGAGGTTTATATGATTAGCTATTTTTGTTGCCATTGAAGGAATACCTGTCCATTCTGTCAAGCCCGCAGGCCTATGACTCCAGTAGCCATACGTGGACGTCAGTGTACCGAGACACAATGGTAAATGATAGCCACTCGGTGTCGTCATGTCTGGATGTTGTCTGTTTTCATTGCTTGATTACATGTGCAGTCAGTGTAATCTACAACACGCGGTAGTTAGCGACTGGTTGTGAAGAACAAGTGAGAATGACAGCTTAACTGCGTTTGTTATGGGTCTACATAAACGTTAAACTCACGACTGCAAAAGTCAGTGTGAAAATTGAAGAATCCTTAAATATCAGCATGTCTTATCGTGTAAACCGTATTTTGACATCTTTAATATACCGTTTTGGTGTGGATCGCTAGTGTGACAGACGGACAGACAGACAGAATTGCGATGGCGGTAATGTCATCTAAATGACGCATGCTAAAATGCCAGCCATTGTGGTGAAGCTTTTTTGTTCTTGCATGATGTTTGAGTTTACTGCGTGTGTCTGACTATGCAATGCATGTTGCATGCTTTCTCTGTTTGCATGCTGCTGGCCAGACTAATGCCAACTTGTGCAATTTGGTATTGTGCTGTAACTAAATGTTACCTGTAGGCCACCGCTTTCATGATGTTTTGCATGCTGACAATGTCTGAGCTGATTAGTGTCATTTATTGTTTATAAATAATATGTTTTGTTTTAATCTCAGTGGAGCAATTTGTATACCCTAATCTCGGTAGCTATTGCATTACTGGTATCAAAAATCTTTGTCAATTTTTAGCATAAATCTTTGCTTTAATAATTATAAATAGTAATAGTGTCATAATGTGACTGATGTAGTCTGTAAAATATTGTGAGTATATATGAGAAAGTCAACACATCAAAACAGAATACATAGAATAGAATAGAATTACATTAACTCTTTATATTGATAGTATGCGATGACGGACAGCAATACAGGGTATTAATTTGTGTGTCCATTTATCTGTCCATTCATCCGTCAGCCAGTCAGCTGTAAGTCACTGCTTTCCAGCGAACGGAACTTTTTCTTCACTATGGTGCATGGCAGAGTGACCGTGGCACCACTTACTGAATGCAGCTAAAACATACTATACAAGTCTATTTTTCAACTTTCTTTGTATATCATGTTTTTGTGCTATTTCTAATGTGTGGAGTGTGGAAAGATATAATGCGTCACGAAAGTCATAATAAAGGAAAGTATGACTAATTATTTTTATGTTGGAGTATATTGTGAAAGTTTGAAAAATATTTTTGCTTTTGTCAGAAGTTGGAGGATATTTTTGAAAGTGCTAAGACATATTGTTGTTATTGTAGCGTTTAGGTTTAGTAATGACGGTGACGATGCCTGTCTTCAATAAATCCCTGGATATTGTAAGTATAGACTTGATTTGTTAATTATACTTTTAACAGTTTTATAATAATTAACTTTTAATTATTTATTAATGTAAGAGCAAAAATAATAGTACAGCATATATGAAAAATTCCATTACTGGACATTGTCGATTATATTATTTAATGTCAGTTATTAGGTCTACGCAATTGAAACACATGTTCCATAACTCTGTTTCTGATGTTATGTTAGTGTTTAATTTAAATGTTTACCTAATATTTTCGACACCATTTTTCTGTAGGCTAACCAGACAATTTTGGGCGTAATGGGAGTGGACCTGCTTATATCTGAGCTCATCAATGCAATTCCAACAGAACAGGTAAAACTTGATAGCATTGATTATCAGCTACAGCTGTATTATGCAATGTATGCAGGCAGCACTGTATGCAGTATACGTTTTGTAATGAAGTAGAGCCTTGAATGCCACAGCTTTGCTCTGCAGTCACGATTGGTTGGTAATGTGAAGTTTCACATTGTTAGTGAAACTTATATTTAGTAATAAAATTGTTACTTTTTATCACTACTACAAACGAACGTTTTTGTATACCAGTTATGGAGTTCAGTTAATCTGAAAATTCAGTCAGTCAGAAAATTTTTATAGTGCCGCTTACAATGAAATGGACAGTGGTGCTGAACAGTAAAATGTAAAATAGATACATACTGAAATAAAATAGTAACTAGTGGTTAGCCTAGAGTTAACCTAGAATTAAGCTTAGAAAATAGTGACTAAAGCAATTTTACCAGCATGTGATTGCAAAGCTTGTAAGCCTAGCAGAAATCAGTTGAGTACATGGAAGCTTGTGTGTGAATGTTGTAGCTTGGTCCAACTGGTTACGCATTCATTGTCAATATGAACGGCAATGTCATCTATCATTCACTTCTAAGTGATGATGTAAGCAATTATTTGTTTGTTTGTCATTGACTTGTTAAGCTCCTGTGTTGTGGGATATATTTTGATGATAGGACACTTGTCTCGATCAGTGTAGCAGTGTAGTTACTCTATGTGGGTTGGGTTACTTAGGTCTGTGATGGTTGGTGACCATCTGTAAGAAGGCAAATCATCTTGATACTACTCTGGCCGTCCATGTGCACCAGCAATAAAACAGTGAGTTTTGTGTAACAGTAGTTCCTGCCACCAAAGGTTTATGGTCTTTTGTCGTCTTCACATTTATTTCAGATTCGATGATGGTAGGAGTATATAATCCCCAAACAGGTCGGTGCAGTCAACTCTGAGAAACGTTGCCCCCAATTTTTGTCCATGCAGCAGAGACTTGGACTCTGACAAAAGCAGACAAGAAGCGGTTAGAAGCCTTTGAAGACTGGATATGGTAGGGCGCAAGCGCCAGCAGAATATAAATGCGATAACTCAGGAAGTAGAAATGAGTTGTGAATATCTTACATATGTTGAATTTTGCTTTCAGTGCACCAAATTCAGTATTGTAATAGAAAGTGGAACATCAAGGACACAGAATGGTTGTTACAAACTTTCAGTAAGATGACGTCAGTGACTAGTTAAATAAGTAAAACACATTGTGCACGTTTTGGGCAGCCCCAGATGGCAATGTAACGTTACTTACTTACTGCATTACAGCATCATGCTGTGCTGACGAGAAGAGATTATTATTATGAGTGTTAATTTTGTTTAAGGATGAGGACCCACCAAGTATTGACTATGCTGAGATTGAAGAGGAGACGCCAGAAAAAATGAAGGTGAGTGGCGTGCGTGGTGTGGTCAGTCTTTAACCTATAGTGTTACAGCACTTACATCTATCTTGTCTTTCATCTTTCGTAAAGATTATTCTAGACTACATTTTGAGTTTTGGAGTACAATAGCTATGTATACTCAAAATTAGTTTTCAGTAATTGCCAGTTTAGGGATTGTAATATATTTGTTTGTATAAAATTTAGGCAGAAGTTGCACAATGATCATGTCTGTCATACAGACCAGTAATTAAATTTCGTCTAAGAACTGGACGACTAAAGTAAACTGTAGTAGCTACCGGGTAGTTAATGGTACAGTTTTGAACGTGTTTTCTCGAATAAATTCAGTACATATTCAATCAATCAATCAATCAATCAATCAATCAATCAATCAATTAGTCAATTTTTAAGGTGGCCTAAGTAGTGGTACTACTGCTAGGTCCACCAGAGACAGTCAATTGATGTCCAGCATGTAATCCGGAAAAGATTTTCTGAACAGGTGTGTCTTGAGCAGGCGACGAAAAGTAGACAGTGAATCTGCTGACGTCACGTCTTCTGGCAAGTTGTTCCAAGTCTGTGGGCCGACAACCGGGAAAGCTCGGCTGCCAACAGTCGACAGTCTGGCAGGAGGCACTGTCAGGCGGTTAGTGCCGACGGAGCGCAGCGACCGGGAGGCCGCAGCGCAACGGTCGGCATGACAGGCCGCAATAACCATGGGTAACAATGGCGAACGTGTGATAAACACCAAACATTGTGTTGAAATATAGTCACAGAAACTCCAGAAATACAGCCTCAAAACGACAAACTTCGAGACGCGACCAGCATCATCGTAATCAGCAGTCCGCGACAATTACAACAGTACCAAATTTAACCCCAGAAACATCATAAAAACAGAAGTATTCTCGATTAACACGAGCCAAGAAAAACATGATCGGCAGCTACGAAGCGCACACACGTCGGCAAGTGGGCATAAGCAGCTACACAAAGTGCCGCAACCAAAGTTAAACCCACGACCATTTGAGCCGCGAGCCACGACGCTGACCACTACACCAGCTAGCCGAAGTCAAATGTCACCAAATTCTAAGAGTTGATTGAACACTGCTGTTAATTCCCAGTCAGTTCGACACTCGGTCATTTCGACATGTGTCCGAACTGACCGCGAATTAGCAGCTCTGTTCAATCAACTCTAGCATGCATTGCGGAAGATGTGGATTAAACAGCACGACCATAAAAGCCTTCACCTTGATGCAATTTGTTGTTATTATGTGAAAGAAACACGAACAATTGTACAATTACAAATAAAGCCAAGCCATGTATTTATTCACACACGCTACGTGTATATGTTTGACTATTTGACAAAACACGAATTCAGTATGGCTTAGCCATCACGTGGGCCGCAGCAAGGAGCGTCTGGCGCAAGTTCCGTTTCCTGTCCACGAGACGCTCCCAAATCGCATACAGACGAGCTGTTGCCGACTTGCTGTTACAGCGTTGATGACGCAGGATCGTCGACTTCTTCATCAGCTGAACTTGGTAGTCTACCAGAGACGTCTCAGATGCCAGAAGATCTATCAGCAGGTACATGTTGAGCTGGCCTCAAGCTGCCTTCATGTTGACACGCCGGTGCTAACCGTTTACGACGCTGGCGGCCAGATGGAAGACTCGACCCAGTTGCTGCGGATGTAAGAGCACAACTGTCGCTATGAGTCGCTGGTCGTCTCAGTCTCCAACTCACGCAGTACGCCGTCGATGGCTGCCCAAAGACGGCACCAAAGTGCAAAAAGCCGGCGTCGGTAGTGCTGAAATTCAAGATTCTTGTGATAGCCTGACTGGAGTCCTAGTTCCTGGACACGACGCCGTACGGTTTGGCTCCAATGAAAGGCACAACCTCTCATGTCAACATGTCATGATCTGACTGCCTTCCAAACTGCTGCCTCGAAGTCGCCCACCACACACAGAGCTTTGCGCGGTAATGTCGAAATGACCGAGTGTCGAACTGACTGGTAGCTGCCCTCTGGCGTATGTGAGGATAACCATTAACCAATAATGTCATTCGAACTAAGCTACGTGACACTCGACCTATAGCTAGAGCTGTATGTGTATGCACAAGAAAATGCCACCCAAAATACTGCAACATAATGCTTTATCCCGGCAAGATTACGGCATAAGTTGTCACCATCCACACATGTGGGATAGTAATGTTTGCACTCGCGTCTGCCTCTGTGTGTCTGTCTCTGTCTGTTTGTGTTGTAACCGCTGGATATCTTAACCAGGAAACTTCATTTTATATTCATCTTTATTCACCGTAAAGGTAACAGAACAAACAGCTTAACTAACTTAACTAATCAACAAACTCGATATATATGTATATGGCACATTTGAATGCCCTAGATTGCACAATGAAAATTCCGAAGTATTTTATTTCTTTAGTCTACGGTAAGACATGACCCTTTGAAGTAATAATATTCGCACAAGGTACGTCACAACGCGGTCCAATACGTAGGCAGCATAATTTTTTAAGATTAATTTGGCTGCATCTCTTGCATTCGATGTAGCCTGTTGTTGTACAGATGATCGCGGTGTCTGTCTGCCAGTCTGACACGCAATTTTACTCGACTTTGCTGTGCAAAAACGGCTGAACGGATCGAGATTTCGTGAACACTCTTGGAGTTTATAAAACATTGTGTTAGATGGAAGTTTTAATCCCCCACAGCAAAAAGAAGGAAAAGTTGAGAAAAATTTCGCATATTGTATATAGGCTCCCATACATATACGAGGAATTTCTAAACATAGAGAGGTCGAACTTTGTACGCATAACAATAGTTGGGGGCCCTAATCAAAATATGCAAAAGTAGGTCATAGGGGATCGGGATTGGGTGATGTGACGACCAAGTTTTAAATTTTTGACGCTGTCGTGTTTCCGTAAACGAATGAAGCTACATACTTAAAGTTTTGGTGCACATATCGATGGCTGAGGGAAGCCCTAACCAAAAATTCTGAGGGGAGTCCTAACCAAAAATTATGCAAAAGTTGGACACAAGGGAGTAAAGGGTGCGGGATTACGTAACTTACTTTCAACGTTTATGACCCTGTACATATCTCAGGGACAGCTGAAGTTAAGAGACTCCAGCGCGTGCAGTGTGCGTGGTGCATTCGATGCAGCCTTCGCCAAGTTACTTCGGCTTCTAGTTTGGAAAGCGGGTAACGTCTAGGTCTAGTTTCACTAGTAAGTCCATGGGTTGGTTGTCAGTTTCGTATTCGAATGCATGAAAAGTAAACTATAGTAAACGATAATCCTGGCGTCTGTCAGTCTGTACGTCAGTCTGTCTGTCACTTGGCTTCACTTGGCTTTTAGTGGGGCAGCATAGCAAACCTGTTGTGCATTTTGTGATACAAGCACCAAATTTGGCACAAATGTACATTAACGTGTTGCAAACATTTTCAGATATTGGGCCACTTGGAATTCTCTCTTTATGTCCGCCATATTGGATTTCAAAATGGCCGCCAGACTCATTTCTTCGAGCATCTCATGTCTTGCGCACAAGAAGAGCACCTCAAGTGACTGCAGCGGCACTGTAGATCCTGCAACACCATGCCTACAACCACTACTGTTTAGGAGAAACCAGAGATGCAGTGGACCTTCCCGCGTTTGAAGACTGGTGTCACCAGAGACGAGACAACATCCCCCAGTTT
>Ga0126335_1003188_pt1 | contig 10122 bp, 8 predicted proteins | sample OlaspJWI45metaG_FD_108409 | JGI IMG/M metagenome (GOLD analysis project Ga0126335, IMG submission 108409) | Marine gutless worms symbiont microbial communities from Oahu, Hawaii - Olavius sp. 1 OAHU.JWI-45 metaG | ecosystem: Host-associated > Annelida > Digestive system > Unclassified | place... | reverse complement strand
GGGTTGGGTTGGGTCAGTCAGCTGATGGGTTGGGTTGGTCGGGTCACACAAAATGGACCCACTGACAACTCTGCTTCATAGCATCATCGTCAGTAATACTGTATGCATATAGCATATGTAGTTGACTGTAGTCACTGTTTGGTTCATTATTTTCTGTCATTTCATGATAATATTGAAGCATTGATAGTGTCACCTGAAATGTGTCAGTAGGTGGAGTTGTGTAAAATTTTGCAGCCCTCATTATAACAAGGTATCATCCATTATGGGACGTGACCATAACTGGCCTGCCACGGTGCCCAGTGTGGTGCCAACTGGTGACTGTTCCCACTGATCCATTCACTAGGCCAGCCGCCCATTTCGGTCTAAATGGGCGAAGGGCCAGCCTGGAAACACCAAAAATGGCGAAACTGTACTTCCGATCGCGAATCTGATGGCAGATTCTGAATCGGGAAGCCCGCTTTCCTATTCGAGTTTCCTAGTAACCATATGTCTGTTTATCTTGCTTAGTTTCAGAGATATTCGTGTGTGACAGATGGACAGACAAACGGACAGACGTACAATGTGGACCATTACTGTAGCTGGCCCCCACATTGTGGCGCTAAAAATGTTATTTAATAGCAAGAGAGTATGAACTGTTAATACGTTGTCATGAAAGTTGAAGTGTTATTATGCACGTGCCGATGGTACAAGAATGTCTTCATTTTGTAGGTGGTGAAAGCATATGACCTTGTTGATCAAGAACAGATTGCCATCAAGATCATTAAGAACAAGAAGCCATTCTTCAATCAGGCTCAGATTGAAGTCCAGCTGCTTGAGCTCATGAATAAGCATGACATTGATGGCAAATATTATATCGGTATGTAGGTAGCTATCTTTTTGTCATGTCTTTTTGCTGCTCAGTGATTTTAGTGAGTCATACAGTTTTCATTCACGTAGCTGGCGAGGGTCGTAGCATCATTCTAGCACAGTGATCACGATGAACAACTTTCCTCTAGGTTAGCATTTCTCAGACAAGATCTAGCCATCGGTTCTTTGGACAACCAGGACAATGTTGATTATATAATGTTAAGTTGCTAACGTAGGCTTCTAGTCATTACAGCATATACTATGTAACACTGTGTTCAATGTGCACTTGTGCATCATAATGGAATCTATGCACAGTGGTTCAGCAGTTTATAAATTTGGCCGCTATAAATATAACCCATTAGGAAACCTAAACTCCGGGCACTTGCCCGGAGAGCAGAGCTCATTGGAATCGACGTAGAGATGAGCCGGTGCTTCCATTGGTGCTGCGCGCCCATCTTTGATATCATTATTACGAATTTCACAGCATTATGGAACAATACATTCAATTTGTTTACTATTTTCCTGTCGATTCTGCAGTGGACTAATTACTCTTGTGATACAACATCAAGCCACGCCCAATTATTCCTTCATGGCGATAGAAGCAAGCGTAGGCTGTTTGTCGGCTAAATCCTGTCCTGTTTTGCAGAATCTATTTTTAGCTTGACCAATCACATCGCTATAGTGTTTCCGCCGTTGCCCCCTTTTAGATACACACAACCGTCTGTATCGCCGACCTTCGGCGGCATCTAACTCTGTCAATTCTGGCTCATTGTCAAAATGGGGACCAGCAAAAGACGTCAAATACTGACGACGAATGCGTGTCCAAATTTCAGCTTCAGAGGCCATCACAAAAAAAATTTCGTTATGCTTTTTCGTGACGTACTTCCATCACTCTTACAAACTATGCACTAGTCAGCGGCAACCCAGTATGCGCACACACGGGCGAGTTTACTATGGCCGCAGCCGGCCGGGTTTCCGGCCCGACCCGGGCTGCGCCTGTAATAACTTCAGTGTAATGTAACTTGGTTGCATGTTGCATCTCCCACTCTGCAACTGATGTATCTGTTAAGAGTAGACGAGTAGCATAAACCGTTTTTAATCTCATAATGGTGTCTGATAACATGAAATATACAAGCCGGCATCTGACTAGCAAAAGTGTTAATGCTAAAGCATGTGTGCAGTGCCACTAAACAAAATACTTAACTGGTAATGTCGTTCACTTTCGTTGGTCCTCGAGGGTCTGTTGAATGTGTTACCAGCACTGTTGTCTTTGGTTCATGACCACACATATTAGACATCTCATGAAGGCACACTTGTTTCATTGGGGCTGTGGCACCTTTTGACTCTTTGTTTTTACACACCATATATTAATTTCCTTACTTACTTACTTATTGGTGACTGTTGGTGTTGCAGTGAGGTTAAAACGTCATTTCATGTTCCGGTCTCACCTGTGTCTCGTCTTCGAGCTCTTGTCTTACAACCTCTATGACCTGCTACGCAACACCAACTTCCGTGGCGTATCTCTCAACCTGACGCGGAAGTTCGCCCAGCAACTGTGCATGGCGCTGATGTTTCTTGCATCACCCGAACTCAACATTATCCATTGTGACCTCAAGCCGGAAAATATTCTGCTCTGCAACCCGAAGCGCAGTGCAATAAAGATCGTGGACTTTGGCAGCTCCTGCCAGCTTGGAAAACGCGTACGTTATTTAGCAGTATTTATTACAGTGCTGTTTTAAGATAATTTCTTTGTTTTCTATAATGTATCGAGTAAGATGTTAAGCCTTTACTTACTCATTAGTTTAATGATAGGAGCAGTAATGACAAAGAGGTAAATAAACTGTTGCAAGAGAGCAAGTCCATGTCACCTTATAGGGAATGATACAGCATTAATATGCAGCTTTTTCTTAATCAATAATAAATTGGCTTTTAACAATGGCGCTGTAATGGATTTTACTATTATTAGTGTACCCTATGTGTTGTAGCAAAGATGACATGACAGTATTTGCTGTTGCTGCTAATTGTCTTACTGCAGTGAATGAATGTACTGAATTTCTACTTAACAGCAGCTTGCAACTGAAGTTATGTGAAGTTCTATATGAATAAGGATAACAGTATTAAGTCTGTGAGACAGGAGTGGTCAGCCTGTGAATGGAATCTGTACTTTTTACATTTCCAAACAAGTTTTAATGGGTATTTGATTACATCATCAGTTATGTGGTGGCTGTGAATAATGACAGATCTACCAGTACATCCAGAGCCGTTTCTACCGATCACCGGAAGTTCTGCTTGGTCTGCCGTATGATCTTGCCATCGATATGTGGAGTCTTGGCTGCATACTGGTGGAAATGCACACTGGTGAACCGCTGTTTGCTGGCTCAAATGAGGTATGTTGATGTTGTTTGGTTATATACGGTACTGTGGTCAAAAAATTATCATCCCTTTTCATTTTACTGTGATACATTGATGCATTGACCAGTTTCTCTAATATTTCGGTTGGTGCTGTATGTACAGTAAATCAACTGGAAGGATCACAAAAGCAGTGAATGTGTTGAACGAGATTGGTGCTAACAGAGAATTTGTAGATTTTGTCACAGAGTGAAAACTGTGGGATATTTGGCCACATGATCAGAGTGCAGAACCTCTGTACACACATTTTTGAAAGGTATGGCACAAGAAGCAGAGGTGGCGATGGGGTGATGATATCACAGATTGGACCGACAAGACTGGTAGAATGCACAACAATAGCATAAGACAGGAAGAGTTGGTGTGTCATTTCATGGTCTCGGCCTTTAGCAGTGAAGGTGAAAGGGTGATGACAATATTGATTTAATTTGCGTACGTCCAGCATACCTGCATATATCTTGGGGAATATTCTTTGTTTTGGGGGATTGTCTCAAAGCAGTTGTCAGTGTAAGTTCATCTATGGCCACTGCATGAAATCTTGTGCCTTTCTATGTGGTGTTTTTAGCAAGTAGTATCAAAAGACTGAAAGATTCAGTTATTCTTTAGTGAATTTTGCTACATTACCAAGTGACAGTAAAGTATTCTAGTCTCTGTCAGTTTTGTTACTGTATCTAGTATGGCATGATGCCGTGAACTGAGTGTGTGCCGTATGTGTCTGGTCTATAGTTTGATCAGATGCTGAAGATTGTCGAAGTGCTTGGTGTTCCTCCGCGACACATGCTTGACAATGCACCCAAGGCTGGCAGGTTCTTTGATCGCCTTCCAGATGGGACGTATGTGCCGAAGAAGTCTAAAGAGGGCAAAGTGGTATGAAGTTATCAGTGCAATGTAAATTATTGTTTAACACTAGTTAATGGCGCCAGCTTCTTTGTAATGGCAGAATGGCTTGTAGACAACAGGACAGCCGGTCTGTTTATTCATCGCACTGCACCATCAGCACATTATTTGTCGCACTGCACATTCTGACTGCCTCTGCAGCCTCACATCCGGGCATGTGCATTGACCAGTCGCATATTTTTGCAGGCAAAAGTTCTCTTTTGTAATACAGATACATTGTAGTATGGTGTGCTATTTGAGTTCTTAAAATGTCTGCCTGCTATTAGTTACTATGGTAGCTTAGTTTCTAGTATTCTTTCTGCTTAGTAAACTTTCTGCTGTGAAATCTTCATGAAATTAGTTGTTGTTGGTATTGATGCAGCTGATGTTTGTGATATTGTTAGTAGTATGATCAGTGATCACTTCAGTTCTCTGACCATAATACAGATAATATGGAAGGAATAGAGTGAATTCATCTGTATATGCATGTGAACTGATGTACCAGTATGGTAGTCTGTCTTGGAGAACTCTTTAGTAGAACGTTGTTACAGATTAAAGTTGTTGCAGACGTCGGACATTATCGTGTGACACACTTCCCCTCACTTATAAATGTTACTAAATGGTGTGGATATTTCTTGGTAGAAAGCTGGAAAGTATCAGTGAATGTAACTCCTGCTGTGTTTCTATACTGCGCCAGTCAGTTACAAGCATGGTAGAAAAGTTTACTGAATTACTGATGATGTGTTGTGTTTGGCAGTACAAGTCGCCAGGAACACGGAGGCTTAGTGACGTGCTGGGTGTAGAGACCGGTGGTCCCGGCGGTCGACGGCTGAATGAGCCTGGTCACCAAGTGGCCGACTACCTCCGCTTTAAAGACATTGTGACTCGCATGCTTGAGTACGACCCCAAATCTCGTGTCACGCCATACTATTCGCTGCAACACAACTTCTTTAAACAGACATCGGATGAGTCTACAAACACCACAGTCAATAGTCACCCATCGACTGTGCCACCTGCGTCGTCGGCGTCTGGACTGAGCGGTGCATCAAAGGCAGTAATGCACCGGCATGCCACGAGCGACTCTCATCTCCAGCGCCATCACAATGCTGCAGCAACCGACGCCGTTGTGGCATGGTGTAAGACTGAGACAGAGACGTAGTGCACACCGCGGACGTCACCGACAGTTTCAAGTGAAGTTTAGTGCAAGTCAGAGTCCAGCACACAGCCGCAGAGCAGATGTTACGCAGAATTCTGGCTGGTGAGTAGTAACCACACACGAGCACTGCTCAGAACCCAACTGCGGCAACCAGCCCATCGAGCCCAGAGTTGGGCTGAAGATAACACGCACATAACCTGGTCAGTTGGCCATAGAACTGTTGCAAACCAGAATGTTGGATGGAAGTCCGGCCCCTGGTATATAGTGAAATGGACTGCAGCGCACTGAACTTGCCAAAACTGTTAACTAGTGACTGACAGACACGGCAGAATGTTGTGAATAGGATTGATTGTAACACGTGTAGAAGGAAATATGTATGCACTCGTGAAGGACTGAAGTCAACCCATTTAGGCAGTTAATGTACCGTTATGCTGCTGATGCTGCATAAGATGTTTTATGAACATATGCCGTACCTAAGTATTACATTGTCCTTATGAAGATTGTGTTTTAAGTGACTGAATTGCCAACTGAAATCAAGTGTTTAATATTAGTCATTCTAAAGCTGTTCAGTTTTATATTGCAATCGTGGTCAGGTTTTAATGTTGCTAAAGTGGAATTAATTTTGAAAGCACTGTGTTATAGAAGGCATTTGTGGTAGGCTTATTGTTTCATCAAGTTAGTTGTAGAAGTTAAGGTATTGTGAAGTTATAGCTGTTCATCATGTTGAAAATAGTTTTAATCAGATCTCATTAGAATTCTGCAGATGTAAAAAGTAGCATTTTCCAAAAATTATGTCACAAATTACAAACAAATGCTGCTTTCATGCAGATATTTTGCTACATATTTACCGTATGTCTGCAGTTGCATTTGTTGCTAATATTGTCAGAATTCTTTGCTATGATGTAACTGAAATTTCGTTAGATATTATCCATAGTTAATCAGCATTGTGCAGTAAGCTCTTTTACTTTCTAAGATAACATAACATAAGTGTGAGGAATTTTTTGGAAGAAAAATGACAAGTTGGCACATTGCAGTAATATATCTGAACATGAGCCAAGATAGAGGCAGATCTTTCATTGCTAGTTGTTCAAAAAAACGTGTTATTGGTTTATTTTTAGTTTGTATTAATGAACAATAATAATCATGTCGGAAACAGTATTGTTAACATGTCACTGTGCTTAAACTCGATGAGTTACTTTTCTACAGCTTTTTTATCAGTGACTTTTCTGTGCCATATGCATGATGCATAGTTTTTGCTGGTGCTGGCTGGTATCAATTTGAAATTTTTTGCAGTTGTCCTAGAATGTTGCTAAGTCATATTTTCTCTCATGCATGCCCTGTGCAGTTAGGAAGCGATGAAACGTCATGCATTACGGTGTTGCTGCTATTTGTTGCAAACATGTTATGTTGTACAAGTACGTGTATGATAATTAGTTAAATTTGCTCGAAACACATACCGTTTTAGGTCTAATATATTGGTTGATGTTGTTGTCATCTACAGGGTTCTATGTCTGTTGCACTGATGCTGCTTCCCCCATTGTAATACGGTGTTAAACACTCACCTGTTAACTTTGAATATGGCTGACTGTGATTCATGATCCCATCGAGTACCATAAAGTAGAGCTGCTAATGTAAGCTAATCTTGCTGTAGGCAGAGCTAGGATCACTTGCTTGTCTATGTCTCTTATCTTTACCTTTTACAGTAATGTCTGTACTTTGCCACAGGACCAGAACTGACAGGCATTTATTCCCATAGACAAAATTTCTGAGACTCATGTTCTCTGACTGGCTTCCTTCAGTGCTTTGACAATATTGGTTGGGTCATCTCGCCTGTAATGACCTAGAAAGTGTCGAGTGGAACGTTAAGCCTCGACATACTCACTCAGTGTTCTCCATTCTAGACAACAAATTATATAATTTATTACTTTGCATCCGTGCTGCTACACTGTGTTTGTAGTTAGATAACTGCGGTATGTTGGTCTTGAGTTACTATATATGCACGTTTTCGACACGAAATGCAAGCTCAACTTCACAGTTTTCACTCGTTAGGTTCTTCATAACTACCACTAGGTGTAATGGTACTGTGGAGCTAACGCTTTGTGTGGTATTGTTATTGTTGTGCGTTTGACTAGGAGAATTTCTGACAGATGAGCAGAGGTCCCTAGTTGGAAAATGGGCTTCCTTGACATTTGTTGGTGATGGAGCCTCTTAATGGAAGCGGGAAATAGCTGAATGCCTTTTATGTTGGCAAAAACTGCTGTAGTTCAAGACGTAGTTCTTTACGTGTTTTAAACATGTGTTGTATAAACTGTTTTCTTCGTTTTGCATACTCCATTTTGCTTTTGTTTCACATGCGTTCTCCTTTTAATGTGTTTTATGATTAATGCTGCCATGCAATTTTTATGTTTTTGGGAGAGATTTGGCATGTTTCTGGGAGTCAGGAGAAATAACCGCATTTGCGGGAAACTTGGGACCTCTGGATGGGTGCAGAGTGGCACGTGTCTGCAATTGTACATAGATTTGCAACGGAATTGGTGTGTTTGGTGTTACTGCAAGCACTGTGATGATTGAGTCGATTCAGCAATGCCCCACTTGCTGCTTGCTGCTTGTCACAAGGCAGTAACTCTCTGCAACGTGGCTGTAGAACTGGGTTGTAAAAAACTGGGTTTTTAGGTTTTTAAAACATAAAATGCCTCAAAAGTCTAGTTTAGGTTTTTAGTTTTGTGTTATTTTTTGTGTAACTTAATATAAGTAATATTTAAATTTTCTCTGTAATTTGCGACATTTCATCTCCCTGGAATTGTCTGTAGTATAAAAGTATTTTAGATAAATAAATGTAGAATGTTCTTTGGCATCACTTCGCACTTTAAAAACATGAAAACTGAAAAACCTTTTAAAACTTAAAAACGTTCTTTAAAAACCTAGATTTTTGCAGCCCTGGTCTGCAGACGGATGCTTCCGGCGGTTGATAGTAGGATAGTAGTAAGGTGTTGGCATTGTAGATGTCTGTTAGACAAGTGATTGATTTCATTATTGAATGGATTGACAGCTTAGGAATGGAAATTACATGCGTTGTGTACATACAACATGCATGACTTGTGTTCTGATTCTGAATGACCACTTTCAGCTATAGGATGTAATTATCAGTAAGTTTGGAGTCGTATATGCACTAAAGTTTTAACTGTGATACCGGTATTCAACATGCAGAATGGGTATTTGATATCATTTACGTATTTTAAGTTTATTTAAAAATAATTAAAGAAACAACATTGTAATTTGTGCAGGATACTAATAAACATGGCCAGCTTTGTTAATGATAAATAAAAGCTCAGTAATATCTGGTGAACTCAAAATGTAACCAACAGCCAGAAATGCTAATGCATTTTCGCATGTGATATAGCATTAAGTGTTTGGGTCTAACATCAACTGGAAAAAGTGTAGTCAGCCACCGACCGAGTTGCTCCAGAGCGCTTATAAGTTCATCAGAAAGCTGAGCTTAGTTGACACATTCGGTGACTCGTGTATCCGATCTAAGTTGTTGCTGTCGTTTATATAATCTGGATGCGTGGGAGACCGTAGGCCAACTGAAGCATTTCTGACCTTTATTGACCGTCGAGGTTCGAGGATGAACTGTAGTACTGCATCCATTGTATTTCACTTTGCAAGAGAAAGGCGTTGATCTGACTCGATCGCGGCTCTTTAAACAGCAAACAATCACTGAGATGTATGCGTAAGTAATGAAAGGGTGAACACGTTTCTTTGTGTTGCAGCGTAATTCAATAACTTCAGTGCTTCGAGTACAATCAGTAGGGCGAGGTTGTCATTGTTATCAAGCATACTGTAGCATAGCATATTAGTTTAATGGACAACGTCTCAGGTCGCAAACGAGACGATTGGACTATATTATTATGAAAAGACGGAATTATCAAAAGATAGGATGATCAGTAACAGATACATTGACACATGCAAAGTGGTCCAAAAAAGTGAGTACTGGTCTCGTTTTTGCTTTTAACTTCAAATCTTTTGTCAAATTCTTTCACTGCGTGAAAGAGGAAGAAATTTCCTATGCGAGTCACGTAATATATTTCGCTACATCTTGAATATGTTGCTGCACTACTTTGTGAAATTACTGACACAGTACGTTCAAACATGATGCAAATCTGGAAGAAAAACAATGCAAAAACGTGAATGCTGACACGGTCTTTGACCAATGCCAGAACCTGAAGACATTCTGGTTAAATTGGCGGGGTGCAAGTATTTCAGCAGCACAGACTGCTGCAAAGGCTACTATGCAGTGCCGATGGCTGAAGACAGCAAAGATTGCCCTGCATATTATTTGTCACAGAGAACAATTCAGATTTAAGGTGATGAGTTTTGGCTTGATAAATAGTGGCGCAACATACTCTAGACTGCAGAAAATTGTCTTAGACGGGGCAAAGTCAATTGATAATGTTTTGGATGACGTGATTCTTGCCACATCTAAATTTGATGAGCATTTGTTGAGTCTTAGAAACTTGTTCAATCGCCTGAGTCGAGCAAATTTGGTGTTGAAACCAAGTAAAACGTACCAGTGCCCGAAATATTGAAAAAAATTTGACCGAATTTATCTACAGACATGTTTTATGAAATGTAATTTTATATAGATGTAATAATTTTAACATTTTTAAAAATTTTATTTTAAAACAAGCCATTCATAATTTCTTGAAAGTCGGTTCCTTCGCTAAGTTTTTTAGTACGAACAGACATGAATGGCTACAAAAAAACTTCGTCGTGCAATTGAACTTGCTCAATGTTATAATAAACTGGACTTTGTAAATATATTACCAACTTGTCAGGAG
>Ga0126335_1003187_pt1 | contig 10123 bp, 10 predicted proteins | sample OlaspJWI45metaG_FD_108409 | JGI IMG/M metagenome (GOLD analysis project Ga0126335, IMG submission 108409) | Marine gutless worms symbiont microbial communities from Oahu, Hawaii - Olavius sp. 1 OAHU.JWI-45 metaG | ecosystem: Host-associated > Annelida > Digestive system > Unclassified | place... | reverse complement strand
TGACCGCTGTGCAAAAACTGATTGGTTTGATGCCTGACGGACATCAGAAACAAAGGAGACTCTGTTCTATAGTAACATTTATATACACAGTAAAGAAGTGACGCTGTAGTAGCGTTATTGTGCAATTTTTGGGTGTTGCAACATTATTGAGAATTATAATTGTTACTAAGCAGCTATCTGCATAATATTTGCCTCACATAATTTTATTGATTATGCCTATCGAATGATATAAAGTTTGTCTGTTTATGAAGTTTGCATACAACTTTTTGCTTTCAAAATCGTTCACAACGATGCGTGTCACAGTCACCCTATATCACTGAGTGTGTAACTGCAACTACAACAAAAATGGTTTTGTAATATTTCTCTTTCTGTACTAAGTAACTAAATGTACCTGCGTTGTTTTCGCCTGTGAGCGAAGTATGTGACTATAACAATGACGACAATCAGAAGAATAACGATGAGACCGAGACCGACTCCAAGACCGATCGCCAGAGGCAACGTCTTCTCGTCGGCTGCATCAGACAACGCATCACAACTACTGCTACGTGATCTAGGACTAATAATACTATATCTTCCTCGTCGTCTGTAATAGGCTGTACCGTACGTGTTGGGATTATCGTCTACTAAGATTTTCAGTTGTAGCTGATTTATGGAATTTTAGACAGTTGTCATGCTAATCTGTAAATAAATAGTCTGTATTAAAATGGGGTTAGAAAGCTGGAGTCATATTCAGTACCACTGTGCGCTGTTCCACTGTTGTCAATTATTAACAGTTGTTGGGCTACAGTCTTTTCCAGTAATGCTTACATGTTTATTTTACAAATACTGAGTTCATACAAAAACGTTACGTATTTCGATAATACCCCTTTCAATAATAAAGTTCTAAGATAAAGTTCATGAAGTTCAAAGAAACAAGCTACATGTAACACATTAAGTCACTTTATTAGTATTGACGTCCTAAACGGTGATTTCAATAAACATCTCAGACACGCAGTCGTCGTATACATACCGCTACTAGAACGCCGGTCACTGGTAGTGATAGGGCGGAAAATGATTGGAGTCCGAGTTGCATTGCCACTGACTGGAGTCACTGTTTCTAACATCACAGTCATATCCGATGTCATATTAGCGACCTGCTGCTGCTTGGTTAAACCGCCCGACCGTGCCGTTGTCGCCGCTGTCACATTTCCGGTATAGAGCGGAAATGACGTCACTGTGACGCCGAGTGTCGCTGTTGGAGCGGTTCTGTTTGTAACAATCGATACTCGAGTATTTGTAGCCTCACTAATCGGTGGCCGATGGCTGACGGTAGCTTGCATTTCAGGAAATGCGGTTCGGTTTGGGGACGGAGAATAGTCAGCAGAGAATTTCGAACCGTCGCTGGTTGCAGTGGAAGCACTAGTGAGAGGACTCGTCTGATAAAACAGAGAGGTACGATTGTCGGAACCGAATGACAGAGTGTTGATTTTCTCGCCGGTGAGAGACTGGCTGGTTGTAATCATATCGGTTGTAGACTTTACGCCTCGACTCAGCCCCAGTTCATCAGTGCTCACGGCTGACCTCGTGGTTGTTTTCGAAGCCACATTGTAAGCGTTAACTGGAGTCGTCATCGGGTTTTCACGATGTCCCGACGGCTTGAGACGACCAGTTGTCACAGTCACGGAAGAAGTAAGTAACGAATTGGTCGACGTCCACCTGACGTCGGTGACGTTGTCTGACGTTTCTGATGACGCATTAAACGTCGCATTATCCGCGTCACCTGCAAAGTCAATATATAGACAAGTTTATTCACACCAAAGTGTAGCAATACAACTGGATACTCTAAAGGAAAAAAAGAAAAAATATAAACGAAATAGACATGATAATCGACAGTGTTTTAGGCATATATTTTGCAAAGAAAATTGTCCGAGGAATTTTTCCCGACGCTTAAGCAACAATTTAGCCTACTTGGCGGTTTTGTACCAAAGTATAACTGACAGTCATTAATAATACTAATGTGGTCATAAAATTAACATCACCATAATATCCGGATTAAGCCTATTAGGCAATATCCTATAATTTACTTTCGTCATTGGAAAGCAGTATGCTAGTAAATCTACTGAAAAGTCACATTGCATGAAACTGATCATTCAGAGAAAAGTAAAATGTCAAGTTGTGCGTACTTATGTGGCAGACGGTGGCCAACAGAACGAGTGTTACAGTGATAAAACGCTGTCTTCGTAGTGACGTCATAGCTTCACCACCTGCACGTGTCGTGACGTCAGAATTTCGTCATACGCAGTGCACTCCCCCAGTAGTTAATAGCCTGCTACATAAGCCTCACTGATTCCTCCAGTATAGGACCTATATCGATCCGTACTTTTAGCTAAAATATCGTAGTAGCATGTTGCGGTGTGTTGACACGTCATGCAGATCTAGCGTGATACTGCTAAAATCGTCGCTGCAATGGACACAGCACAAGCCTTTGGCAGGTGAACGCACAAGCCTGCACATTACAATATAGCATAACGGTTCTCGACGGCACATTCACGCCTCAGCGGATGTTACGTAGGTGCCTACAACACTAACTGGCAGCCTGTTGGACGATAATGCTTGGGGCGAAGTCTATGTCTAGGCTCAAATATTGCAGTAATGTAGCGTGAGACGCGGGGGGGGGGAGAATAAGGTGGGCTGTAGACGAATACGACAGACTGGAGGCGGCACATTTTATAGCCAGCAGCATGACAAGTCGAACACGACGACTTTAGGCTTATTGCACATGTCAGTGAATAGGCAGGCCTAGCAGTCTGCTCGTAATAGTCACTGTCACAAATCACAACGGTGATGTCCGAACTTTTGCTCTTTCATTTTTTAAACTTGGACGCATTTCTCTATATTATCATAATCATTCTTTATTCTTTCTTTAAAATGTAAAATTCACTTATTGCATTTTATAAAAAAGCATTACACTTACGAGCAACGAGTTATGTTAAAAATCGTCGACGACATTCATTAATGTTATGCATTTTGCTGTTGTTGCTTAATTTTAAGTGAAATTGCGACGTTAATTTAGACCTATTGATCATAGCTGTCAACGGATATAGTTCTCGGCAATGGAGTGTGGTTTTCGGTGGCGAGTAATAATCGAATTCGAGTAGTACTAGCCTCACTAATAAATCTGGCATGCAGTAGAGCGTGTTTGGCGAGAACTGTCGACGCCGAGTCACTCAGTGCTGCGTCTTCCACAATGTAAGTCGCTGTACAACAAAACTTTCCGCGTTAAAGCCAGGTTCACGCCACTCGCGTTCACGGCCTGTGAAACACAAGTAGTGTGATCCGGGCGTCACTCTCTGCTGTCACTGTACAGTTATACATTATGGGCCACACTCAGAATCACTGTTAGCAGTCGATATACGCTGTCTACTTCCTATAGGGCCTGAGCTCATCACGTCACGCATGATCCGTGCAAGACGGGGTCACGACTCGCAACAAGCATGGGGAAACCACGGGTTCGCTTTTTGTACCCAACTCATCAAAGGCAGCGCAGTAGCGCTGCACTGTTGTAATGGCCGTTCAAAAATCAATAGGAAATGGAAATTTCGACCCTCTGTAGAATCGCAACCCCTCAAAATTTCATTATGAAATTTGGCATTGTGATTGCGTCCAGGACGTCACCCTACAAGCAAATTTTGGGGCAGATCGGTTTGGCGGGGGGTTCTCCCCAAATACGTGAAATATAAACCTTTTGTGACTTTTGACTGTCCTCATTTTTTCCCAATCCTCTCCATAGGTCAAACCGCGGCACTGGCGCACACGCTTAATGGCTCAAACGACGTGTTTTCACTCAAGAGGTGCCTTTGGGGGTCAGAATAAAAAGTGACACCATTTGGAGAAAATATGCCCCCAACAAAACGTGGGCGTGAATAGGCAACTTGAAGCCAAATTGGCGAGATCGTAAAATCGCAATATGTCAGTCGCATTAAAGGCAATCATGACACTATTTTGTGCACATATTGACGGCTAGAGGCCCTAACCGAAAATATGCAAATTAGGTCAGATAGGTCAAGGGGCGGGGTCGGGTGACCTACTTTTAAATTTTGGGACCCCCTTTGTTTTTAGAAACCGGAAGTAATTGTATATCCGCCATAGACTGACCGATTACTTCGATATTTCACAAACACAAAGATTTCAACCTTTAATAACAAGTTATGTCACCAAACTAAAAGCCTTTTTGCTTTGCCGTTAGATTTTGACCTTCCTGTCCAAGTGACAGTGATAGTTCTAACAAAATCATATACTAATGCGAGCATGTAGATAATTATGGTAGAAAAACTGCAAACAGTAATTTACAAAAAAACTGTCGTTTTATAATAACTGTGTAATTGGCTACTGTTGAATGACACATCTAAAACAGCAAAAATTAATTTCATCACCTCAAGGGCTATGGACATAATAAGAACTGTGCGTTATGTCCATGGCAAGTGAGGTGATGAAGTTATTTTTTGCTGTTTGCGCAGTTATTATAAAACGACAGTTTTTGTACATTATTAACAGAAAGGAGCACTTTTGATCGAACCCAACATTGAACTTCAACACTTATACATCATGTAGGTCTACCAGAAAAAACCAACAGTATTTTGTGCAGTACATAACTTTAACAAATCTGGTTCTGGATATATTTTCGTACCTTTAGGCGCAGATTATCAACATAATTCAGGTTTCTGTCGTCTGTGTTAGGCTATCTGCGTCGCGGTGCAAAGTGTAAGCCTCGGCCTTGCTATCTAGGTAGTGTTTGCCACACTCACATATCGAACCAAAAATAATAATTGTCAAATAGTTTTTATCACGTAGAGCTCACTCTTCTGGTTTCAAATATCATACCGGTACAATAAATTATATCGTACGCCGCTGATCAATCACTTACATGTTGTATTTTCGTGTGTAGGCCAGCGGTTTGATACTGTATAGTGTTCCAAAAACCCACACCGTCTTTTTGGGAATAACTTTGCCAAAAATTCTATTAAAATAATTACTGGAACAATATATTTTCAATAAATTTGGGAGAAAACAACATCAACTTTCTGAATCTCTCTGGAAGGGTATCGTGCATCGTCATAACTCTGCTGATAGAACAGCTGACTGGACCAGCCTTTTAAGCGTCGATTCCACATGCGCTGCGCTGCGCTGCGCGTTGCGTGGCGAGTGCCAGCGAGTCCAGGCGAGTCACAGCTAATTCCAGCGAGTACTTTCACTCGCCACGCAACGCAACGCATCGCGCAGCGTAGCGCAGTGCAGCGTATGTGGAAACGACGCTTTAGTCTGCTAATTAGTCGATCCTGTAGTCAGACACGTGTATGTCAATGCTTAGAGCAGCCACTTTGAGTACAAACTGTGACTGTAAAAATTAGCACTGCAGTTGTGTGTGCCAACAAACGTAGTTTATGCGTTTCACCACACTGTGTCTTCCAGTACACCAGATGTCGCCTGTGTACAGTGTTTAGCTGTGTTTACGAAGCATCGTGGGCATATAGCGTCATCGAAGGATTTTGGTCTGTTCACACGGATGTTTCCGCGTGTGAGCTCAGAGTTGTGCTGTTAAAACAAAAATTCATTATAAAAACAATACAAGAGGCCAAAGTGATTCGGCGAAAGCCGAATCAAACTCCTTTCCCTTCGCCGTGGGCGGTAGAGACCCGCATCTAATACAATGTGGTTTGGGTCCCCAAGAGTCTCCACTCCAAACAGGACCTCAGCCGTTTTTGCACAGCGCAGCTGCACGTCTCGTCACTGGCACTCGAAGACACGACCATATTAAGCCAGCTACAACAGTTGTAGACTACTGGCTTCCAGTTCGACGTCGCATCGAGTTTAAGGTCACGCGCCTAGTCCATCAGTTGTTGTCCGGACAAGCATCTGGCTACCTGGCTGACGACGGCAGGCTTGTGTCTGAGACCAGTCGACGTGCTCTGCAGTCAACCACTGTCATGACAGCGGACACAAATCAGCTACGGCGACAGGAGTTTTGCCGTCGCCGACTGCCGGCCCGCGCATGTGGAACAACCTGCCACCGTCTCTGCGACGTGAATCTAGCTATGAACTGTGGAAGACATTTTTATTCGGGCACTGAGAGCACGGCGCTCGGTGACAGTTCGATATGTAGCGCTTTATAAAAGTCCACTTAGACCCTACTTATAGACAGATTGACATATCTCGTTACAGGATCATATGTCGCAAGTGCATTAGCCGCCATTGTTCTTCTTTGTGTGCGGTATAACTGGAGCTCCAAGCAGTATATACAACAACAGAGTACCGGCCAGAGAAAATCCGAGCTTGGTTCGTCGAACAAGTGACAGATGCGCGCCGCATGGGTGACACTGACAAAGAGAAAGACTTATTTGCAGAGGTCTTCAAACTTCTTGGAAACAGCAGTTATGGAAAAATGATTGAGGCACTTGAAAGTAACGCCAACGTCAGCTATACTAAAGAGGAGCAAACTGTAGACCGTGTATTACGGTCAGCATGGTTCGAGGACCTCACCGAAATTGGCACTGCATGTGAGATAACGAGCCACAAGCCACACAAGTTGCGATCGCCGTTTAGCAGCTGGCCAAACTAAGGATCCTGGAGTTCTACCATGACTTCTTGGACCACGTCGTTGACCGCAGTGTACTTTGCCTTGAGTGCTAGCAAGCTTTAGGAAGTCTAAAACCTGGGCTATAAGTTGAGTTTGAAAATTGCAAAAAAAGATTGGCTGGCATGGGACACCTTAAGCAACCGAACTCCTGGCCTCTTCAAACTCGAGTTAGAAGGGCACCGGGCAACGGCTCTTTGCAACAACGTCGTTGATGGTGAGAAGAAAAGTAAACACTCGAGGAAGGGAATGTCGGCTCGGTTCAACAGTCTAACGTGGGTGCGGTAAAAGCAACACTGCAAGGTAACATATACCGAGCCGAGAACCGGGGGTTCAGATTACGAAACGGACAGATGACCACACACAATCAAAAAAATTTAGGCCTGAGTGCCTATTACGACAAATGGCGTGTCTTGCCAGATGTAGTATACGCAGTACCTATCGAGTACGTCGAATGAGAACCCGATCGGGTAGTAGTTCAGTGCCGTGTGGAACTATTAACAACTTTTCGCGAACGAACCCGCGAGCAGGTCCCTCATTGAGGTAGTACAAATCATCATCTCCTGAGCAGTGAGCAGACTGGTGCCCGAACAACCGCTCTGCATATGTCTGGTTAAAGCGCTCCACCAACCCTTGGTCCTGATGGATGTCTGTGCGGCCCCGTCTGACCTCGACGTTGTGCTTTGCAACCACCTGGCTGACTGCGCCCATGAACTCACGACCCGGATCAACCTGAAGCAGCTCGGACCACTTCAGCGGGCCTCGCCGGTAGATGCGCGACAGAGCGTCAGCAACCTCCTTGGCATCTTTTGTGACCAGGGGTTCCACGCCCTTGAATCGGCTGGCGACGTCGACCACGGTGAGGGCATATTTGTATACTGTACTGCCCATTTTATCGTGAGGGAGAAACAGGAGGTCGGCTTGTTAGACCTCATTTGGCACACTGACATCGAATTTTGGCCTCGAAATGTGCCGCGGAGCAGGCAAATAGATCTGCCAGACGACTAACTTCTTCAGCCATGACCTGGCCACATCTTCAGAAACCTTTGCTGTAGCCGATAGATTTTTGACCGCTGCAAGACCTTTCCAGTAGCCCTTGGGGCTATAGTATATGCTTGACAGCAAAGCTGTCGTGCGAGCGTATAGCTTACTGTCGGTCGTGGTGCAAGATATCCCATTAGACCGCTTAATCTCCAACGGACACAGCTACCTCAGGTGCGCCAGGGGCCCTAGACACCACCCGCGATTCGTGCTGCTATAGCTACACCGTGCATTGCACAATAGAGTACTTCGGGGAGACCCATGTCTGTGTTCTATCCAAGATGCAGAAAAAAAAGTTTAATTTTAAATCTGGCACAGAAGAAACTGAAAGCTAAAACCCAGTTTCACTACTTGTTACAGGAATTTGAATGTAGTCCAACCAGTCAGCGCCAGACCGCCGACCATGAACAACAGCTCGTATTCTTTTGGTGCGGCACTTGGCTCGTAGTATTCGTTAAGCGTTGGCTCTACACCAGCGCCCGGTGCTTTGTCGAGCTTTTCCTGGTCGACGCCAGTCACGAGCCAGTATTCGCGCGCCGCCGCGTCAACATCTTCAAATACCCACGCTGTGCTACGTAGCCCGAAGCTGTTGGTTCAGGCAGTCAAGCCGTAGCTTGTGCTGGTACTCGTATTCGGCTCGCTGGAGCTCCTCAGTGGCTAAATCGTGGCGTTTTCGTTCTTTTTCTGCCTCGCCATTATTACCTGAGAACAAGTAATTTCCGCCAGTACACGCCAGCGCGTTCACAACGGCGGCGCCTATCATCATCCCTATCGCCGCCATTGTTCTTGTCTGCGTGTGGTATAACTGTCCCGGCCGGCATTCAAATGCTTGACAATATTGAGAGGGATGATCCCCTGTTTGACCAGAATATCATGCGTCCAAAGGGCGAGCGCCATGGTCCCGAAAAATGCAATCTCTCAGTAAATCGCTCGTCCAGCTGTATAAGAGGATCAAACGGGCTGCTATTCACCCCATACTAATGTTAGATAGTATTGACGGCTTGGTGATGATGCGAATTCCGGAGGGTTGAGAGTTTCAGTTCACAGATGGGCTTCTCGCCTTGTTGGGCTTCGACGACGGTCTACATGGTGCAACACAGTCCACAGGCACATTTCGAAGGCTGGAGGACTGATAGGTTTCCGATGACGAGAACAAGCTAATGCTCAAAGAGGTTGAAAAATACCGCGCCATGAAAGAAGAGCTCCGGCGCAAGCACGCACCTGCAGCTGGCAGTCTCATTAATGAGGAGACAAAAAAACGAGCTGATCAAGCGCTGCCGCCAGCAGGCCCGCCCATCGTTCATCAAAAAGCTCGCCACCAGCCAGTCAGATTCGCCATAACCTGCACGTGGGTACGTTGTGCCTGTTTTGCTTCCGGCAGAGACAACGATACTACTGTCCGCCTATAGTTGTACGCCCTGTATCTAACCGTATACAGTGTACAATATGTGCGTCGCTATTCAGTGTAGGCCAACTCGGATTTCCGTATATAAAGTTTCCTGTTGGCAGGCCGTTTTGTATGGTTATGCACGTTGACACTGCACTGTCGAAATTAAACTCCGGCTCGCTCGGTCGCCGTTGCATTTGTTCGTTGTTGTTGTTGACTCTGCTGTTTGCTATTGACTGGTCGAGGCGTTATTATACTATCGAGGTATGCTACTGATTCATTCACTTTGCTACTAATAACATTGTCATCTTGTTGGGTGTTCTGCATTAGTTTTTGTCATCACATAAACTGCCAAGCAGTGTTAGATTGATAAGTTTGGTCCCAGACGGATGGAAGGCTGAGTTGGCCTAGCTAGGCCTCTAGCCTAACCGGGCCCACCCAGCAGGGATGACTCACCCTAATTCTAAGCCTAGCCTCTCTGCCCGCACTGAGTCATCTCTTTCTCAGCTGCTGCGGCAGCGGCCGAGAATGTTCGGCTTAGCCGTAACCATAATTCTAACCCTAGGATGAAATTCGAGATCCACATCATACCCTTAAACCTAATAGGGATTTTATTATGCTAGCGACCAGTTAGGCACCTAGCAACCACACCACCGGCAGCTACGTGGTCAGCGCACTGCTTAATAAGTAAGTAAGTTTCTTCACAGGTGACGTAATGTGTCTGCTGGAGTATCGCAGAGGCGCAATTTTGTGTTCAAGCGAAGGTGTAATCTTTATTCGGCAGCGTTGGAGTCGACCATTTCTACAACTCCCGCACTGCCCCTAATCGCAGTTTCGTAGCCTGTACATAAACTTCATTCAACGCATTCACTCTGCGGTCTTCCGGTCTGTCTACTGCCCCAGAGATTGTCTGCGCATGAGGTCTGTCGTTATTTTACTAAGAAATTTTTTTGGAATAATCTGAGTTTACAGGCGACGCAATATCGCGACACAGAACTGGATCGCGGACTGGACGTCTATGAGCAGCGACAACAGTCGTCGTTACCAGGCTGAAGACAAAGCCAAAGTAGGGAACACTCCAAAGC
>Ga0126335_1003186_pt1 | contig 10125 bp, 5 predicted proteins | sample OlaspJWI45metaG_FD_108409 | JGI IMG/M metagenome (GOLD analysis project Ga0126335, IMG submission 108409) | Marine gutless worms symbiont microbial communities from Oahu, Hawaii - Olavius sp. 1 OAHU.JWI-45 metaG | ecosystem: Host-associated > Annelida > Digestive system > Unclassified | place... | reverse complement strand
GCAAGTTGCGTATGTCAGCTACATTATTAAACGAATATGGTATGGTGTGGTATACCTTCTAATTAATAAATGACCTACTGACGTAACAACAGTGAATCGAATCGAAATTCTGACGAATCGAATAGAATCGACGTTGGCCTAACCCGAATCGCCCAGCACTACTTTGCACTGTGAAACCGCCAGAAATCGTCAGATAATCACTCAATATTACGGGGCTGTCTATTTTATGACGGGACAGCAGACGCCGAGACAATGGCATTGGCATTAATGTTATGACGCTATTTTTGGCTGTGTTAACGCCAAACATCCCTGGAACATTGAGCTATCAGTGAAATGAAATCATTTATTGTTGGAGTTAGCTTCACTCAGTGTGTTATCAACACGCCGAGCTACTGACGCCAGTCGCCGCGTGAAGGCCTCCAACGTGACTGGCTAGCGGGCACCTGCTGCCTGCCTGGCCAGTGGCCACAGCTACAAGGTAGCCTACAACGAAATCGCCTGCAACCTGATCCAGTTACATGCATTAAACAGTACACTGACCTAATTGTACATTGTGCTAGCCAATCAGTTTGAAGTATTCTAGTTCTTTGTCCAGGGCCGACCGCTTAGGCACCTCAGCTCCGCCATGCCAACGAAGATGGCGGTGTTTACGTTTGTAATGTGTGTTGATGTTTATTGCGTCGCTGTTTAACACAATTAGTAGTATAATTTCATGTTTATGTGTGTACGTCGCTTTACGCATAATATGAGGTTTTGACGCCAATGTGCTATTTGATGGAGAAAATTTTATGTAGTGAGCACGAAATTTAAATTTGAAACGCAGAATACTAGGTCAACCGCCATGTTGGCATTTGACATGACACGACACCTTTCGTTGGGATTGGCGTATCCAATCATAACCCTGTTTTAAACCATTTAAATGTTCCGTATCATATTAATATCGAATTTTCATCGATGTTGTGATATTTCTATGTGTTCGAATATTTATTATTTGTTTGAGCAATTTTGATAGGATTTTTATTGATGGATGTTGGGCGGGGGACGATACGCTTGACTGTGTGTTTGGGTTACGTCTGCATACTTTGAGGTGAACCTGTATCTAGATGTAGGCGCAGTGGCGGCGCCAGGACATCAAGGCAGCCAGGTCATTCCCAGATCATCAAGTTCGTAAGGCAGGTCATCTGGTAAGAAACAGCAAAGGCCCCAAGGGCCATAAAACCAAGGCTGCCAAGTTATCATATCGCCATGATAATGCCCCTCCGTCCTCAGTTCCTACTTTTTTGTAATTTTAGCGGGCTTGCAGCTGTAAATTTTTTTGTCGTGGCTTGAAGGCCGTCCGAGCTTTAGAAGGAGGCCTTGGGTTGCAACATCTTTAGGCAAAACTCCGGATGGTGGTCCCAAATTCAGTGAAATGCAACACCCTACTGATTGTCTTGATTTCATTCAAATTTTGCACAATGACAGACATGAGGGTGCTCCGAACAACGCTCCTCTGTAGTAAGCACTCGGGACAAAAGCTCCTTTCCCACAAAGATCCCCGCCACAGTTGCACCCACATAAATGCCCCCTACCCACAAACATCCCCACCACACGTAATGATGTCAGAAGTGTAATCCTGTGTTTTGTTAACAAAAGTGTTCTTGGTATTTAAGAGCGTGCATTGTGTAATAATGGCTGGTAGACCTGTGGCAACAATACATATCAGTAATAATGTTTTGCAGCGCAGCATTTTAGCGAATTTTGACTGTATACTGAAACTGAAAGTATGAATAATTGCATGCAATGGTTAGTGCGGCTGGCTGAGCACCTAGTTATACACAGTAGTAACGTATGCAGCAGTTGTCAAGGTCTGATGTCTCCTAATCGACGTTAGGAGTCACTGGACGGATTCTCCTGCTAATGTTACGCAACCATACTGCCATCTCTGCCGACATAGCGCATTTGTGGCCCGTGCGAATTTGCGCTATATAAATGCCCTTAATAATAATAATAATAATAATAATAATGCCGTGGTTGCAACACGGGAGTCAGTGTTCATGGTGGATCATTTTTTTCAAACTGTGGCCTCATAACCAAGAAAATATTGATGATGTACTACTGGGTGTACGAGTTGAAATGCAAGCTGTTCAAGCAACTTGACAGCTGGAATATGCTAATCAGTTACTTTCGTCTGGAGTGCCATCACTGGCTGATCAGTCAAAATGTTCAACACGGTGAGTTTGATGCAAACAGGCAACCCTGTTGTGTTGAGGTCGATGAAACCTACTGCTTTCATCGAAATATCATCATGGGCGTCGTTGGCAGGGCAAATGGGTCCTCGGTATGCAGGAATGAGGAATCGGGTGTTGTTGGCTTGAAATGGTGGCCGAAGATACGTACCAACACTGGAGAGAATAATTGCTGACCACATTCTTCCTGGAACTGTTGTTGTGACGGATGCATGGGCTGGATATAGCAGTGTGAACGACTTGAACAGGGGTTTACCGGCACAAAGTAGTAGTTCACATTGTAGGATTCGTGCACTCAGTTCATGCAGAAGTCAACACTCAGACTAAAGAAGCTATAGATGCATGCTAAATGCAAATTGAATACCATAATGGCACAAGTTGGCCTCTGTTTGCCAGCTATTTGGCAGCATTCCAGTGGCGCTTCAGCCACAAACAGCATGCCTTTGGACAGTTCCTGCAACTGTTGAGTGAAAATTGCAACATTAGACATTTTACGTTATGTACGGGACAGCAGCTGGTTTACTGACACTTTTTTTTGGCAAAGATTGTTTAAATTTACATTTCATTTGGGTCATGTGCAGCAAACTTGCATCGGTTTGCATTTCATACATTCTATTGTGTTGTTATTACTGTGCAACAGGTATATAAATTTGGTACTGCCATTTGGAGTTTTGCCCATCTTTAGCCCAATGGTTAATCCATGTCTGCCTTAGATGTAGGGACTGGTGAGTGCTTGAAGCTGCCCTGTGGGATGCGGGGTGCAGCCCCTTTATTCCAAGATATTTTGTGCATTTCTATGCATCCAGATGCTGACAGAAGGCTCTTTTGAATGCACAAAAATGAGAGACCATGGCATAGCTCTGCCACTGTGTAGGTGGTGTATGCCATGTAAGTAAGACTGTTTTGTGGGTATGACTAATTAACCCATCACACCTCATACACAATCTAACATGACTGTGGAATATTTCTTCTTTGTATGTTACCTTTAGAAGTGATGTAAGTAACATCTTGTGGCATCGTGATTCAGATTAGAGCCCCGAGCCATATCCATGAGCCTCTACGGCTGGCTGATGACTGTCTGCGGCTGGCTAGCCGGCTTGCAGCGGCTTTTTTGTCAAATGGCTACCGATTATTTTATGGCTACAATGACAACGAACTACATAGTAATGCTTTTATTAGTTCGTAGTTATTAGTAAACGTTTATGCTGTTGCTGTGTCTTGTGTGTAGCCTACTAGGTAGTTCGTATAAGCTTAATTTTGGTGAAATTAAATTGGGGCCGGGTCGCTTTGGTTAATTCGGCGGTTACCAAGTACCAGATACCGAGCAAATGTGCAATTATCTGGGAGACTATGATGTGCTGTGTTTCTGTGTTGTCTGTTTCGTTACTGCTACTTGTAACTTCTTGCATCGGATCATGTAGCTTTGCATGTGAGTCGCAGGTCATAAGATGTTTGGTTTCTTATCACTTGTCAAGGCAGATAGCAACGAATGAGGTGTGATGCAGTCCTGATGCGGTAATTAGTCATACCATTCAGGTTTAGGGTTAGGGTCACTAACAAGCAACACTGACAGCCGTAGTTCTGATGATTTGTATGTTATGTTTGTGTGACAGAGATGGATTACATGGTGTATGTGGAGAACAGCAATGATAGGTTTTCACTGCTGGACATGATTGAAAAAGACTGTGAAGCCCTGGATTCAGATGAGAAGTGGCGAATGTGTCACACTGCCGACATCCATGCCGACAAGAATAAACTGTTCAGTAACGATATTCGCCAGTCACAACTTAGTGAAACATTCTGGACTGATTCGTGTGGGGTAAAAACTGTGCCAAGTGTTCAGGAAAATGCAATTGATGCAGCTGCGGGTGTCAATAGAGATCCACATTTGCTTGTTAATCCACGAACGGTTGCGCCGGTGCTAGAAAATGAATCTGCCAAAGTTGCCGTTAGTGCGATATCGGTTATTGATTGTGCTGATGCAGCTGACGTGTCATTTACAGAAGTGGAACCGAGTGCTAAAATAATAAAGATTGAACCCGTAGTGAATGGTGAACGTGAAATGTTGCCCACGCATGCCCAGATTGTATCTTTAACGAACAGTGATCAGGGCACTACTTTACTGGCTCCAGCACCAGTCTCCAGTTCGGTTGGCACAATGCAGCTCATTGTGCAAGTGGCGTCATCTATCGGTAATCTAATGCAGACTGGTGGAAATGTCTGTTTTGTTGTTGAGCCGCAGACATTAGTAGCCCCCAGCACAGATCATACAGATGATGTAGGCTCCTCACAATTTACCCCAGACGTTGAGGTGTTCACTAAGGATGAAGCAGGTAGTGAGGCTTATGAGAAGCCAGTGTTCTCTTACAGCTGTCTTATTGCAATGGCACTGAAGAATTCTGACACCGGATCATTGCCCGTCAATGAAATCTATGCATATATATTGTGAGTAGGTCTACTGCATTACACTATACCATAGTAATTTTATGTTAGAAGAATTCTAATCTAGTTACTTTGGTATTGCGTAATGATTCTGCATCACTTTTTTATTGGAACAATATTGGAGATGTTATTGATTACACTTACTGGTTTGAGTTACTAAATTGTGTTCATCTGTTAGCAGGAGTCCTGGATGCTATGAGTCATATGCCTGATTTTGTGACATGTTTGACATACTGTAGTACTGACTATGGTGTCTGTAGCTAGCCACTGGTTAGAGAATATTGATGTTAGTGGATCTTTCTGTGCATTTGTTTTTTGTTGGCATTCAGTAGTACAAGTCATGTACTGATAGCTATATGTGAACTAGTTTTCTAATGTTGATTGCTGTTGATTTTTGTTCTTTGTAACTTTTGTTACAGAGAGAAATTTCCCTACTTTAAATCAGCACCAGATGGATGGAAGGTATGTTGTTACAAGTTTGTGTGAATATGCCATGTTGCTAGTTTAATTACTGATCAGTTTCCATTATGAAGTTGTTAATGATTATGTGTGCAATGGTTGACTGCTTATGTTTATTTAGGTATTAAAGAAATGTATATGTAGTATATTTTTGGCTTTGTACATCCAGTGTGAAAATATATCCTAAGACCTAATTGTCTTGATTTTCATTGTGATTGGTCACTAAAACACTCATTTTAATACTGAGTCTTAGCAACAGCACCACATTTATTACTGGTCAGCAGTTAGTAATTACTTGACTGGTGACTGTCTGTAGTACAGTCACAACACATTTGAGCTGTCACATTCCTGCATTATCTGTTTGTTGTTGCAAAAATAATGAAGAGCTGTCTAGCAGAGACATTTAGACTAGTACATGTATAGCAAAATGGCTTGGTTTTGCCATGTTATAACAAGCACCAAAAAGAACAAATTGCCATTTTTGCCAGTCCGATTTTTACTGCAGAAACGTTTCTTCCACCAACTGGCAGAAACTTTTCAACCCTGCATTTTACACTAATGATGTTTTTGAAAAATCAAATGAAAATTGTCCCAAGCATTGGACTGTAGCCTATATAAGAGTGTTGAAGATAGACAGTGAATCTGATAAATGTTATTGTTTTAGAATTCAATTCGTCACAACCTGTCACTAAACAAGTGCTTTGAGAAGATTGAAAATCCCACAGTCAATGGTGGCTCGCGTAAGGGCTGCCTTTGGGGATTGAATCCTGCCAAAGCAGACAAAATGGACGAAGAAATATCGAAGTGGATTAAACGGGCTTCCAAGTCCAGTGGAACTGTCAATGGAGGTAAGGTTAATTCAAGACTGTCTGCTATATTAAATATTAGTAATTACCGGTAATTCATGATTCCTTGCATCTCTGTCAACCAATGAGTTTATTCAGCAATAATGAATGTCTGTTTTCACTAGCTGATTAAATAATTGCATTTGTCGTAGTATTAGTGTGAAAATTGAAGGTTTATTTGTCAGCAGATCAGACACTCCTGGCAAACAGTTTGAGCTAGCAACGAATAATGCTCTCGCGGTGCAGATCATTTCGTAGGGTTTTCTCCATGTGATTGCTCAAAAAGACCCCAAATTAAAACTTGGCTTGTATCTGCCGTGGTGCAGTTCAGTAGGAGGTTGAGATTCGTGATGTATATTTTTATTGTCAGTTTTAGTAATTTCAGACTGATGCATTTGGACGAATGCCGCCTAACTCAGGATGGCAATTTGTTTCATTGTGAATTGCCAGAGTTGCTTTAGTCCTGCATTTACAGTCGCAGCTCTGCTGATGACTTGTTTAATACTCGCATGAATGTTGAGGAAGGCATATTGCAGGTTTGTTGAATGCATGTGTTTAGTGTCTGGTGAAAACCTGGCCGACTGCCCTGCCACTGTCACAGCTCAGAATGGTGTCAACATTACTGATGAGTATGCTGTAACTGGCCCATCACACGTCACGGTATGTCTGTATGTGTTATTGTGCTCAGCACTTAGTTTAATACTATACTGTAAAACCCACAATTTTGGCAATTTCGTCTAATTTTAATTCTTCTGGTGCCCTTGATTTTGACTTTTTGCTTGCAATATGATTTCATTAAGTACAGTAACTAACGAATATCTGTAACTGTGAAAATACTGGTTCTACAATAGTAACATGTACCACACCATCTGTAAGTGCTTAGCACTGTATGAACTACAAAACCATCAGTCTCCAGAAAGCTAAATTCTGAGCTGCATCTCTAGCCTGATGCAGCCATAGCATAAGTTGGATCATCTTTGATGTTCTTTATGCAAGTGATAAGAGGCCATCCTGATAGACTGGCCCATCTAATAGGGTTGTGATGCCCATTGTGTTTTGGGGTCTGAAATGAGTGCAGGCCTCCCCTCTCCCTATAGATAATTAACACCCACAACCTTTAACGGATGGTGAATGTGACTCCTTTGTGCTCATTATGTAATTACATGGTCAATGTGTTATTAAGTGTGCCGACGCCGATAAGCAGTCAAGTTGTCCCACTGCGGCGGCGGCATCTGAGTCTGAATATTTTACGATGCTTGAGGATAGCTTCTCGTCTGATCCCATGCTCGCTGGACTTGCTGTTCAGGTACACGTTTCTTGTTGTTGATGTACATTCGATGACATGATAATTAACAGAGATTATCTTAATTCTTATCTAAACAGATAATCCCATAATTCGTGAACTGTACATATTTATTGCATATTTATGTACTGTATCTAACTTCTTAGGCTGCATCGAATGCATGAGATGCAGACTATTGTTACCAATGATTGCAGTGTCTGTCCGTCAAGTGGGGTGGGTTCCCCCAACTCCGTTGGCACAAAGGGGGCCCCAAAATGGGCCCAAAAGGGTAAAATGGTTAAATCGCTAAAACTTGGCCGTCGATTGTCCGATTTGGCTGAATTTTGCAGAATGGCACATGGAGCCAGTCAAGATATCTTCACCAAATTTGGTGTGTGTGGAAAATTAGGTCCCGCAATGTGTGGAATGGTCCGTGTATGCCCGCCTCGAATATCCAAGATGGCGGATGGCGGTCATCTTGTATTAGTTAAATTGCCATAACTCGGTCACTGATTATCCGATTTGACTGAAATTTTGCAGAATGACACATACAAAGGTCAACTAAGGACGGCGGGCATTAACCTTGAAGCCGGAAGTAGAATTCTGCCACCATGGGGCATTTTATCAAATTCCGTTTTGACGACATATTTCGGGCGCTGATCAAGATACCTTCACCAAATTTGATGCGTACATAGAAAATGGGGTCCCGCAACATGTGCAGTGGTCCATGTACACCCACCTCTAATATCCCAAGATGGCGGATGGCAGCCAAGTCGATGTAGCTGAATCACTATAACTCGTCGGGGATTGTCTTGATTTCATTCAAATTTTGCACAATGACAGACATGAGGGTGCTCCGAACAACGCTCCTCTGTAGTAAGCACTCGGGACAAAAGCTCCTTTCCCACAGAGATCCCCGCCACAGTTGCACCCACATAAATGCCCCCTACCCACAAACATCCCCACCACAGCGCATGCCAACACACATACGCCCCCTCTCGCCATAGCCCTTGCTTCCCCTGCGCATCCCCCTTCGCTGAATGGGCGCTTGCTTTGCACGGCATCATGTGTCAATCCAGATTTAATTGTCACAGTTCTAGTTAGACATAAGATGATCCAAGTGAACTCTGTGATGCTAGACCAGGCATAAGACAGCACTGTTAATGATATTCACTTATTGTATAAGTATTCATTATTATTATTAATTGACATTTGTGTTGTCACGCTGTACAGAACGGTCTGTGGGACGACCTTACGGAGACTGATGAACTGATGTCAACTGCCATGTCATTCAGTGGAAGTCAGTTAGCAGCCAGGACTGCTGGCAGTGGCAATGGCCGTGTCAAGAAAAATGCCGAACCACAGACAGCAAGCACCACTGTTTTAATGTCTTCAACTAGTACCACATGTCGCTCATATCACTCTAAAGGTTAGTGAGCTGCTGTGATGTCACTCTTTGCCTGGAAATCTGAAAACTTAGAATTGTCACAGAGAATTAAAATTTGTTGGGGGAAATGACAGGAAGACTATAGGTGGTATCTGGAAATTTTGGAAGACAGAAATGGGTTGCTGTTGGTTTGGCATAATCATAATCTGTCTTTTATTTGTAAGGAGTGGATTTGAACTGAAAAATGGCATTTCTTATAGCACTTGATGATGGTTGGTGTTAGTGAATAGCGTGCATTTATTACTCCTACTGATGTCAGGGAATATGGGACAAAATTGGATTCTTGACTCGAGGACTTGCCTGCCTCTGCTTAAGCCTGAAGGAGACTGACTTGGGCCAGAATCCTAGGCTGTAGAGGACTGCTGCTATACATCGCTGCTGTTTAGTGCATCAGTTAGCTGTAGTCTTAGCAAGTAGTTGTGAAATGCAATGTAATATATCCTATAAACGGAGCATACATTGTGCTTTGGCAATGTTGTGTGCAGCTGGTAATGCAATAACGTCCAGTGGCCGTCCTGTCGACACATCTGACGTCATCATTATCAGTCAGCCAGCTATTGGATGACATATGCTCTGACAGTGTATGTTGACTGTTGACTGACTGTGGCATTGCTTGTTTGGCATGTTTACTAACACGGATGCTACTAATTTATTGATCGTCGTGGATATAATTGCGGCAGCTGGTAGTGTAAGATGGCAGTCTGTAACTCTGAGCCTAAAACGGAAACTAATCCTTACCTGTTGTAATCCTGTCTATAACTTTAACGGAATAAGTGAAACTATGGACCAGTGCGTCATCTTCTAGAGTATGTAAAACATGCCACGTCTCGTGATAGAACATGCAGCCCAGTAACACTGAGGTGACCATGTTTCTGCCAGGATAGTATCCACTGTTTATTGGTCATGGCAGCCATGAGGGTGTCGTTTAAGGGCAGGCAGGCACTGTGTTGTGATTGTGCACATGTAAAGTGCACTTGTTAACATGTAGTGGACCAATTGGATGCATAAAGCAATCTGAGAGACAGACACAGAGCTGTTGTAGCCATTGATTAATGTGACGTGTTAATTGTCAAGTGAATGATGAACTGCTTTCTACACCAGTTCAGCAGCTTTAACACTTTCCAGTTAACTCATGTCCGGTCAACTTGGCGCCAAAGCAAACCTAACCGTCACACTAACCCTAAGCCCAAAATGTAACTGTGTTAAAACTGATGTTTTTGTCCATTTGTGTCACTGTTTAACATATTGCAAAACAGTGTGTCAATGGCAATGGGCATTTTCACTTTTTGCTTAGTCATCTCTCTAATCAAAAAGACTAAGCTGAAAGCTTAATCTGATCCCGAAAATTCCGACTGAGTCTGAACAGATTTTATTAGGCTACGTCGAAAGTGGGCATGGCAGACGAGATGTACTGATTTCATC
>Ga0126335_1003185_pt1 | contig 10127 bp, 6 predicted proteins | sample OlaspJWI45metaG_FD_108409 | JGI IMG/M metagenome (GOLD analysis project Ga0126335, IMG submission 108409) | Marine gutless worms symbiont microbial communities from Oahu, Hawaii - Olavius sp. 1 OAHU.JWI-45 metaG | ecosystem: Host-associated > Annelida > Digestive system > Unclassified | place... | reverse complement strand
GGGGAGAAATTCCCTCCACTTTTCAGACCAAAGTTACGCGCCTGCCCTATTTGTACTTTAGACCTATATTTTGTACCTTGTAAGGCTTGCATATTTTGTACTTAAAGTATTTTTACCTGCGCGCATGCTGCGAGCACGTATTGTTTCTGACAGCGTCTGTGTGACTGTCTACACAAAATATCGAATACTACTGATCAGAAATTGATGTAACTTGGTAAAAATGTGCTCCATGGGGAACGCTAGAAGTGGCTGGAAGTTGGTGATATTTGATCTTGACTTTTGACCTTGAGAGCTATTTTCGTATTTTTCCAACTCAGGCCTAGGTCACGGTTCAGTTTCAAGGTCATGAGTCCAAGGTCAAGGTCACGACAGCACAAAAGCTGTAGCATGCAACTCAAAAACTACTGGTCGGAAACTGCTGGGGCTTGATAGAATATCTGTTACGATAACGCTCGAAGAGACATACTTTCATATTTTTCTAATTCACGCTCTGAGTTTTAAATGCCTTAAGCTAGCAGCTTCATTTCCAGTGTGAGGGGTACATCTTTAGAATATCTAGGTCACTTTCGAGTTTCAATATCATGGGGTTAGTCTCAATGTCACGGTTGATTTTATATAGGCCTAATACTCTAGCGCGTTTTAGTTAATTCTTGCATCTTGTATTCTTACATGGTGCTCTTGAAAGGAATCAAATGAACGAGGAGTGAACCACTCAACAGAAATCCTATTACGCCACCATTCGATTGTGTGCGTCTAAGGTATAATTTGCTCTATTCTCCACCAATCAACAGTACAAGTGTGACTGGCATTGCTTAGAACACGTCACAGTCAGGCGACAGTGCCACGTACTTTGATACTCTGACGTTGCTGGGTGATGCTGAGTAAAATTCAGTTACAGTTTTTTTCTTTATCGTGCACGCTATGCGTGTATACTTGTGTCGGTGGGATATTGTGCCAGTGGCAGGAGTTCGCAGTGCTCGTTATGCCATTGATATATTTGTGTCAATTATCATTCTCTATATCAGCTATTTACTGCGTCGACGCCTTATGTGCGGTAGAACCGGAGCTTTTAACGGCAAAAGTTTTGAACGCTGTTCAAGTTCAATCAATTTCGGTACCAATAGAAAGCCATATATTACTTCCTATTAGTGAATAATACAAAGTTACATCGCATCAATCTCGCACCATTTCCGAGATATCGAAGTATATTGATCACATTTTCGCCTTGAAAAAGAGGGTAAGTCTATTTAACTCACTCGTTTGGGGCCAACTCTGCGAATATCGTCATAAACTACAGGTATATATTATCAGAAACTAGAGTCTTTGGGATACAGCCAGTTTCAGCCAGTTTGATGTAGTAGGCTCTGAAACCTATCATTTTCGGCGAAAAATTGCCAAAGAACAGTCATAACGGGCCATAACGCAGTTCAAGGTCATTTAAAGTCACCGATGTTGGTACCAATTGAAAGATCATATACGACTTCCTATTAGTGAATCACACAAACTTACGTCGTATCTTGCACCGTTTTCGAAATATGACAGGTTATTATTCATTTTTGGTGCTGATCGACTTGGTACGCCTGATTACTACATTTGTTAGGGGGAACCCCTAAATCTACGATACGAAATTTGGCATAAAGAATCCACAAAGAGCATCGTGTCATACGGTGCAAACTTTATTTCGATGTCTTAAACTGTTTTGTGTGGCTTACTAGTGTAATAGACAGACAGACAGAAAGACAAAATTTTGATGGCAAAACGACGCTAAAATGGCTACAAAATTGTAATATAGCATCAAAACGAGTTAGTAGGCCTAGTTAGCGTTTCGTTAAGCGATAAATAAAAAAAACTGTTTAATCAGAGTAGTTCGTTCTCTGCGTGTGTGTTATGCTCGTATGTGCATGTCATATGAATACAATAGCTTTAGAAATACATGTAGTTTATCTAGGAAGTTCATTCTTGATATGCAGATACCTCTTCATCAAGTACAGGTCAAGTTCGTATATCAAGGTTATCGGGTCAAGGTCAAAGTCACGGCAGCAATAAAAACCAAAAGTCGCGGGTTGACCGCCTTTGGCTAAAAGGCAATTTTGTTCGTGTAAGTTTTTGTCTGTTTTCCCGCTTACATTTAGGTTTTTGTCTTTTATTTTTCTGTTAATGGATGTTTTCATCTCTGTAAGCCCTTGACATAAGCAAAAGTGTCGGCGCAGTAGGAAGTCAAAGCCGTAAAAGCACAATACAACATTATAAACATAAGACAATAGACACGCATATGTTAAAACGTATGAGCAGTGTGCACGACATACAAGGAAACGCACAAAATAAGCTTAGCACACTCGAATTGATACGCAAAGAAATCTCATGTACAACAAAATAGCAAATAGCGTTCCGTATTAACGGTTAGTAGCAAAGATAATGACAATGATGATTAATGTTGTCAGCTGCAGAAACAGACTACAAGAAAGATTTTTGCAGTGTCATAAGTATTGCTCCTAGTAACTGCACGCAGTGTAAGCGTTCGTGCGATAATCGCAGTCGTTGGGAAGGATGTCATTAGATGGGTCGACTTAACTAGATTGATGTCGAGCAATTCAGTTGGCGTTTATGGGGTCCGCGAGACAATCAACAGCAGTCGCACACGCAAGGTCTGAGGGGGCTTTGGATGCTGCTGCTGCTGCACTGAGAACACGCAACGTATACACTTGGCGTGCAGCAGCGGTGTCGCCGTGCAAGCTTGTTGCAGTGGACAGTGCTGCAGTCGCCAGCGTCGACTGATCTTGTTTTCTCTGCTGTCTGCCGCTGCTTTGACTGTAGTCCAGCGTTCACGCCTCTTGTTTCCTGCATCGGTAAGAGCTGTTAGTTCACTTATGTGTTCTGTTTACACTTTCGCAGAAGACTTCAGTTGATTCGTCAGTGTTTGAATTGTTACATGTCTCTCTTTCCATGTGTATCGAGTTTTGCAAACGAGTCTTTTTCGTGGACGTTATGACACGATATGTCTTATTTGACAAACGCCAGTTGCTACTCTCAAGTACTGAGACAGTTAAATTTTTGTCTTGTTCACAATTTCAGTTGCGCAACATGACATTTTGATATGAAGCGCTTTTGACGCAGTTTTGTATTGATTACAGCTCTGCATAACCAATAAGTTGTCTACTGTACTTCCTTGCTAACTTTAATTTTTATTTTAAACCCATATGTTTAAATATATGTAGACTTGCGTATTTTCCATATTAATCTACAAATCCAATTTTGTTGGTCTTATTTCCCGTAAGTCCAGAGAGGCATGCACGTTATGAACACTGACACGTGACCATATGCAGTTGCTGGGATAATAACAGTAACACTATTAAGAAATCATGCTCGATGGGACGGAACAATAGTTGGTCCGTCGCAGGAAACGTTAAAATGACAGAACTGTACTTCTGGTCGCGAATCTGACGGTATATCCCGAATCAGGAACCCCTATTTCCTGTTCGTATTTAATAGTAGTCATAGCTCTATCTCGCTTAGTTTCGGGGATATTCGTGTGTGACATGTTACTATAGCTGCAGGCGCGGTATTACGTCGGGGAAGAAAGGGGGCAATTGCCCCCCAACCTTGGCCTTGCCCCCAATATTTTGGTTGCAGCAACAAATGCGCACTGCTAAAATCTACTAGGCCTATAATAACGGCGATATCGACACTGGTAACAAACCTGCAGCACGAGATTATTGAATCAAATCGAAATCAAACTTATACCAGAGGCGTTCTATGGCCTTCATAATATGCCAGAATGTGTTTCTGGCAGCGATGGGGGAGCTCACGACGATCCCAAGATTTTCAAGTTGGCTGGGGAGGGGGATACCATTTCCACATTTTCCACCCCTCGATTTTCGCGTTTTTAGCGTTCGCTACTCGGTGCCTTCGACTCCTCGATTTTGCCCCTACCCCAATATTTTCCTTTAGAATCGCGCCTGTATATCTGTCCCGCACTCTGGAGTGACTGCTAATAATAGTGCGAATACTAGTAGTCGGAACAATGTTTATGGTGTTGTCGTCATTGCGGAGTCATCGTGGGAGTTCACTCGGTTCATCTGATGAACGTAGAAGAGGACAGACATCTGCCGAGTGCCGACCCTCAGACCAAGCCACCAGACGTCCGGCTGAGTATGTAGACTGCGCAAAGCAATCTCATCCCATACGATGTGGCGCCGTCTAGGCAGCAGTGCAACGCGACTCGAGTAGACTGTCAACTAACAGCTAGGCATACTGCAGCACAACGCAACGCAAATGTGTCTCCAAGTGTGTCCGCGTCGCCAACATCGCCATTACCGAATCAACTTGGCTGCACGGCAGGCGAGTCAGCAGCAGCAGCCTCCTAGTGTCTGCAGCAGGTGCTTTGTCAATTCCTGGGTCTAGGACTAAGAACGCTGAATGCGTAGAATTTAATTAAGTAACGTGCAGTACGTGGGGTTTGTGAGAATTAGCAACCGTAACACTGCAACGTTTAAGGCCTATACTTCTGCTGCGTCTTCAGCTTATGTGAAATGATCGTGTTTCGAGATCGTTGTGTCGTGTGTTGGACTTCTATAACGTCTCCAAAGTTTGGTGTCAATGTCATTTTATGCTGACATACTTGGCTTTACTTACAGCTTTGCCAACGCTTTGGCGACGATGACAATGTCCACACGGCACGCGCTCTTGTAGCCGAAGTTATGAACGGTTTATCTAGCTTGTACCGGCTGTACAGGGCAAGACGAGATGATGAGTGTGTAATGTTGTACTTTTTAGCCCCCGTAAAATTCAGGGGAGCAATGGGTCTAATATCTCAAGTATCTCAAGCGTACGGACATCACTCACCGAGATGCCAGCAACTGATACATTTTGACGGGAGGCTGCTCGACGATTCTGGTGATCCAGACCGATAGATACACCGTAACACAGTAAAGCGTCGTTTCTATAAGCGCTGCGCTGCGAGTGGTGAGCAAAAGTACTCGCTGGAACTATCGGGGACACGCTGCCACTTGCCATGCATCACATCACATCGCACTGCAGCTTAACACTACAGTTTAGCAACAATCTGGCAGCCATAAAGGTGAGCTTAGCCGTATTTATTAAGCGAAATATTTTAGCAATGTAAACAAAGCCTTCCTTGGGGGGGGGCTAATAAAACAGAGTTTCATCAGGAAATGAAATTCTGAAATAAAGGAAGGAATGCTGCAGGCGTACCGCACCGTGCAGCCCATGTCGACAACAAATGCGGTTTCCGTTGACGGCCAAATTAAGCAGGACTAACGGCCGTTGCTATGAGCAGGTGACAGTTACTGCTGCATGACTTGCATTGCTGGGCATTCATGCTGCCATTCAGTCTCTGTAAAGTCTATACAGCCAATGTCTGTAATGAGATACAGAATTCGTTGTAGCACCAGCAAATACCATCAGATAAGTTGATATGCAGATAGAATGCAGTGTTATATTGTTACGTTGTTACTTACAACTTTTTTGTGGAAAGTGTCCTCGTTATTGTTTTAAAGGGAAACCTATAGACTTCAGGGGTGTAGTGGAGCGGGAACGCGTGGAAACGCTGTTCCCGTAAATATTTTTGTGTGGGAACGGCGTTCCAATAAACATGTGTGATACAAACTGGAACGCTGATATTAGAGCGTTTTCGTAACCGTTTTGAACTTTGAGTCCACGCGACAAATTTGTAGAATGCCAAAAAGAAGGCAATGAAGTCAATTTCTCTGTTTCATCTGACATACAAAAGCTAGAAAGCTTTTAGCTTCAGGGTGCGCTGACTCCATGACCAGGTGCTCGGCAACTAGACCCTCTGGCGGACCCCCCTAATAGGCTCGCGCTAATAGGCTCGCCATCTGCGTTCCCATAAATAAAAATTTACCACTACACCATTGTCTACAGTTACAATACTATTTTATTACAGCAGCTGAGCAGAACCAGGCTACACAGCCTGTACAATGCGCAACTCACGTTAAAGCTGTGAACGTTGCAGAGCGTTGACAATAGAGTATATAACACTTGTGTAGTCCCTGGCTTTAACTAGCGGTTACACTTGTAAGTAAATAGAATTTTAGCTGACTCTTGCAACTCTGTTCAAGTGTTCCAACATCTCATCTCATTTTTATCGCAGTCTCACACTCCACTTACTGATGGATTGACACTGCAGCTTACAGGCATCTTATAGATTCGTTGAAACGTTCTGTGAATTAGGCCTACTTCGCGACAGTTCGCGTCCTGCGTGGAAAAAAAATAGCATCTATTGTGCAGTATGTCACTATGCCCCGACAAAGCAGATTACTTCCTGCAACGGCAACGATAAACTGGCCATAAAGATGATATTATCCGTATTTATTATGCCACATATTTTAGCACAGTAAATAAAACACACAGAAGTGTATGCAGGTGCGTGGCGCATATTACATTACTTATGACGTCAACGACTTGACGACTAATCAAAAGGGTGGAAATCTGTGGTCCTCCCACATACCAGTTGTTTACGTCTTAGTTGTCTACAACTTCCCAACGTGCATATAAGCTTCGAAGGTTCAGACAGAACTTTTGCCAGAATTCGAAGGTTTAAAAAATAAATTTGCGTAATTTTTTGAGTTTGATCGCAGCAGTTTAGTGCATTGCACAGGTAGCAGTGAACCAGAGATACGGACGGCGTCGTATAGAGATATACTGTCGCGCATGTCCGAACTTACCAGAAATTTTTGGAGATCTGACACCACTTTAAACACGAAACTTCGCCTCTACAATGTGTGTATCTTGCCAATTCATATACGGGTACAAAACATGGTCTACCACGCAGTCACGTTGCAACAGACCTTTGACCGCTGGTGCCGTCGCCGGATCCTCAGACTCTCCTATCTCCAACGTGTCACCAACGAGGAAGTCATGAGGAGGACCGCCGCTATTCCGCCAGCTACGCAAGTAAGTTGTGACTCCAGACTGCGCTACTTTGGTTATGTCGCCTAATGGGGCAGCGCGGACTGCAGAGGACCACTGCCGCGCAATCCCTGCTGCTCTAGACATCCGTCTCAACCACAGAAACGTCCGTTTGATTGAGGACTGTAGAGGAAGACCCTGCTCTGCAGCATTTTGGCCTCAATACGGCCTGGCGAAGTGCTCAGAACCGCGTCACCTGGAGCCGCATCCTGAACACGACCACGCTCCGTCAGGATGCTCGCCACTGAAGAAGAAGATCCCAGCAAACTCGATACTGTCAAGGCAAATAACTTATATATCGGCACAGTGGGATCATCTTCGCCAGTCGATGCTGTTGTGGTTGCCAACTCGCTATAGTGGCGCAAGTCATCGAGCAAATGGAATCGATTGCACGCGACGATTTCGGACAAACGATGACGGTCGTTTCGAGAGACGTGAAGGCAGCATTCGACTGATGCAGTGGAACAGAGAGACATCACCCGATGAAGGGTTGTTTTGTAGCTGAAACTGTAACGTGAGCAGCGACACTGGATGCTGCGTAGATGATGTCTTTTACATCTAAGCCGAAGTCGGAACAACGTGTAGGCTACACGAAGCGGCTATATAACAGCCATTGACAAGAAATGATATCGACTGACTAGTATTGCTGCACAACTAGCCTTAGGATTCTATGTGATTCTGTTCTTGTTCTGTATGGCTACGGAGAATTTAAATTGTACGTTGTAATTAACAATTTTGCAAACCTAATAAACCAAAAAATAAATTAGTCTATTTTGGATAGCATTTCCAATATGGTGCAGTAGAAAATGACTAACAAAAGCAGATAAAACAAACAACGAGCAATGTCCTCAGGTTGGCTTTAAATGGTAACATTAACAATATTATGCGACCCATCTCGGGATAATTATACTGACTACTAAGGTGTTACTGTGTGTAGTAAACTAATGGCAGTTCAGCAAACAAAGGTCTATGCCTACGATAACTTTCTGTGAATAAAAGCAAAACTTCTTTCCGACGTACATCTGATGCAGAAACAGGTCACCTGTTAGTGATAACAAATACAGCGTCTGGACCAATCAAACTCAAGCTGGGACGCATACACATTGATTGACATAATCTTTCACAGCTATCTGTGGCAGCGATATGAGTCACAATGTGCACGTTACAACGCGAGACCGAGTTATCGTTATCGCGCAGACACGTTGGCGTTGTGTGACGCAAATGTTGGCTGTTTAAGTGAGGTTGCAGAAGCGAATGTTTGATCCATTCACTTGAAATGCCACGCACGTCTGCTACTTGTCCTCTCCCTGATGACGTAGTAAACAAATGTTAAATGTTAGAATGTGCATCACTCTTAAAACATCATGTTCAAATAAAGTCTTTTACGGCCGCAAAGAATAAAAAATTTTCTCCATACTGAAAACGAAGCTTCTAGGCTACGCAAGAGTTAGAGCTAGTACAGGGCACACTGACACACACAGAAACAGAACTACTGAAAACATTACTATCCCGCATACAAGGACGGTAATAAGAACTACACTGTGTCTCAGAAAAAAATGCTGCCGAACTTTGACAATAACTTTGTGAAATCTCAGTCGATTATAAAAAAATTCTTTACTGCTGGAAGAATGAAATTTTCTACGAAACTGCATAATATTTTACTATCAACACCAGAAGTATGTCGCTGCACTACATTGGGAAGTAAGAAGTTTGAATTTGTTAAATATTACCGCAGACATAACTTAAACATCGTAACCTGGGTGACAAAAATGAAACTTTCACGGCATGTGGCTGACTGGGTATTACTACTGCCATAACTGTTGCTTACGTGTTCATATGCCCGTCGCATGATCAAAGATTGTTCTGCCGCTCGTCAACTGCATTTTCAACGATGTGGTTGTCAGTGGCGCGCAAACGTTCAACAAGCGCTGCTTCAGTAGCCTACGTCAATGCTGCACCTATGACTGACAAACTTGCTGCTAGATGACACCCTACTTTTTGCAGTATACCAGATTGTCAAGGCTGTTCGATGACCCCAGATTTGGTCGAATGAAAGAGATGTTGCCTGCTCGAAAGTCGGAAAGTCGTACAGTGTTACATGCCCGGTGTGCAGGATGCTGTTAACATTTAGGTTTGTTTATATAAAACAGTCTGCTATTTTAAAGAATATTTAACAAGAGTCACAAACTGAAGTAGTAAGTAACTAAGAAGTAAGTTTCATACACTTTTCAGTAGTGAAAAGATTTTTTTAATTCGGCTAAGATTTCATGAAGTTATCGTCAAAGTTCGGCAGAACTCCTTTTCTGAGACACAGTATATAGTAGTATTGTCTTGATGTATTGAAGGTAAAGGGTCAACGCACATGCAGTCGATGGCGTCGCTAATGGCAATCGCGTCGCTAAGCTACAAGTTGCTGCTGCTGACGACGACGATGATGATGATGATGACAATGCTTCCTGTAGCAGATGCTGCCAGCAGAAGTAAGTGTACCATGTCATGCCAGCTGGTGCATAGTAGAGAATATTGGTTATTGTTAACGTCCCTAGCTAACATATACGACCACTGTGGCGATAATCCGACGCCTTGCAATCTGACCACGATGGCGTAAAGCTATCCCAATAAGCTGCCTACACCGCCAGCGCGAGATTACCCATAGGTCTGGTGGCTTAGTTGGACGCAGAGAGAAGACAAACACGGTTATTGTGACCGATCAAGTGATTCGGCAGGCGTCGAGTTTACAAGGCAACAGTTCATATTGTCCTATTCAGTCTTCAGGTATAGGTTACTGAAGTTTGTTTGTGTTTAAAGGCACAAAGATTAGCCAAATTCATTATAGTTAAAGTTGTCACAAATTGTGCCAAGTCCGAAAATAAGCAAAAATATATGTGACCACGATGGCCTACATCATATGCGGAACATTATGGCTGTTCTTAAGTGTATTTGGCGTGGGTAAAGTATTATGTAGACAAGTTACGTGATATACAAATAGTTGCGTCGGTATGTTGCTAATAAATTCCCACAAACAGGCGATAAGCTTAAAGGTTACTGTCAGGATATGGTCCTATGTTTTGGTGCGGGCTGAGTTGATCCTGCGATTTGTACAGTTAGTGTTTACCTGTTCTGGTCCACTAATGCGCGCGAGGCTGCCCGTAGCCAGCGAGTGCAGCTGTACGTGAATG
>Ga0126335_1003184_pt1 | contig 10129 bp, 8 predicted proteins | sample OlaspJWI45metaG_FD_108409 | JGI IMG/M metagenome (GOLD analysis project Ga0126335, IMG submission 108409) | Marine gutless worms symbiont microbial communities from Oahu, Hawaii - Olavius sp. 1 OAHU.JWI-45 metaG | ecosystem: Host-associated > Annelida > Digestive system > Unclassified | place... | reverse complement strand
GTTACAAAAGTAACACAGCAGTGACAGCACATTATTTGTCTTGCCACACAAGCTGTTAAGTTTACTTAAAATCTCACAACTGTCATTCAAGTTGGCGGATATGATATGACCCAACTGAGTATATTCACTCGAACACTTTATATGCTTGCCATCAGTTGAAAATTGTGGGATGTGGGCATCAGGCTATTTACCTTTATTAAAATATAGCCAAGCAGACTTATACGCTGTGCGCAGTCACACAGTAGGACTACGTAAGGTGTGGAATCGCTAAATGTACGCATTTGACATATTATGTAGTTATTGCGTTACTGCTTTAAAGTTTCCTAGTTTGAAAAAAATAAGTGATTAACCAGTTGAAATAATGATATGAGTTGTAGGTTTCAATTAAAGATCTCTCAAACACCATATGAAAGCACAACAAAAACAGTATTTAGTAATGCTGCTGCTGCAGTCTACAGCTCAGCATCATTTAAACATTGCACAAAAGCACAAGAGTACAATATTCATTAAAATGCTGCACAGTCTACAGCTATGAATGTCTTATAAACAGCCTACAGCAGCAGCATGGAAGCCTGCAAGTGTGCACGGCATCTAGCGAGAAATCGACAGTTGGGGACCGTGCGTGCACATGGCACGTATGATTGTATAATTATTGATTGAATATTTGATCAGTGCTGACTAGTGTGCCCTTCCATATTCATACCTGTTTGTTAAACTGTATTCAATAAAATACGTGCTGTGTGCTAGATGCCATGCACACTTGCAGGCTTCCAGGCTGCCACTGTTTATAAAACATTCATAGCTGTAGACTGCAGCAGCATTTTAGTGAATGTTGTATTGTTGTGCTTTCATACATTCATGATGCTTAATTGAAAGTTGTCTTAGAAACTCACATGATTAGCTTAAACTATCTAAATAATCTAATCGTGGTCATCATCATCATTGTCATGTGCCATCCTGCAGATGGGTTGACAGTTAGCGCAACCTTATGCCATTAGTGCCTGCCTTCAGTTATCCACTGCAAATTAATGTGTAGGGCCTAATCTGATTTATGATTGTCAACTTTTTGGGACTTTTATAATTTACAAGTTTTATGCTTGCCTGGCCTATTCTAATACTGTTGCCTATTTTTTAAAACTAGGAAACTTTAGAGCAGTAATGCATATGCAGTAACTACATAAGTTGTGAGCATGCACAGAATATAGCGATGTCCATGCTTAGATAGGCATACTGTGCGACCGCTATATAGCGAGAAAGCAGCATTTGCATACCGTGCATTCACACAGTCCATATCAGTATTGGCTGTGTATAGAGTATAACCCATGCTGTAACTTTAGAATTTTCGATACTGGAAGGTCCACTATTGCAGTTTGGCAGCCCTATATGTACCTATAGCACAAACCCTTTACCTAACTCTAATTCTAACCCTAAACTGACCCAAATGTTAAATGCAGTACATACTGTATCTGATCAAGTCACGCATGTGTGCATAATGCATATTCGGACGAATTCGAACTCTTCTCATTTATCAATGCTATTTTCTCTCTCGCCGCTATTTATGAATGTTATTTGACTGTATTGAGTTACCAGTGATGCAAATTTTATGAATAAATTAAGAATAAATCACTAATTTTTGTCTACAAAATGGCTGCAATGCTTGCTAGCATTTAGTTCTGCAAATAGCATAACAATGAATATTGAACGTTTCTGTACTTTAATTTTGGACCTTGCATGTTCCTGTACTCAATTGACTTACTTTAGTGTTTTGATTAGTTGGAATATTTTAGTCACTGCACTAAAACTTAATGGCTTAATTAGTATGGCTCAATTTTTATTATATTATATATGTCACATGGCAGTGCATACCATTTGTATATAACTGTAGCATTTTGTGGTATTATTTGTGAGTTTTCAGTTTCATGTATATCCAGGTTGATGAAATGGCTGACTATAATTTGTCAACAGAAGAAACTAATTTAGCCAAGGTTTGTAGCCATAATTTCTTTGCTAGTTGAGTTGTATCCTACTTATTTAATGTTAAGTACAAGAGCAACTAATTTCAATAGCATTCTTAAAGTTTGATATACGTAGCACAAAGTACAATCACATATTACTGACGAAAATGCTACCTATAGCATATGAATACCCTATTTGTAGAATAAAGAAATGTCATTAAAATTTGAATATGCTGTGGCTTTAATCTAAAGCAATATGTTGTATGAATGTTTCCATTTTGTTAAAAGAGAGAATGTAGAAAATGTAAAGCTTTTAGTGATCGTCAAAAATTTAATATCAGTAAATCAAAATCATAAGTGTGCAGATGCATGCATGGATCTGAGGGCTATCATCTGCAGACAGATGTGGATGCAACCTTACATTGGCACCTATGTCCACATAATATGCATCAGTTGGCAAGATGTTGATGTGGGCTACACTTAGCAGTGATTTATCTGGCTCAAATTGTATAAAATTGAGAGTTATTTCCAAACTGATTAGGGACATTCGATGTTCAAAGGTTGAGGATCGATTTTGGCGGCATATAATCGATAGATTGCAATCAGCAGCTCTCGGTCTGGTCACAGTTGTAAACTGCGCCACTACAAACCTCTTATTGTTCACGGCGGGTCATTTAAACACTCTGCTCTCCATTCCCCTCTTAGTGACGGTTGTTAAGAGTACTCTGCTGGCAGACTGCATTGTATACACAGTGGCGCAATCTGTTTACCTGACCATGAGCCAGTAATAGCATATGGGGATTTTTGCAGGCATTTTTCTTGCACTTGGGAAGCCTTGTCTTTTCGTACCTTAAAACACAGTAACCTAAAAACCTTGATATTCTTTTAAAAACCTTAAAACCAAAGAGCATTTTAAAAACGGTTTTCCGGTCTTGTTTCCTTCAATCCCCCCCACTGGTATGACCCACTTCATAATGGCCCTATGGATGGTTTGTTTATATTGTGTGATAGTGCAAACTTTTACAAAATGCTCAAATAAAAACTTTTTTGCTGTAAGTTGTGTTAGTATTCTTATAAAAGAATGAATGACTGTTTATTAGCTCCACATTTAGAGGTTTTTTATCCATGTTTTTGAATGCACAGAAATTCTAGGCCTACAACTGCCACATGTACATCTCACTGCGAGCGTAACACTGAAACGCCAGCAAATTTGGACTTTGATTATTATACAAATATCACAAAATGAACATCGATTATAGAAAAGTTTAAGTTGCGCGTCCCTAAAACTGATGTACATGTTGCATTTCTTGACCTCCTGATTAGATACAAAGCCTTTTTAAGAGTTTTATGTGTGCAGTATAGTCTTTTATTATACATATATTAAAAAAGTAAATGTTGTATTGGGCATTTTGTGCAATTACAGCATCTTCTGATGAATATTGCACGGGCTGTTTGTCGTCGCCTTGACGTTATTGATGATCAGCTGGATGGCATCTGTCAGAGAACAAAGTATCTGGAGGATCAACTGCAAGAATTGCTTGATGCTCAAGGCAATTACTGGACAAACAGATCTCAGTTGGTCAGAAAACGAAGGTAGCAGTTATTTGTTGAACTATTTTTCTACCATGGTTTCACACTTTTGTGTGGAAGATGTATTTTGTATCGTCTTATGGACTGTGGGATTAATGTACAGTTGGCAGTGCTTTGTTGATGCTTAGATGACGAGGCACTTACGTGTGACACATATTGTTGGATGTATATTTGTTGTACTAATAATGATGATCATATTTAAAGAAATATAGAAGTACACAATGCGGTATGCCAATATTTAACATGTGCCCAAAAACTTGACCAACTCTGTTTATTACATGTAATTGGAATTAAAAATTAGTGAAAACACTGAAACTGGAAAAAATGATTGGGCCAGTGCATGCTCTGTAGTATAATTCTCTCTGTAATTTAGTTTCGCTTTCAGGTGTGTAACATGTAAGCTGATGTTTGTCGTTACTTAACCACGTAACAACCATTCCTGAGAATTGACTTAATACATCCGTCCATCTTAAATAACATTTAGGAGTGCCATTTTTCATTTGAACTTTGTTTCTTTCATGCTTTGTTGTGATTTATTTTTTCATTGTAGAAAGAAAGAATCAGAAAATTCAAGTAAAAATGGCATCTTGTTGATTTACATGTATATTACATGTGTTTTTAATATAATGTTTTCTAATGTTAGTTTTTTGTTTATCCATATTTGACTGCATTGTTTGTGTCTTTGTTTGTTCGTAGTTGTACTTTTGCTGTTGCTGTTATAGGCATTATATTGTCTTATATTGCTCTGCTGATTTTTTATGAAGCTAATGAATTAAATTTTAGTTAATAGTATATTTTTGATTGCTTTATGAAAAGTTATTCTTTTAAACATTTTCAGTTCGTTCAAATAAAAAAATGCTTAAGGAATATTCAGAGTGTTTTTGTTTAATGCATTTGCCACCAACTTGTGTTTAACCCTGTGCCAACCCAGAAGTGGAGAGTATTGTCTATAACCTGCGTATTATTGACTACCATGCTGGCAGTAATTCTGCTGCGAAATTGTCAGTACAAATGCATAATCATATCTCTTGATGGTTTGTGTGCTGTTAGGTAACCCTGCTGTTAATGTGATTTACCTCAACAAAGAGGGTCAGTTTGGCAGTTTCCTATACCAGCTTTGGTTATGGCTTAATATAGTAGACTTTGCAGTTTCTTAATTAACTTGTGTCTTTGGAATTATTGCATTGTTTCAAGCTAAAAGTGTACAGTGTAATCGTTGTACTGATATTTGGTGTTGTGAATACATAATTGCTGATTTTGTTGTGATTATATTGTAATATTAACTATTTTGTAATTTTACTTGAAAATGCAGAAGATTATCCAGACGGTTCATGGCTCGGTGATGAGAATAATCCATTCAAACGAGTGCGTGTTTGCATCCCTCCCAGGTGGGTGGAATAGTGTATCTTAATATGTTCATTCATGGGGACTTGTTGTCATTGATTACACTGTAGTTTTTTATTTGTAAGAAAGTAATTATCAACAAGAGGCCAAAGGCATTTGGCAAAGACTGCACTGAATAACTCCATGCACATGGTACGTGGCATACGCTGCATGTGCCGCCATCAATTACCTGCACGTGAAGCCAAGCATCGGTCTTTCAGTGCATTCGCGACAGACTGACACCTCCAACATCGGTAACTATAGTCTGCATCTCATGCATTCGATGCAGCCTAAAGTCTGTGTAATTCAGATTTTATTGTTTAAAAGGACTGATGTTCTGGGGCAGTCATATTGAGCTAAAACCGAACAATGCTTTTTCCTTTTTCCGTGTGATTTCTTCCAACCAACAGCAGCAAGGAGTTTGAAATGTGGTATGCTGATAGCCTATGATAGGGGGTTGCTGCCAGTTCAAGGTGAATAAAGGCAAAGTAGGAGAAATGGTGCGTGACTAAATAGACACATGGCAGTTCAGAAGAGAAAAGAATCAGTGCGAAGAGTGGAGCCTGATGGGGTCTGCTTTCGACCGGAAAGGCATTCTTACAATTGAAGATGCAGGTGGAAAAGGTGCTAACTGTATGTTTTTGCATGTTGAGATGAACGCGTTTGTAAGTTTTGCCACCAAAATGTCAATTTATTCAGTCACGTTGAAACAAACATGCTAGCTCAACATAGCCGTTGTCAACAGCTTTGCACGGCATAGATAGAAGAACATGCTAATGCTGCATGATGTGTGGCCAAAAACAGCAAGCTGACTGGCTGAATGTGCTAATTAATTTCACAGAACAGTTAAGTGGACTCGCCTCGTTCTTAGCACATTTTTCTGACTAAACGTGTACCCATTAATATTTAATTTGTTGGCAAACTCGACTTTCCAGTGATAGATTATACAACGCAGAATGCGAATCAGCAGTCCGTTGGAGAAAGGTGCTAACTCAATCTGCGACATTAATCCACCTATGTCTTCAATTTTTACTGATTTTAATGGTTCAGTATTGTACTACAAATCTGTATTTCTAGTTGTGTGTGTGGTTGACATGCAGACAGTTGGAGAGGATTAATACTGGCTATTCATCGGCTGTAAAGATGGCACTGCTATTGCTTGACTACTTGTTTGATCGTGACACCCAGGCCATATCTAATGTAAGCGGAACTGGCAAACTGGGCAAACAACGACTTGATCCACTTCTCGTATATGGAATACAATGTAAGATGGTTTATTGCTTTTGGTGCTTCGATGTTGTGTGTTACCTATTAGGTGCCTGTCTTTAAAAATATCAGTTTAGCTTCACTGCAGGATCATATGTAGAATTTCCAATGACTCATGCTAAGCATTGAAAGATATAACGAGAGGCCAAAGTAATTTGGCAAAGGCTGCACACAGTGAAGCCTAGCCGGGGTCATTCGGTGCATTCGTGACAGGCAGACTGGTGGACACACTCACATCGGTAACAATAGTCTGCTAGTCTGCATCTCATGCATTGGATACAGCCTAATAATACCAAATGAGCCTCAATCGTGTGGAGCACGAAGAGCTATTCAAAGGTATAGGCCAAATTAATAGCATGTGATGCATATACTTGGGTCACTTCTGTTAAGACAACATTATGCAGTCTGGCAGTTCTGTACACAGAATTTGATGTTGCATGGATCAGCGCTGGCGTCAGTCGCAGTCATGTTCAGCCGACAGATGCGCTTGTTTCGCGTCGTCCGCATTGAGAGGTCGTCGGGGTTCGGTTACCTTGTATAGAAAGCTATGTCCCATGTGCGCGTCGGCTGACTATTGACTGTAACTAATGAGCGTGATAACAGTCTCCCTCATCTGGCTCGGATTAAAACGTGTCAGTTGTAAAAGTCATTTATCACTGCCGACTGTCGGCGTTTTGAGTGAAGCACAGCATCTTTCATTAGCTGTGTGTATGGGACCGACCACGTACTACACAGCCGTATCAGATGTCGCTGAAACATCGATGGTGCAGTAATAAAGAGTAAACAAACGTCATCGTCATTAGCCCACCCTGTCATATGCTGCTGCCTGTCGATTGGCCGTACAGCATGCATAGTGCAGCCAAGCCCCCGGTCAAACATCGACGCTACGAACTTTTATATATAGATAGTGTAATGGCAATCTTAAAATTTTATCAGAACTTCTCCAGGATGTGGATATGAAAGTCTATATGTAGCACTCACTGTATTCACCACTTCGACCTGTTAATCTTCCCCATGAGGCTTCACTCCGCACACACTGTCTTCTTTTTCTTTGCAGTGCCTTATAACCTGTATAGGCAGTCATTTGTTCTGCGATGCTTATTTCATGGAGCATAGTCACTGCTCTGTTTGTAGTACTGTTACTCTGCTTTGATTAGTTGTTTTTGTGTCTGTTTTCTTTCTCTTTGTATTGGTATGTTGTTCACCATGATGGCATCTGTTTGTCATGTATGAAAAGGTTTACTTACTTGGTGGTATAATGCTTGCAGTAACGTGTGGAATATTGATACAGGCCACCTGGAAAGTCGTTTCGGTATTACATCAGAAGATTGGAAGCAGATACAGGTACACATTGACTCCAAGTGTCGTTCAGCATACCGTTGCAAGTCGCGAGGTTTGCCGCAGACCGTTCGGGCGTTCCGTCGCCGAATCATGGACAAGACTTCTAGCTGTCTTCCAACTGGCTTTGCTGAGATTTGCTCAGATGGTGCCGAACCTCAGAACTTGTTGAATACTGAGGTCTGCTTTACTGTGTTTACTGTTCAACTTTTGTCTATTTACTCCACCAAGTTGTAGAATCGGCCTCGGCTGTTTCTAGTCCAGATGTGTAAAAGTCACCCAAATCAGGCTTTTCTTTCTTGAGCTTTATATTAACAGTTTGTTTTACTGTGGTTTCCTTAAGTTTCTGGTATCGTATTTTTGTTGCAGTAAGATTTGGTTTGCAGTAGTCGTCATCATCATCAGTACTTTATTGACAGGTTGTCAAACCACAGCCATTCAGAAAATTATTTAAGAAACAAATGCCATACAGTCAGTTTCACGGTAGATAGGCTAAAAGAATAGTATAATCACATGACTGCAGAAGAAACGATAAAAACCAAGTTAGTTAATGTTAAATACTGTTACAGCCGTACGCATCTTTTTACAACATTCTCATTAAAAGGTTTGGTCTTTTAGTTTAGAATTGTGATCAGGAAGACTAAAGTCGTGTCCATGGCTGAAATGAGGAATGAGTAATGACTATCATGCCATGGTCGATGTAGAGGATGTGTGTTGTGTGTATTACCCATGTGAAAAGTCGCTCATCAGCCTCATCGCAGATGCTGGCGAATATCATGTTGTTGGTACGATAGCTGAATTTAACTGATTGCCGTAAGAATGCTTCCAGGTGGTTACGGTCGTCGGTAGAAGAGCAGGCCCCACCACCATGCTGGAGAGGCTTGTTGTTGATAACTACAGCCTGGAATACCACTTGCAGGGCAGACCATGCTGACGTGAAGTTTGCAGCACAAACAGGGCTGGAAGGTCATCGATGTGCTGTGACACTGAGAATTGCTGATGATTGTTACCCCACCGAGCACCTTGATCTCCTCTACTCAGGTCTAGTAATTGGCTGAGTAGATTGTCTTCAAGATGGTCTTGCTTACTGACAACTCTGTTGTTGGTGAGCTATCCAAGCGTCTTTGGAATGGTCATGGCTCTGGACTGGTCAACAAAGTTGCCATTTACAAGGCAGCCATCTTGACATCGTTACTGTCTGGTTGTGAGCAATAGGTCCTGCATTTGGCTAAGATAAGGAAAAGTAATGAATACTGATGATGGTCATATGTTTATCGCTTGTTGATACAGGCACTAGGCTGTCATTTACAAGATGAATCAAAGATAGACTGGGCACTGGAAACATCTCCTTGTCACATATATGCTGCAGATGAGACGGGTTCAACAGTACAGTTCGTCTGTCTTCCTGTCTCTCAACTTGATCTTGACACTCCTGCACTGAACTGCTCTGAGAGTGAGCTCAGCCATTTCCTATCAACAAATCGTTACAATATATGAATCAACTTGGATTTGTTTCCTTACATTTCTTTACTTGGTTTTCAAAACAAACATGTAGCTTGTGACATTTAATAGAGAGAAATGAATGTTAGACATGCACCGTGTTTTTACATCTCTGACTGACTATAGGTTATGTTCAAAGTTGTTCTGAAAAGTTTTTGCTTTTGTTTCAAGATTTTGCTCTTTTTTTCATTGCTTGTCGGGGTCTTATTTTTGTGATGTAGCCATGAGTTGGAGGCAAAACGTGATCTGCGAAAATCTGATCCACCTTCTACCACCGACTTTCAGTGCAAGATCTGCTGTTGGATGTGACGTTCACGCCTTGGACTCCTTGCCCACAACAAATCCCAGCTCATGGTGATTGAGACCCGTCGCGTCATTGGCTCAGTCCATATTTTTAAAACTTCAATTACTTTTCTGTTGGTATATCATTTGTTGTTAACTGTGTTGTATTTCAGCAGCGATGGTTACAGCTGTCAGTCAGATGCCATCCTAGCAGCTCATGCTCATATTCCACTGAAATAAAGTCCACTTGTTCCTCAAACCTGCTGATGTTCTAGAAGCAGAGATGCATTGCATTGTAAGTCTACATGCTCTTAGTCCTTCTTTACGGTCTGATGTTGTGGTCGATGACTAGCGGCCAGGAGACGTTTGGATGCCTTTGACCAATGTGCCTGTACTGTACCAGATCCTCTACATACCTGACATGGATCCTTTCAAACGTGCTGGTCCGCAACAACATGCCCAACCAGTCGCCCTCGTCAGTCCTGGCTACAGACAGTTAGGGGGATCTCAGAATACAGAACATCGGCTTGTTTTCCACCTGGAGACACAATTCTTCAGCAGTCATCGTTACTGATTATGAAACTTTTCACTTGCTTTTTTGCTGTTTGTCAGCTGTTCTTAAGCTGTTCCAATGATTTAAAATTTTCACTCAGTTAATCATCATCATCATCATTTATTTGAGTCAGGCGACGTGGCCCATAAAAAACGAAACAAATAGAACACACACACAGACTATACGATAGACACTAATACAAATAACAAGAGGTAAGCAAGAGAAAAGCTAAAATAAACCTACATTAAAAACATTTACATGG
>Ga0126335_1003183_pt1 | contig 10130 bp, 1 predicted proteins | sample OlaspJWI45metaG_FD_108409 | JGI IMG/M metagenome (GOLD analysis project Ga0126335, IMG submission 108409) | Marine gutless worms symbiont microbial communities from Oahu, Hawaii - Olavius sp. 1 OAHU.JWI-45 metaG | ecosystem: Host-associated > Annelida > Digestive system > Unclassified | place... | reverse complement strand
TACTTAGCAAGTAGAGCTGCAACGTTCACTTAATACCGAATACCGGTCAATAACCGATTCAACATTTTTATGCTAGCACTGCAGGGCGCAGGCCTACCCTAACCTGTAAGGGCAGTACACTTCTACCATAGCATACGTTATTGCATGTGTATTTATCAACAACAACGAATTTATTTTACCGAAAACAGTATGCTTTGTTACGGTCCACTGGTGTCAAGAGTTGGGGGTCCCAGAGTGCATGGTGCCCCCCAACCCCGTAATTGGGGGGGGGGCCTGTGCCGCTCCCAGCTCCGCCGTCTATGCCCCTAATGAAGGAGAAATGAACCCAGGTTAGCAGCCCTGACTGAAGAAATCAATCATTTGCTGAAACACTGTTATTATGAACACCATGGACCTAACAGTAACATTTCATTACTCAGTAAAACTACACGTTAAACTTGGTCATACAAAAGTACCTAAAGCACTGGAGGCAAAAACGTCAGCCTGCGCAGCAAAAAATTACTTATAGTTCTAGCAGCACTATCTACTTACTGATAAATAAGCTGTTTGTCTGAGTCGAGCTGAGCATCTGTTACTTCAGTTTCTTCACTTGTTTCAGCAGCTGATTCTGAGACCTCAGGCTCAACTGTCGGCATACTGCAATGTTGAACAAATTCAAACAGTAACTTAACCACAATGTTAAATGTATGACCTGAATGAGAAGAATCCAGTTTCATTCAAAATGTTCACAGTCTAATCAATATTATTAAATTAAACTGTAAACAATCTGCATGCCTGGCACAACAAAAAATCGGTGTTTTGGACAATGTATATATACTCAAAAAACTACATTAATGTTTTCACATTTTTAACTTTTTATAGCTACTTAAAAATAAATGCATAGGAGCCATTATATTCTGAACATTTATTTTATTACACTAACAGTTATACAGGCTTTTGCAACAGTGTAGTTCTGTGTTCTGTAGACAATAAGGCACACAGTAAAGAAGGCACACCTCTGTTGTTGGACTAACTGTACAGGTGCTGCTGCAGCAGGCACTGAGCTCTGAATAACCACAGTTGATGCCAGACCACCTACTGGTTGACACAGAAACGGCAGTGTGTGTGGCAGAAATGTTACCAAGCCCTCTGCAGAGCTCTGCATTGTACAAGCTTTTACTTCTGTCAGCAAGATGACCCAGATGCTGAAATACACATTTCATACTGCAACAAATAGCACACGCTTAAATTTTCAGGAAATCTTATGTTTTCAGAAATGTATCTCAACAAGTAAAGTGACTATTGTCACAGGGTTCTCAGTGCTGCACACTGTCTGATGCAGCGTGTGGATTATCCAGTCACACGGTAGCGCCACATATGTTTCTGCATACGTATACGTGGCACCACTGTGCGAGTGGAAAGAAAAATGGCGTTTTTGCCCTATTTTGGCAGTTTTCGTCAATTTTGCCACAACTGAAAAATATATTTATCAAAAACACTAATGTTCAAACATATCCTCACACCATGGGCTATGTTTGTACCAATTTAAGCATTTCCACTATTTTTGGTTTCTGAGGTAGCATGTGGAGAATAATGTGCTCATTTTGATATTTATGGCAGTTTTTTTTTGCCAATTTTGAAATAATTTTAAAAACTTTTTCCAGAAATCAAAGTGTGTATTAGATGCCACCTTTATGCTAAATATGAGGTTCCTAGGCCCTCTCAGTACTGAGATATCATTTGGAGAAAAAAACAGTCATCCACCCAGACAGACACCCAGCTTCTTTTGCCATCTGTGAACCTCAGTGCTAAAATTGTTCTGAAACATGTTTTTGGTTTACTTTTGCTCAGCATTTTTTGTGATATCGAAACCAGTGCAATGATGTAACACCACTGGTTTATTGTTTGTTTATCATTTCTCGTTTTGATTGAATACCTGTTGAATTGTAATGCAAATGCTTCCGTCGTTTGTGGAATAATGATTACTTACTTACTTACTACAGTAGCCTAGAGCTGACATCTTATCAAAAGTTCACAACACATCTAAATTGTAAGTTCTGGATACTTTTAACAACTAGTTAGCTCAGTTCTTAAGTCACTGGGCTGTGCCTGCTAGCCCAGCCGGCTAGCCACTTATGCAGCCCAGGTTCAGTCCTGGGTCCTGGCAAGTGGTTTGGCTCAGTTTGGCTGGGTTTGACGAGCATGCTATGAGATTAAATTCTCAGGCACCTATGGAGGATATGTCTGTGTCTGAACGGTTCCGTGCGGTAGATTAAGCTTGACTCATGTAGTCGGCTTTTAAGCGTACGTTAATATAGCCAGACTTTCCTTTTTAACTGTATAAGCTATTGAAACAAATCAAATACTTAACCAATATCTCACACAATGACTTTATAATTAACAGACTGCACTTCATCTGACCTTACGCACTGTCAGTCACGTTTGTAACAAAAAACACACGATTTCCTAGAGACAGCAGGCTGCAGTACAGGCCTAGGCCTAATGAATAAGGCCGGCTGATTATAGGGCATGTAAGTAAACAAATCACTATGTGCCTATATATATATTCATCTAATTACAGTGAGCTGTCTCAATTCACCAGTATAGGAGTTCGACGATACAACCGACCATCGTACCATGCATGGTTCCACCATGGTAGTCACACCATAGTCCAACCAGACCACCATGGTACAACCATGGTTCAACCATGCTACAACCATGGTTCATACATGGTGGTAGTATGTTATATAAACCACGTTTGACTGCCATGGTTCATTTACCATGGTACAAACATTTGTACCATGGTTCAGCGATTATAAAAACTTTCCAATAATACCACAGGATTATATTCAATACACTTATACATGTGGTCCTTGCAGTCTCCAGACCATGGCAGTCACTTATGACTTTTGACAGTCCCTTGCGGTCCCTCACAGTGTTTAGTAGTACCGCCTAGATCATATCCAGTTATGTGTAAACAGTCTCTTGATTGATTGATGTGACAGATGCGTAAATGTGAAAAAAAATGTAAGGTTACAAGTAACTGAAAAAGTGTGCCGCTGTTTACAACAGACGATAATACGGCAATACAGGTACATCAACATTTAATAAAATGTTCACAACAGACATAATACACTAAGCGTGTGTGGAAGTGAATGCAAGCGCAAGTTCGAACATGCTGCATGAGAACTCGGTGTAACTCAAAATTTCTGCTTTCTGATAGATTATTTCTTCATATTTATGTCTTTAACGATATTTGCTGTCGTTTGTCAGTAGCAAAAATAGCGGCATCCAGGTCCGGGACCTATTGCAAACCTTAACTATGCATTATTAGGCTGCATCGAATGCATGAGATGCAGACTATTGTTACCGGTGTTCGCGGTGTCCGTTTTGTCATGAATGCACCGAATGACCCCGGCTCGGCTTCTCTGTGCGTGGTCATTCAGTGCAGCCTTTGCCAAATCACTTTGGCCCCTCCTTAAATTACTTACACGCGCTTTATAGACATAATTCTGCAGATAAGTTCGTGATTAGACGGGTTCTTCGGTCTCGGACCGAACGTCATTTAAACTGCATGACAAGACAGAGTACATGCAGTCCAACGAAAAAACGTATGCACGTTTATTCCCAAGACCAAAGACACCGATAACTGAGCGTTTTTGAAGTTACCCACTGCATACTCACAATTTTGACTGACAGTTTCGCTTCAATAGATGACACTGTCACTCATCGTCAAAATGGCGACAATAAACTGAAGCTGGTGCACGACTCCTCGGCAGTGAACAAGCGATAGTGATAGATCGGTGTATACAGGAGACCGGCGACCAGCTGCGACTGCGGACAGTCACGTGGTGTTAATTGACAGGCCGTAGCGGGGCGGGGCGTATCAAGCACCTGCTGTAGGCTGACCAGTGCCGGGGCATTGCTCGGCCACCGGCAGACGCCGCCTGGCTAGCCAGGACAGAGGGCAGTCGCTTGTCTGCGTCGTTGACAACTGAAGTTTTCCAACTTTCAGTTTCGTAACTCTGATCGTTTGATATTGTAGACCTAATTTGTTAGCTAAAACGTGTGACGGTGACGTATTGCTCTTCTGTCAGCTTTTACAGTAACCCAATCACCGAATGGCATACGGTAGCCTAGTCGATAGAAGGTGAACTTACCGGTTGTCGCAGTGATACTTCGCTGAGTTCGTGCTCTTTGACAGTTGGGCAGCGACAACAAACATTCGCGTGTAGTTTTGTGTTTATTTTCTGTCTGTCCGTCTGTTCATCTGTCTATCTTGTCTGTTTTGTACCAAGTGTACGAATTATGTAATAATAAAATTCTTCCCATTTGATGAGAGTGTAACAATAACCAATGCAAGTTTTACAAAACAGCCCATCTTTGGATCTTAGGGAAAATCTGACCAGTAGGCCTATATGTTCTCATACTGCATAAAATCCAGCTCTTGCTCGGAGCCAGTCCTTCGAGAGTTTTTGCCCGGAATCGAGTCGCTCATTAACAGTTAGGACTCCTAACCGTGGCACAGTGGCTGGTGAGCTTACAGTCAGTCGAATATACGTCAGCTTAGAGGGGAGTATACTTACTCCCCTCTAAGCTGACGTATATTCGACTGACGGTCTCGAAATCAGCGTTGAATTCAAAACTTGCTGTCTCAAGACGCCTCGAGAACTCAGGCGGCCACCATGACGGGACCAGTATATGGACTAAATTTTGAACCGAAACGTTGAAGTCGACTTGAATTCCTGCGGACATGCTAAAACAGTTTAAAGCCCATGATAGAATTGCATGTTGTCCGAAAGCTGAAGCCAATTCATTGTATAGTCGTATATAAGGGGATAATGTTGCTCAGTGTTGTTAAACCATATCTCCATTTCTCATTTAAGTTTGTTTACTGAATTCCGTCTGACATTTTTTACATAGGTTTTGTTTGTTTATACCAATTACCGTCCTAGATGTTGTTGTCCTTGAGTAAAATCTTCCTTCGACGGGATCCACATACAAAAGTACCAATAATTGTCTTTGTCCTCGAACGTGAAGTTTGTGATAAATGTTTCTTCGTTTCCTTTTACAGGTCCATAGGCTAACTGTTGCGAACTGCAATATTGTGTGCATGCGTCGTTATAAAGCAAAAAGGCAATGTTTACTAATTGTTAATCGCCTTTCATTTACGGCATGCATATGGACGTTCAGTTCACATTATACGGTCACGATGCTATGCGGACAACATACACGCTGTATGCAGTGTACCGTACGTATCAAGCACAGCGATGTAGCAGTGACGAATAGACGATGTCGTTATACAGGTAACAGTTACACGAAACGCACGCACACACGGGCAGGTGCCCGGTGCCCGGCTATGCTCGGACGTCAAATATAAGGCGCTGGGTCGTACGCACGACAACAGAACTGACGTTATCATGACGTCATCGTCTACTATTTCCGTGCAGCATGTCACTGCCTTCATTGGCGCAACTCGGGGAGAATGGGGCGAAAAGAGCGATCACGTGGGGCCGAGAACGCTTGGGTGTAAACACTTTTACCGAATTGGGGAAGAGGGAGCTCTGTGACTCGGACTCATAGGCAAATTCTGTCCACGTTGGGACAGAATTTAGGCCCATAGTTACGCCACTGATTTAGTTAGCCGATGCTGCTGGGTTTCTTCATTCTTAATAGTGACTGCACACAAACAGTACTGGCAGTACGCACTCATACACGTTGGACTTAATATCACAAACAGTCTACTAACAGACGGCTGCAGAATATCACACTCACAATGTACTCGACTTTAGTACGTCATAATCATAACACGTGTACACATGCACGCAGTGACGGGGTATTTATTATCTTGCTGATCTGTCCATTAATGCACATTGCACAACGCAGCGGCCTATGTAACGGAAGTACCATATAATCTACACTCTATAGTGTCTGTTTAAAATGGTCACAACTTCAGTTTTAGAAACTGCATCAGATTGGACTAAACTAGAACTAGGCTTGTAAGTTGTAAGCAATTTCGGCTGAAGAGTACAGTGTCTACCATATAACAAATACGTGAAAATGTTAGCTCTGTAGCCCCTAAGTACTAACTCAGCGTATTCCACAGGCGATAAAATGAGCAGTCACCCAGTGTGGCTATTACAAGGCTTAATACTGCTACGCCAACAGTGCCTAAATATTGTAATACAAACACTAACCTTAAACGTTAATAAGATCAGTGAAGCGAAAAGAAAGAAACGACAATGGAGATAACCTCGCTCGTAAATTCAAGAAAATAACTACAAATATATGCAGTAGGCGGTACAAAATAGAACACATGATGCGCTCACAGAATCACATAAACGCCATCTTCTGCGACCGCTGCAGCTGCGCTATTGAAACATCAGCAGCAGCAAAACAACAGCTCACGACGTCTGTACAAATTCTTCACAACCACGTTTAGGACAACATTCAACTAACAAAATGAAACAAAAACTTCCATAAACATTTCTAGGCTACTACGTACAACATTGCAAAATGTCTACGCGATATGGAGACGAACACTTAAGTGCAACTACTGTTTTCGGTTGCATAAGCGCCACTTTACCAAGACTATAGGCTTACCTTATCTAGCTCTTATAACTCAAATTGATTATGTTTCACGAATCCACGAAGACAGCGCTCACGAAATGATCATGTAATACGCTTAAGTTGACTTTTAAAATGACAGCAAGTTTACGCATTCTCTCGCGAACATCCAGTTTCATGAACGTGATACGGTGATCCCACTGATCGACTTTGTGCGAATTATTTTGCGTGCGAATAACTCGATAATATGACCACGTATCGCTGACGCGTTCAGATAGGGGTAGCCAGGTTTGTAACTGGAAGGTCTAAATAAGACGAGACGAAGACAATGACGTGAACACAACCGTTACTCACAGGCGATTTTACAGCTGAGTCATAGTAACCTCATAAAAAGAAGCCTTTTGTGGATAACTGCAGTTGTGTACAAACTTTCACACTAACAGAGCGTTTGTAAATGCGCATGTAACGGCATGGCATTCTGCACTCTGCAGTTATGCTTGCGACTTACGTTAACGTTTTCGACACAAGTTTTGTAGTCCTTTCTATGCCCCATGTAGCCCAGAATATCTTGTCTTTGACCACTATTAGTTAGTTTCGTGTTTGCAGTAAAAATTTCGTCACGCTGGTGCTAATTCAAGTATGGTTCATTCCATTCGTGGACAAAACATGTGCGGTAGCAGGTACAACTGTGTGATCTCTTGACAACGCGTGCCATAACTGAGCGCTTCTGTGATGAGGCTGCCTGATAAAAAGGCGCTATATCAAGTGTCCTCTAACTTTACTTTTATTTTTAATGTCTCAAATCCCGTTGGCTATGCCTATGCCTGTTAATATCTATGTTCGACGTTGCAGTTATCAGCTGTAGACCTCATCAGCACTGGCGTCGCTCGAGTCGTCGCTGTATAGATGTTGTTCAGGGATGCTACCCAGTACAGATCGCGTCAGCTGACGTCGTGGTCCGTGCTCTGAGTCGTACGCGACCTGGCTCTCTGCAGCGGCCTCAGCGGCACGCTTTCGTTCCACATAACGGGTCCACGCGCGCTGAATGACGTGCACACAGTAGATCTCGCGTTGACGCCGTATCATGCTGCTGATTGGTTTGTAGTTCTTGCGACCGCGCGCTCGTCGAGCGTCGCCGATGTCGGCCGTCACGCTGCTACCGGCACTGAGGAAGTTCTTAGCCAGAGCGTCCAGGATGTCAACGCAGTGGACACGGTCACCCTCGCAGATCGGGATATCGAGCGCCACCATCTTGTAGAAGTTGGGCGGCGCCAGACGGAGTGGTTCTTCGAGAGCTGCGAGGAATTCGGGCACTACCGCGAGCGGGATGTACTGTGAAGCCTTCTCGTCAAAACGTTCCCAGACTTCGTAGTACATGTCGAAGTCGTCCTGTGTCAGTCCCTGCTGCACATCCTCAGTCGCCTGCTCGCACAAAGTGACGCACACTTTCTGAGTTATTCGTGTCTACGATGTCTTAGAGTAGACTCTTAGTCTTCGCTGATCGCTGATCAACTCAAGTTATGACGCCGTATACTGGTAGCTAAGTTTCTAACAATAAACTGTTTTGTTATTTTTTGCTTGTTTGCAATATTATGAGATATAGCTACTGCGATTTATTTGCGATGTTGACACTGTGATGCCTCAGTATACTATTTAGTGACGGTCCTAACTGTAGCAGTTCAACATCGCGAAATAAAACTGTTCTTTGGCGAATGCTTGATCTCTGTCTATCGCCAAAACTTATTCGAAAGGCCTCATTTTGTAGAACAGTTAATGTACAAAAACTGTCGTTTTATAATAACTGTGCAATGGCCACTGTTAAATGACACACTAAAATATTAATTTCATCACCTCACTAGCCACAGTGGTCAAAGTAAGGGGGAACGTGGGGACACTGCGTTCCCCACCCCCTATTGTCAATCTGTATAGTTCCCCACCTGAATTTAAAGGTTAAACGTTAACTGCATGCTGAAATCAATGACTGAGAGTTAATATGCTGCTTGTTGATCTCACAACTGAAATTGGAGCCAACTGAGATTCAAAGTTCAACCTGTCATTCTCCTGCAACGAAGGAAGCATTTCGAGAATTTAAGGACAGTAAGAGTAAAGTCATTACACAGCAATTCAGAAAATTACGGTTTGCTATCGACACGATTCCCGTCAGCACAGGGGCATACGAACGAAGTTTTAGCGCCATGAATGGCATATGTACCCCCAACACTTTCATTTCTTACTGTTGCTCACATAGCATCATGCATGGTAATCCACACATTAGGACAACCAGTCACTTTGTGGAACCGTCAGTCATATGTCAGGACGCGGCTGGCGAAAGACAGGCGGGACGCTACGTCACGGCACGGGATGGCCAGAGTGGTCAAACCGCCTACTCTACATGAAACAATGTATTCTGTTTGGAAAGTTCTGACTAAAGTACCTCCTGGCCTCACAGGCGTAACCGACAGTAGCGTGACTGACTGTTTGTGTTTGTAAGTATTGCATATATGGTTAATTGGTAATTTCGTTATTCGTTAATACTCTTAAATACTGTCGTGTTATGCAGTACATCATTTACGGTGACTGAATTTCATACAGTTTAGCAACAAATGCGACAGGTTTAAAACATTTTCCGTCTGTTTCAGCACAGAATGTGGAGGACGGTAAATTGGCATTGCTCTTACAAAACTGATATATGAATATGTTCAGTGTTGTTTACGTGCAAAGTTGCATCACACTTTTACATTTCCCAAACATCAAACCATGCCGATTGTTGTGTAACGTGACTTTATGCGTTCTTCAACTCTTAGTTTTCTTGAATTGAATATGCACTTAAATTGCTTTTACCTATTGCTCCTACGACAATCAATCGTCAGCCAAAAATGCTTGGCGGCCGGGCCTTGCCGGAACCCGCTGGGGGGAGCTTACTGCGAGAGGAGCCTACTTCTAAGGAAGGGGACGGAAGAGAAGGGAGGAAAAGGGAGGGGAGGAGAAGGAAGGGGAGGGGAAGGAAAAGGGAAGTGAAGTCCCCCACCTCTTCAATCCTACTTTGACCACTGGACTAGCCATGGACACAATACATAGTTCTTGTTATGTCCATGGCCCTTGGGGTGACGAAATTAATATTTTGCTATTTTAGGTGTGTCATTTAACAGTGGCCATTGCACAGTTATTATTATAAAACGATAGTTTTTGTACATTAATATTTGCAGTTTTTCTACCATATTTGTCTACATACTCGTATTAGTACAATGATTTTGTTAGAACTAAATGCTTGCTTTCTCTGGCCTACGCACACAACATTTGGTCTTTAGCTTTAGCCGTTCATGAGATATTAGGGGTACCAAAATTTCAAAGTAGGTCACGACCCCGCCCCTTGATCCCATTTGACTTAATTTGCATATTTTGGTTCGGGCTCCCAGCCCTCGATATATGCAGAAAAATGGCGTCACGATCGGCTTTGATGCGACTAAGATACTGCGATTTGGCTTGAAATTGCCTATTCGTGCCAGGGCCTAATAAAAGTCCAAAACGTCCTCTCGTTCCCCTACCACCCCTCTCTCTTCCCTTCCCGCTACCCTCCCTCTCCT
>Ga0126335_1003182_pt1 | contig 10132 bp, 7 predicted proteins | sample OlaspJWI45metaG_FD_108409 | JGI IMG/M metagenome (GOLD analysis project Ga0126335, IMG submission 108409) | Marine gutless worms symbiont microbial communities from Oahu, Hawaii - Olavius sp. 1 OAHU.JWI-45 metaG | ecosystem: Host-associated > Annelida > Digestive system > Unclassified | place... | reverse complement strand
TCTAGGCTAATCACAGCGTAAGGGTCCCAGCGTGACAAAAACCCAATCTGCTGGACCTATAAGCTGCCTAGAACATCGTGCAACAAGAGTATTGCACTGTGCTATAGTAACTAGAGCAGCTGTCTTAATATTCCCTCTTTTACTCCAGACCGTCATCAGTAATCAGATGAGGCCACGGAGGTTGAGGGGTGCCTGGTTTAGTCGCCTTTTACGACATCCGGCCAGGAGGCGGAGTGGATCCACTTACAATGAACATGTAATTACATAATATACTACAGAACCCCTGCCATCTCCTTAACTAAAGCACAAAACTAAATTGGTGCACGTATCGACATTATCACTAATACTAGTGATATTTGGTACAAACGTGTGAAAATCAACAGCCAAAACAATGGCTGATGAACAACTGAGTAAAGAATTAACGTCCCACTCGGCACATTACAGGTCACTTCGCAGACAGTTTTTACAGGTCACATGAACCAACCAACTGCTGGCGGAAGCAGCAGGTAATCGAGATCAGAACTGTGACCAAAAGAGATCACTGTGACCTGAACGGCTGATGCATTACTAAATGGTTTAACAGCAACCAAAGTCAAACGGACTTGTCACTTCGCTTTGACAAATCTGAATTCTGAAACAATCAACCAACGTAAAACACGCGACTGATATTGTAATAAAACTACGGCACGCACGGCGAATGATGTTATTGCTCATGTACTGTCAACAATGTACTTGTGGTGATCGACGATAAAACCGAGAGACGGCACTACAAATTACAAGTGACTATCATTTACATGCATGGCACAAACACTAGCATAAATCATCCTGCTGCCGTGTCAGATGCAACTGTGACAACAGCAGAACATGCATACAGATATATACAAATACTGCTTACATTACACAATTTATCGGAATGAGCATCTATCTGCTGCATTATTTTCTTTTGATCTTAGCAACCCACCGGCTGAGAATTAACTAGAGCCGTCGAGATGTTAAATTTTTTAATCGCGTGAATGCAGTCGTTAATTTTTTAATCACGTGTTACCGCACTTTTAACGCACATAGCATTTGTTACAGGATTAGTGTAGACTTGCGTTGTTCTTGTAGTGTAGTAATGAACACATGAAATCTACAATGTTGTGTAAGCTGTGATTGTACGACAGCACTTGGTTATTTGTCTCATTGATTCATGTGGCCAGCGCATGGATGGCCCACACCGACGGACAAGGGTCTCACTTAGTACAGCACTTAACTGTCCGGCATCTGTCCCTGTGTCCTGGCACCTGAGTATATTTCAGTCAGATGAGTGCAGTTCAATTTCGCACAGCTTGCGTAATAATTTTTGTACTTTCAAAATTTTTTTAATCGTGATTAATTCTTAGCATTCCTTAACACATTAATTCGATAGCCATAGAATTAACCAAAACAAAGCATGACGAATGCTGGTTGGTAGAGACTCAAGTGACAAAAACAAGCTCACAATCTGTTGTTTCAATGTTGGGTACACTTACATACTGCAAAAATGACTAGCTTATCTGGGCAATATGCCACCACAAAAAACATAATACAACAATACAAATAACCAAACGAGACAAAGCATACAAGTTTGTAAACACAGTGCAAAAAAATCAAAGTAACAGATATAAAATAAATGAATAAATTATAACAAATAAATGGGACACGATATGTGCACAACAAAAACAAAATAATATGACGTCAGAGATCTACGGAGAAAAGACTAATACAATGCTGGCAACGTTCAAACTACAAAAACTTGTGACATAAGATCTTCTAAAAACTGGAATGAGCAACTAAAACATTAACAAATGTTTATTCTGCAAGTTTGTACTGTCCGATGGAATGAATAAAAGAAGTGTAAAAACAGACTGAACATTGGTTTCAACATCAATAATTCATTCACAAAAAGTCACTTCACATGAGCAACCAACTGCACAAAACAGAGAAAGTAGAACGATGGAATTCAATGACTAGAACTGAATTTTAAAAACATTTCACAAGTAAACTGAATGTTAGTAACGGAATGTAAAACAAAACCAGAGTACACTGAGCACTTAAGATGCTGCATAAAACATTTTGTTTCATGTTTTTATTCCTAACTAGCAACACCCACTGGCAGCCAACACGGACAGACTGTATCATATGTTGCAAGTGACACACCCTCACATACACAATTAAACTAGCATGGTTGATAGCATTACACAGCACACAGAAGTTATGATGGCTGATGTATGATACAGTTATTACATCAAAATCTCACTCTATAACATGGAGAAAGGGGTGCACAGTCCACAAGCTGCTCTCCACTGAACCAATTCGTAATAGCATAAAGTGACCCACAAATTTCTTTATAACAATATTCTACACATTTCACTGAAAGTCTTAATCTGAGATATTTTGTGGTTCTTATAAAACAACTGAGCCAAAAAACTGTTCCACATAAATTGCGATGCTTTCTAGTCCAAAGACAATTGGAACAAAGTCGTATCATCATCAAGCACCGAGCCAAGAAAGCTAAAAATTTCCAGACTATGCTAATTCTAGACATGGAGTCTCCAATCAAAAACGACTGTGCACCCCTGCTATATGTATGTACATATCAACATGGCTGAGCACGGTGGAGATTTGATTATAAGATCAATTCCAGCAGCCGTCTCCATAATATTTATCTAGCTATGACGGTGCATCACAAGTCAATGCAGATCGTGGAAGGTGTTGGTACCAGACAGTCAGTGTTGTGGAGAGTCACCAGCAAGTCCGGGTGCCGTACTGCTTACCGCTGAAAGTTCCTGGTCCGTCCGACCCAATGTCGTGGCACTGTCCTCGGTATACTTATCCACCGAGCGCCGACGAGCATTCATAAAGAAGTTGACGACTGTCGATACTTTCAGACCGAGCTGTTCAGCAATCGTCGCCTGGATCTCCTTGCTGGGACGCTTTATCTCACGGAAGATGGCCACCAGGGTGCGCCGCTGGATCTCAGTAAACACCATCCGTGGTTTCTTGGTTGGAACAGTCGACACTGGCTCGGTGCTTGATGATGATACGACGTGACTTCGTTTTCCACCTGCACAATGTACACTAGCTGGTAAGTACATATGTAAAATGCTCTAAGCTCAGAGTCACTAGGCACTGTCACCAGCAGCTAAACAAATTTATACATTCTCAGCAATCATTGGAACTCCACCTGTGTTAATTTACAGTCGTGTAAATGACTGTTCCATAAACATGGACCCGCAGCAAAGGATCGATAGCCAAGACATGAGTGGATTTTAGGACTGCCAACCCTAGCGACATTGGATGACCCGAGTCGTTCATATGCTGGGAATACCCACATACTACATCTGCTAGGCTAATGAAACAGGTTTGGGACAATATGTCAAAAATTTGTTGTTGTTTTTTCATTTCGTACTTGGTGCAAATAAGTAAAGATGCAAACTTGAAATTATTATTATTATTATTATTATATAATTCGTACACTTGGTACCAAACAGACAAGATAGACAGACAAACAGAGAGACAAACAGAAAATAAACATAAAACTACACACTATCGATAAAACCTAATAAAACCTAACCTGAACTACAGACATATGAAATAATGCATTGTACATCGGCTACAGTATAAAAATGCCATTGTTCTCTGTATTTAGATACCCACAGCATGCTGACAGCACATGATTAATAATATGAAATTATACCAATTAATCAATTAATGATTAAACAATTAGAAACAACAATCACTAATAATAACTAATAAACGAATTAAACAAAACAGTTGAAAAAAACAACTAACCGGAAGCAGGTTGTTTTGCTGACGAGTTGATGTCGGTCTCACCAACTAAGAAAAAAAACAGACAAACACATCTGTCATTAGCAGACTGTTCTATTCATATGCTCATTAATGTCTGCTCTAGGGCAATCAAACCAGCTAATAATAAGTTAATAACAAGTTACTATAGTAATGTATCGATGACTGCATCGAACGTGGCGCCATCTGGTGAATGCTAATTAATCGGAACAGCTGTATTTACATACTATACAATGGCCAACATCCCCCTCTAGTCCACTACTTCTCCCTTCATACAATGTTTCCTGGGCCCTCAGGAGTCTCCGCCCCACAACCAAACAGAACCTCGATCCAGGCAGCCGTGTTTGCACGCAGCAAACACGTGACAGACAGACTGACAGACACCGCGCGCCACGGGAACATCGGTCACAATAGGCCGCATCTCATGCATTCGACGCAGCCTAATAACGGCAATAACCCCTAGGGCTTTGCTCCGCCTGATTTCTACCAACCCACAATAGCAATTTTTTTAAAGTCAACAGCGCTCATAGCTTCAGCTCTGCTGAGGACCTCTTGGTTTCTGTGTGTTATTTGTAATAACAAAATAAAAGAATACATTGTCTACAGACAACTAAACATTGCAGTCCACTGAAAAGCAAACGGCGTTCCTTTAACTGTTGTACGCAAGGTTATTCTACTGACGTGTAAATATCAAATTACGAATTTACGACGACGGACAATGACCACAGATGTCGTGACGTCAGCATCAAGGTGTGTCACGCACGCAGGTAAGCTGACACTACAGGTATCACACTCACTAGCTGGCCCGCCTGAACGGCTGCCAGTTATTAAATTAATTAGTGGCGTACAGAGAGACAGCACGCCGCTGCGTGACAAGGTGGCAGACTCAGAGAGCCATTAAGCCAGTGTACCGGTAGCAGCAGCAGCAGCAGCAGCAGCAGCAGCGTAGAGCACGTGAATCAGTCATAGATACACACAGGTGTGACCGACTCACTCCAGTGCTCCAGTAGTCAGCCGCTGGCACGACTTACAACCGGTACGACAATCACAAACTACACACTGAGAGCACGCAACTCAATAACTAACCACAGGCATGCTGCTGCCTTGAACTCTTAACTGTATTAAGAGACAACAAATAAACATGAAATGAAACGTCACAATACACCATAAGCCCTAAAACGTATCACTTTTTACTCTTAACTAATGTTAACCGATCTTCAGCATTCTTCAGTGCGAAGAAAGCGTATGAACTGTACCTACTTATCTCCGCCATACAGTGCCATTCGCGTTTCCACAAAAGTATGCTAACGTCTGAAACGATAAATACGATGCGCACCATACACGGGGAAAGTCTGTCAGTCAAGCAGGCAGAAAACAACAAAGTAACGCCCGAAATGAGACCGATTCAGTTCTATGGTCGCCACGGCATCACGTATTTGCTGAAGTTCTTACAGTTTACACTTTACAGTCTTTCTTCCATTATCATAAAATTACGCCATCATCAACTAGGGCACTAGTGTGAACTGTCTGCACAGATTTCACCAGCAACTTAGCATGAGGCGGATTAATATTTTGAAGATTAAATGTGAAAATTGTACATTTACAGCATAGTACTCCCTGAATAACGCTGGACCAGATCAATGATGTAAACTGCATCTGTGAGTCTGTGACTAGAGTGTGGAGTCGCAGACAGCAGTCCATCTTGCAGCATGCCGACGAAGATGAGAGAAAAACTTCGACTTGTGGTTTATTTTTTCAGTACTGTAATACTAGGTGTAAAATAAACTGTGACACCAAACTAGTTAGATATACTTTTACCTCGAAATGGACCATCACCCTCTCATCCACGGCTATGGATGAGAATGGCGCGCTACATGGCCACCCACGTTGACTGCTGCAACGCACGCTGCACGCTGGACAGCAGACAACACGTCGTTCAGAGCAATTAGAAGACGGCAGCGACGTCAGTCAGACGCCGCAGCATCATGACATGCCATCTCTACGAGTACCGTACTCCAATCCACTGCCGCTAGTAGTGGCTTATCAGATTGTCTCCGTCCGTCGTCATGGCAACTGCAGCTGAAGCCGGCCTAATCACCGGGCCCGCCCGACTCAACGACACACACACGTACTACTACTGTAGTCTACTAGTACTACAGACATGGGAGATGGATGCTCGAGATAGCCAGCCAGGGACATACTTGACCCATACCACACAGTAAAGACATGCTCCAAGATGGGGAAGGGAGGCAGAGCGGGGATGATAACGAAGACGAAATTGTCAGGCCGTATTGAAGGGACGAGTTATTAATTGAGCATAAACAGAACACAGCGTTAAACAATTAGTATCTTATTACCGTTATATAGGCCGCCCTAGCTAAGGTCTTATATTTCACTGATGATACTGCTGATGTTAATGACTTTGTGTCCACACTAATGTTCAGCACAAATGCAAAGTTTACTGGTCATTATTACAATGCATTCAGATAACTGTATATTCTTCAGAAGTGATTTACTGTATGTGTCGATGCCAATGTGCAGTCCATTAATGTCCAGTCTGCCAATTTCCAGTCCGTCATTGTCCAGTCCTGCAAATTCAGCTATCCCAAGCTGAAGACGTCTAAGCAGAAACATGTCTGCACACAGCTGAATCCAACGCCTCATTGTACTGCGCAGCTAGCTGACCTGGCCACCGACCATCAGCTGATTGACTACTAACACGACCACCCAACTGGAAAAGCACCACACACACAGGCAGACACACAGTGGAACGGAGCAATATAGAGCAGCAGAAACAGAAAGAGCCAAACATTTCGGCATTAAACTGCTTCGTCTGCACCGCAGAATGAATAGTAGTACAATATGATGACTGCAAGACAAAGTATCGGCACAGTGCGTAAAAATACAACGCAATTTACACGTCCAGCAAATAATTAGTGGACATCACTATTTTACGACGCTTGAAATATTTTTCGTTTTTTTTTCATAAAAAACGTTTCCTGGCGTCAAATTCAGAGACTTCAGACTGTCGTTTGTTTTCGTTGTCAAACTCTAGTGGACCTCGCCATCACGTTCACGCCACTATAATAAATCTCCTTTGATACATTCAACAGAAGTAACCAATCAGATAATATATAATTACGTAATTATGCATCGAGAATCTTATTTTAAAATAGGTTACGAATTCCTGATCTATGTAATTATGTACCGCTAAAAGGTGACTGTCACTTGCTTGGAGCATACAGAGAGAGGGGGAGAGCTAGCCCGTCGCAAGTCAGTAAACGATGGCTAAATTGAGTCGTCTTGCCGCCACACAGCCATGCTGCTGCTGCTGCTGCTGCTGCTGACATAACTGTCCACCGTGACGTCATTCGCTCATCAATCCTTGTCAAATCAACGGCGATTGAGCACGCGCAGCAGCTAACCTAACAACTGCCTTTGATTATCAGCCAGTTACAAACACGGACGACGACGGACGGACGCTGCCCGAGTCCCCAAGTGGAGGCGGAGGGATGCTGTACTGGCAGGAGACGATCAAACGAGAGTTCACTACATTAGGCGGTCCTTACGGCACTGAGTGCAGTGTTATGTCACCAGCAATAGCATGCCAGTCCAAGACAGTTTAATAATAAACACACGAGAGGCTTTATCTCTCTACAAGCAGCAGACATTACTCAATGGCACAAGACTGTACAATCCACAAGCATTGTCGCCGTTTAGACATATCACTAGTGACAACGGATGCTACTTTTAGGCGTCTGCCCACTGAACAGGCGACCGTGAAAGAGGCATATATTCAATCGGCCTGTGCCGTTGGTAATTTTGTCTGTCCGTGTGTCTGTGATCGGTCGGCGAAGCACAGGCATAACGGGCTTGCCGGAGTTTTGTCTGTTAGTTTTCAACTTATTAACAGCCGCAACATCACACCCAACTATGGTAAATGGTCAGTGGTCACGCTGTTTCAGGATGCTGCCGTCCAAACTGCACAGAAGTTCAGCGCACACTATTAAGCAGTTCAATGTAACTTCAAACAGGGATGCGACAAAATCTTTGGACACAGTGGCATGGCACAGAGAGATTTCAAAGGTGAAGAGCAGGGGCACGCGATGTGTGTGGTTCTGGAGCCCAAATCTAGTAAAGCCCAATTCAGCTTGCTAAGGACTCACTTGTCACTATAATCCAAATTGGGCTTTAGGGAGGCAGACTGCAGCCCCGCTACTAGTACTGTCCATTCAGGCACCATATCCGCCTTCCAACCTGCACTTGAGCTGGAGTCCTGCTCTTCACATCGTACAATTTCTCAGGAAACATGATCCCTAAGCCATGCCTGTATCTATTTTCTCGACAATTTTGAGCAGTATCGTCCAGGTAGTAACCGAGCTTTTCATTACTACGAACTACGCACACTGAAGACAGTGCAGTGTCACTCTAAACGTACAGATAGTTACAACAAATATGTCATAAATTTTGATAAAAACATCATTACAAATCATCTGCAACGGACCAAACTCAGGAAAAAATAAATAGTAATGTATTTTAACAGTTCACGAATTCCCATATCTTTTAATGCTTGCTAGCAGTGCAGGCCAGCGTTACATTGTGTTTTCTAGGCATCATATATGGTCTGACAGGACGTACAGCTCGGCTCTAGTCTAGTCCAGTCACGTGACAAAGTCGGCAAGCAAGCAATCACTCAAGTTGGTTGACCAATTGTCACTGTCTAGGCGCCGAAGATAATCCTACTAGGAAGCAATAACGGCGGCGACTGACAGTGTAACCCAGGCTGATGCCCCAGATTCTTGTATAAAAGACAAGACGTACACGACTACACGAGAAAGATACAAGAAGCTAGCGCTAAAAGACACACAAAATGAGACTTTCACCTTCTGAACTGTCACCATCGAACAATGCTCTGTTCACTGGGCGTCAACAGGCGAAATTATCAGTTTTAGCAATCGATAAGGAACGAAAGGAAAAAAGCAGTAAATACAGTGAAAAATACGTTAAAATACACAAATTTCATGTTGTCGATAAAATACATGAACTCGGGCCATCATATGCACACAGCACTGTTTCATGTAACAAACGCGAACAAAATGGAACTACCGGTGATGACAGACAGTGCAGTAACTGGCACTGCAGTTCTTTCAAATAGTCAGCTAGAGCGACTGGCCACTTCACTCTGGGTCTACACTACAGCAAGACCACTGGGGCGTAAGACACGCGACTTGGTCATTGCAGTCGACGCAATATCTACATCGGTACAGGGCCGGACAGTAGGCCTACAACGCAGCAAGTCGACGCAGCGTTCGTTCAGTCGCGAAGAATGCGCGGTACGGCGTACGACCACGACTGAGTAAAGGCAAATCAGAGCAAAGCGGCGAGGGTGAGCGTCAGACGACGACAAAATGACATCGTCGACATTAGCGTCATTCAAGCAGACTCGTCGTACGACAAAACGAAATCATTTCATCACGACGATGGCAGCCCGGCCCTAGTCCCGTGGCGGCCCTGTCCCCCGAGGGCCGTGCTGGTCCCGCAGATTTCACAGCTCCTCCCTCCCTCCCGCCGTGTCTGACAGTCGGCGCCCCCACCCAGCCGAGTAACAAGGCGTCGCAACGGCGAGTTACTCGACGAGATTGCAGCGCGCGCTGCAGTCGGCACTCATCCATCTTCGACGTCAGCATCAGCGCCTTAACGCACACAGCCACGGAGGACCACCATGTCAATTGTCAACGAAACTCATCACTGTACAGCTGCACGCTAACGCGTAGGCCTACAGGACGTCATACCGTCTTACCACAGAGACGACGCAAGTCCTCAATACCAAACGGCATTTCAGCATCGCAGCCTGCACCCAACCGACTCCTGTCATCTCAAACTAAGAACCTTTAATACCAGAATATAACCCATTAGGAAACCTAAACTCCGGGCGCACGCCCGGAGAGCGGAGCTCATTAGAAGCGGCTGTTCCAACATCCTCCCGACGCCATTTTTAACCATTACTTCCGCTCAAACCACACTGTTATTTCAGATTTCTAATACTAAAAAAGAAGAAGTTGACTAGTATTATTACAAATTTCACATTATAGAACAATACATTCAATTTGTCTACTATTTACCTGTCGATTCTGCAGCGCACTAATTACTGTTGTGATACGACATACGCCCAATTATTCCTTCGTCGCGAATTGGCTGTTTTGTTTCCGCTGTTGCGTAGTTTTAGATACACACAATTGGCTGTTTTGCCGACCTTCGGCAGCATCAAACTCTGTCAATCGTGGCTATTTTTCAAAATGGAGAC
>Ga0126335_1003181_pt1 | contig 10135 bp, 6 predicted proteins | sample OlaspJWI45metaG_FD_108409 | JGI IMG/M metagenome (GOLD analysis project Ga0126335, IMG submission 108409) | Marine gutless worms symbiont microbial communities from Oahu, Hawaii - Olavius sp. 1 OAHU.JWI-45 metaG | ecosystem: Host-associated > Annelida > Digestive system > Unclassified | place... | reverse complement strand
CAGTTATGTTTAAGACGTCTTTTGCAGCAAACAAGGCTGCCTTTTACAGGGCACTTAACGGCATTTTTGGTAAAATAGGTCGCAACACATCAGGGGAGGTACTATTTGAGCTAATAAAATCAAAATGCTTGTGAGTTCATGTCCCGCTACTGTGGCCTCCAAATTCGCCAGATGTGTGGCCAGCACCGAACTGGATCACGCCGTCATTGCAGCAGCTGTGCGTCAGTGGTGTCGTGGTCTTTTAGCTTGTATCAGGGCAGGCGGTGGTCATTTCGAGCATGCTTTTAATTCTGGCATTGTGTTTTTGCGGTCTTTGAAGCCTTCCTCAACTACTCGAATTGAACAGTTACAGAATAGTATTATTCCGGTCTGACTTTCTTGCAGTTGTCAGTTATGACGTTGTACGTTTTAACGTTGACGATCGTTTAATTCACAAGGTAAAGTAGCGACATTGTTTAGGTATGGTGGACATTTGTTGTGTTACTTTGGTTTTGCATTATCTTAACACCTTTTTTTTGAAAAAATTACAATTATATATTTGTGTTTTATGCCTGAAACACTATTACTTTCATTTTCCGGACAAGGAGTACATATAGCAATTTTTTTCATATGTACTAAGTCTTTTATACCTTTTATTTGTCATGCATGCACGTTTGATGTGCATTTCAATAAATTGACTAATTGACTGAAGTCTTAAAAACGTATTTTATGCATACTATACAAATATGGGGTTGGATTGTTTAGCACTATGTCAGTAATTTTTACAAGCTGTGCGAACTCAAATACGTACTGTAACAAAGTAGCACATTTTCGACAAATTTAAGAAAAGAAGAAGAAGAAAGAGAAAGAGCTAAGCCTATATATCAAAAATGACAGAATATCATATATGAGAAACATTTCTCTACGGCTTATGAAAATAGAATGACCTTTTTAGCAAGCTTCTAAATGCAGTTAATCCAGCGTCTAATTACTAAAGAGCTGGAAACAGACTGATACACCCTCATGGCATTTTCCATTACATGAGAGTTTTGAAAGACAGCTGCTTCATGCTGCGCTTCTGATCATTTAATGAGCCATTTTCTGATTCCTCTGTTCAGTATCCGTGTTCCTCGCTCTCTGCCTTCTATTAGTAATTTCAGATGCGTTCTGTGAGGCGCATAGCGACGCTTCGCAGCATGCGGTGTTCTCGAGCCGACCGCTTGATGCTTTCCATATAAATGCACAATTTCCCGATGCGACGTGCGTCAAATCACCAGGGTGGCGTTAGCGTCTATCGTAGCCGTGGCGACATCGGTTGATTATGCGACTGCGTGCCACTGTGCGATCGGCAATATCTTCTAATCAACGCAATTAGCCGATCGTCGATGTGAAGCGCACGCGCCCGCTGCTCGATACAAACACCAAGTTTCTTCCTCTTCTTCAGCGCCGGCTGCTGCTGCAGATGCGGCATGTAACAAATCCGTCCGACGATGTGCTCGCTTCAATGCGGCCGGTGCGACGATGTCCCGAATTAGGCGCGTAAACGCGTGACGTCGAATAACGAATACGGACGCAAGCACTACGCGAGGTAATTGAAAACGAAGCACCTGCGTCGGCGATTTAAACACGCAGATTCGATTTATACACTGACCCAACTCACCGCTAACCATCATAATGAACCGATTTTGTCTTGACGCAACGGATATCTAAACTTTAAACAAATGCGTCACCAAGTACGTAACTAGTGTAGGCTACGTGTTTTGAAATATTTTACTCTAAAGTTAGCAAATTTACTGTAGTAAATTGAAAAAAAATCAGATAGACACGAAAGAAGTTATTCTGTTTACCAGTTACTCAATTATGTCAGTACTGTGACATCCAGAAGCACCCTATTTGCTATTGGACAATACTAAATGCACGCAGCTCCACTCAATTCACCGCGATAGTTGTTGGCGAATAGAAGAGTTTTAACAACGTAATATATTATAATTATATGACTTTTTAGTTAGTAGGTTTTATATTATTAAGACATGGCCATAAAAATTTCTGTCATGACGACGAAAAGATTTTACCCTAGACGCGCGTCTATCTAGAGATTGCGTGGTAAGTGTTGAGTGGGAACAAGCGACGTTAGCGTCGTGATAGTGTGATCTTGTGACCGGTGAAGAGACCATGTGTAATATTGTGTATTTATGCACACGCGTTTGTCGTCGCTGTGTCGAGACTGCAACAATGGAACATCGTCGACATCAGAGACCGCATCACGGCCAGCGCACCTTGCAGCGCATGACGTCAACACGCGGCGAGCAAATTGCTTTTAACTCTTTCATTACGCGTACACTTTAATGAAGGAAATGTGAGCATCACTACCGTCGACGCGACACAGAGACTTTCATCGCATTTCGTGCATCAACAACGCCGGCTGCAGATACAGAAGCGTTCTGCCGTAACAACAACTTCCGCATCACTAACTTTCCATTGCTGTCACTGTCAACAGATTATCTCTTTAACCGATTTCAGTTTTCATTGTTTTTGTACAATACCGTGCTATTTTTAAACAATCGCAAATAAAAAATATCAATATACTTAGGAATTAAAAAAGATTTTTGACTGGGTTGCAAGTTGCGTTTTAACTGCTATTGTGCAGCTGTAAGCTGTTATGGTATTATTATCGGTATGCTGTTATACGCATTGGGCAATCTCTTGCTTTTCTCTTCTATCTCATTTGCTTATTATCGATTTATACAGTTTTTACAGATATTTTATCCTTAGATCAACCGACTGCAAAAAGATGCCTTGGTGCGTAAATAAACACGTTAGTAAGACGGCCGGAAATCGAACTTGCGACCTCTTGATCACCAGTCAAAAACGCAAGCCATTACAGCATCACCACGCCACATTAAGCTAGCTGAAAACTGCGATGTGTATGGTGTGTTGTCAGTACAAAGTGAGTACTGTGAAGCGGAAACGTTCAGGGCCTCATGTCCGGTCTCGACAGCGATCGTCATCCGTCGAGCGCTGTACGGTCGCATGAAACTTGGTCGTTGTGTTCTCCGCGACTACGGCTACGTCGGATGTTTTGCCGATGTTGTGGCGCACATGGACGTCATCTGCTCCGGCAGACGGGCGTGCAGTATTCGCATCCCGGACTCGATGCTCGACCGCGTCAATCCTTGCCCGAAGGACTTCAAGACGTATCTACTCGTCAGTTACGATTGTGTGACAGGTACGCTTTACACACGTAGTCGTTTAACCTATATCAACCCTTCTATGGACAAGGACAACTACTTGATTTTTATAAACTCACTATAGTAAGCGCATTTAGCTATTTCACCTGATCTCATCACTGCCTGTTGGAAATGCATCAAGAGAAACGCATAGCATTTAACCTGTTTAGGCCTACTGTGTTTTTCAGACACTGTAATACTAGAAGTTCCGTATTTCCGCAAAATTGCTACAAGTTGCATCGTAAAGTAAACCTAAATATTTTATCCTTACACGTGCGAATAAATGCCAGTATCAGAAGTGTCTCTATCGATCATTGGCATCAGGCAACTTAAGTACTTACGTTGCTTTTTAGTGACCGCAGTCGACTGCAAATCACAGTGCAACACCTCCAAGTCTCTCTCGACGCCGACAACTTCACAACTACCTGTAGTTGCAATGAATACCGTGTCCCTGATATCGACTGGGTTCATCCAGGTACACAGGTCGCCCACTGGCAGGTGCCCTCGGCGGAAGCCTTGTGCCGCCACACTGCGTGCCTCACCGGGTCAGCGCATCAACGTCACCCTCTGGGACTTCACGATGCGAGACGATCGCCGCCTTGTCGCCAGGCAGAAGACGCACGCTGTCGAAACATGCTACAGGTGTGCCGCTGTGGTATTTCAGAATATCTAGGTCAGTTCGAATGTCAAGGTCAGGTTACAGGAGCAAAAAATGATTTTTATGTATAGACGTACATGTAGGAGTTTGATTTTGTATTCCCACCACAAGTGTAGCAGTTCTCGTTGTTGTGTGGGAGCAACATTTGGCATTCATACCACAAGAGAGGACTGAGTTGTGGTGTGAAATGCTCCCAGTGGGAAGGAGTAATGGTTGGTATGTCGACTTCTGCTGTAGGAGGTAGAACTTCTTGTGGGATGCGAGGGACCAGTGCTGTAGGGTGGCCGAGGCTCACTATAGGAGGGGACCTGCCCCTGTCGTCTAACTGGGCTGTGGCCTGGAGCCTGCAGAAGTACTGCCCTCCTGTCCACTGGTAGAGCCAGGGTCCCGCCTCTCTGTTCGGTAACCACCACTGAGGGGGAGTGTGGTTCCAAGTGTGGCGGCAACCCATAGTCACTGGAGCTGGCTGAGTGAAAACCCTGAACAGGTGGATACTGGTCCTGACCGGCCATCTGGGACCCCGGCGCTCTCGGTCCTCCTCCTGCAGTTTGTATTGTAGAGGGGACCTGAAGGGCGGTCTGTGAATGGGAGGACACTCTCCGGAAATGGGCGATGCCCACTCCGAAGTGAATACCCGGGATCCGTCGCGGCACGGAATTACCACACAACTGAGCGATTTTGAAAATGAAAAAAAGATTAACCAAAAGACAAAGAGGAAGATGAGGTCACCGCTCAGGTGTAGGCGTTATAAGAATTCTTCTTTACTCAACGAGGAAATACATCAGCACACTCTTCACACTCATCACAAGCTGACATCGAAGACGAACTTTAATATCCAACACCAGTGTCTACGAAACACGTCGAAAATGAACACCAAACTCGTCGGAATGTTGACGACAAAGTCACTCAACAGCAGCACGATAAGCGACGATTAAAGTTCTTCTTGAAATCACGGACGGAACTTCATTAAAACTACAAAACTTTAGCAAAATCTAGCAATGAAAACTATCACGAGAGTACGACCTCAAAACGCAACAACCAGATGTGCTGTGGACCCTAAGGCAGGTAGGCGTGTGCTTTTATACTATTTGGACCGGAAGTAGTTAAGTCCGGCTGAGTTGGGGGCGGGCGGCGAGAATTTTTTTTCTAGGATAGTTGGTACATAGTGTGTATTTATCCACCAATCATAGAAGAGTGGGCGGGGTCAGGGGTGATGTGATTGGTCAAGCTAAAAATAGATTATGCTTTTTATCGCGACTAAGGAATAATTGGGCGTAGGTTAATGTCGTATCACAACAGTAATTAGTGCAATGCAGAATTGACTGAATGTATTGTTCTATAATGTGAAATTCGTAATAATAATAATAATAATACCAAACACGGGCGCGCAGCGCCCACGGAAGCACCGGCGAAAGAAGAAGAAGAATCAGGCGGCACTTTGTTTCCGAAAGAATCTTCTTATCCGTGGAAACAACACCAACAAGTTCAGTGAAGCTGCAGTTCGTGCGGTGAAGGACAAAATCCTGATACGCACCAAGGCATTTAATACACTTCAGTTGGTGGACTTCATCGTGACCCGAATGGAATGTTTCTGTGAAAGGCGGATACTTGATATTGCGAACAACCGTCTAGACAACGTGAGACATTCTAAGTACCAGTGGTGGTGGAATTAATCTGCACCAGATTCAGCAGGACTCTGTCAACACAAGCATGTATAGGGTTCCAAGTGAATCAAAGAGTGACACATATTATGAGATCGATTTTAAGAAACTGCACACTGATTCAGCAATCATTTCTGCTCTTAACACGTAAGCTTATGGGAAGTATTCAGGGTTGTCAAATTTTGTCAGCAAGTCCAAAAAGAATACGCTAGCTGGTTTGAAATATATTGGAGTACAGCCCACTGCTACCGCTAGAAGAAAAAAAGTTCCAGTTGGCGGTCGTAGATGCATTGGCAGTGGTAGACCAACGAAGCTATCTAGTGTGGTGAGCATGGTATAGTAAGACGGCCACAAAAAGAACTGCCACATTTGACATGAAATCGGGTGTTTTGCCTCCTAGAAAAAATGGCAGCACCGCCAGCACCACCTAGTTTTTCGGTTTGTGTGAAAAGAAATCAGAGCCTGGGGAAAACGCACAGCAAGCACCAGTGAAAAAAGATCACTCATAATCGCATGCTTTCTGACGTTTTTCGTAGTCATTTGATAAGGGGCTTATTGGGTTTGCTTCGACAGCCCTGAATGCTTTCCATATTTGTCTTTAGTTTAATAGGTACTTATTTCGTTTCTTACTGTTGTCTTTCTACTTCATTAAATTACTTTACCTTTTTGTAGCCTACCTTGCCTATCACTGTGTTTGAACTGTAGAAAAAAATGACACTTAAATGTACATGTAAAATGTAAATGCTTTTAAAGTGTAAATATAATAAGAGGAATGACTCAGTTTGTTTTCTTATTCTTTTTAGAGTAGACTACTGTGTGAGTTCAAAGTTTGTTTATTCGATCATACATAGAAGAGACAATGATAATTGCCTGTATTTATCACTGAGCCAGCAGGAGTTTTTACGTCATCACCCCTGACCCCGCCCACTCTTCTATGACTGGTTGATAAATACACACTATGTACCAACTATCCTAGAAAAAAATTCTCGCGGCAGGCGGGTTCTGGTTCGAGATCGATGCAGATCCAGTGAGAACCAGAAGTAGGGACCCACTATGTATAAGGCATTATAAGGCCCCAGCTTAACAGTCTATGCTTCAAGGGAGGGGCTAAGTTGAATGTAGGCGCTACAGCTACACGCCGGAATCTCACATGCATATACTGTAGCTAGAAACTTATGAAATACAACATACAATTACAGTAGATAAAGTTACACGCGGGTGGTCTGCCTTCAGTTTTAGGAATAGAACGCAAGTAATTAAACAAGCGGTTAAAGTGATTTAGTGATGACCGCATCGAATGTGGCGCCATCTGGCGAATGCGAATTAGTCGGAACAGCCGTATTTATATACGGTACTACAAAGGATATCACTCCCCCACTCCCCCTCCCCCTCGCCATAGGGAAATCGGGACTCCCATCCAGTGATGGGCAGTAGTTAACTACTTAGTAGTTACATAGTTAAACTACTCTGAAGTAATTGATGTAAAAAGTTTAACTACCCAAAATTAGTTGGCAGTTCAGTGGTTGTTAAACTACTTTTTGTAGTTAACTACCACTCAACTACCTGGTATAGTTAACTACTTTCTCAAGTAGTTTCTCGGATAGTTGAAGTACTTTAAAGTCGTTACAACTGGAAAGTATTATATAATGTAATACAATGTTTTTGTCATTTGTGTTGTTTTCGGGTGGTTAATAAATTACTTACTTACTAACTTACTTACTTACTTAGTTACTGGCTTTCATGAAAGCATTTGTGCACTTAAAGTTGACAACATTTACATTCAGTTTCCACTTCCTGTTTAGTGTTTGAGTTCATGAAGCACAATGCCAGCACAGACATGAATGTTCACACCATTCATCAAGAAATCGTTGCATACTTGAACAGCATGAAAACCAGCACATCGTAACTGTTACAATATCCGCACTTGGCGGTGTAGGTATTTATACAAACTGCTATACACTTACCTTTACCTTTTACCTTTTAATACAGTAATACTACCAAGTGGTGCTGCTGTTCAACGACAACAGAGTTTTGCAGGACAGATCTTGTTGCCACGTCGCTGTAAGGTGTCCGATGTTCGTGAAACTGGTTTTTAAGCGGTACAAACTGAAGTAGACAGTTTCAGCGGGGGACCTCTAACAATGAGTTGACTTTACAGGATGTGTACGGTGTTTGAACTGTAATGTTCTATTTGCGAATTTTAGTTTCTATTCTTCACTTGTTTGATGCACGATTTCATTGACACAGTCCAAGGTTACGACTATGTACTGAGTCTGCCATTCTGATGTTATAGCACAGTAGTCGCAAAGTAGTAGTTAACTACTTGAAAGTAGTTAGCCAAAAGTAGTTTAACTACTTTGATACAAAGTAGTAAACTACTTAGTATAACTACTACAAAGTAGTTAAAAGAGTAGTTGTATTACATGTACTTTTGTAGTTGATGTCCATCACTGCTTTCATCTAATACAATGTTCCCTGAGCTCCAAGAGTCTCCACCTCAAACAGGTGCGTGACAGACTGATCATCATGTCATGGGAATATCAGTCCGTTCGGTCGCAGTAGTCTGCATCTTATGCATTCGATGCGGCCTTATAATACGAAGTCGCTTACTCGAATCAGGGCCATGAACGGCTGGCGTTGCTGTAGGTACGCAACAGTGCTCGACATGCTAAATGCAGCGTCGGAGACTGATGTCTGTGGAGGATGGAGACGAATAAGTCACGTCATGACTTCAGACAGTCACGAAATGCAAGTCAACTACATTGGAAGTTTGGTCGACGAACGCCTACCCAACTTTCTACTGCAGTACCAAGGTGAAAAAGCGGTGATTCGTTAAACCGCTTGAGAACCATTCTATTCACACAAGAACACAACTGCTGTCAGAAAGTAGCAGTGCATGCCACCTAACCTGCCTTATTTTTCCTACACCTTTATAGAAAACTTTTTTAAATAACTGAAAAATTGTTGTAAATAAAAGGTTGTGTTAAACTTCTACAATATTTTTCTTTGTATTTGCCATTATGGAACAATGCGTTGACAATGACAAGAGGAATAGCTTATAAGAAACGTGACATTTTTACACCTTTCGACATTTGTTATCGGCATATCGTTAAGCACAGCAGTCGACTGCGCTTACTTCGTGCCATATAATTTCCGACATTTTCATTCTAATATGCTTGTTGCAGCGTGTATCTTCTGTTATAGCCTGTCGCATGACGATGAGACAGTGGTTGTTTTGGCTGCCAATTTCAGTCCACTACTGCCGCTGAATCCCGCACTTTATTCACTCAAGTGATGAGTAGTTAATGCTGTTGCTGCTGACTGATACGTGTAGTGTTGGGTTGTGCCGACATTCCTGGTCCAACCAACTCGTGGATTCGTCGCCATGACAACCAGATGACGGTTTTCTGTCGAGATGATGACACGCGTTACCACCTGGTCTGTCGCGATGGACGCTGGACGGGACGCATTGGTTCTTGCTCCAACACCAACTCGCAACGAGGTTTCACACTTTACACCCGCACTACGTCGCATCGTTTCTTTCGTCACTGTTGTTTGTTGTTTTTGAACCGCATCGAATGCATAAGCTGCACACTATTGCGCCGATGATCCCGTACCGTGACTGTCAGTCTGACTCTCACGCGCGTGTGCCTGCAAAAACGACTGAACAGATCGAGGTCTTTTTGGGCGGAGACTCGTGGAGACCCAAAATACACTGTATTAGATGGGAGTTCCGATCCCCCTATAGGGTGAGGGGAGGTCTTTGGCCACTGTTATACGTATGGTAATATGATGATTAGACCGTCGGACTTTCAGTAGAGACAACGACATTGGGCAAGTTGTGCACATACATGTGCCTCTATCGCCAAGGGTATACTTTGGTACTGGCCAGGCTGCTTTGTGTGGTCTTGGTGAGTGGTGTAAGTAAGTAAAATGTCTTTTAACTTTTTAAGCGCTACATATCAGAACATTTTGATGTTGCTTTTGCGCTATTATTGCCGTTGTTAGTATTCGACTAACGGTCATGCTGTACAGTTGCAAAATAATGATTCAGAAGTGAAACTAAAATTATAGCTATGCTCCTGCTGCACTACTTGCCACGACATCTATAATGGTTTTTACGTGATGTTATAGACGATGTTTTATCTAGTGTTTGTGTTAATGCTGTTTTTTTACTGACTTTATTGTTCTTACTGTATGTCTGTCTGTCATGTACTTCGTGTACAATTTTATATAAAAATAAATAAATAATTGACAGAAACATTAGCATCGTTGTACGTGTGTGGGTGTGTGTGTTGAGGTGCTGACGCTGAACTTCACAATGGTGTTGATAATAATGATTTCAGTGATGGAAGCAGAACAGTTGCCGGCGGTCGGTCATAAGTTATTGTACAATAACTGATATGTACAATAGTTTTATTTGAAAAACCACGTAAAACCAGTGATAAAACAAAGCAATATAAAATAGAACAGTGGCATAACAGGCCAACGCAGGACAAATAAATGCCACTTGCGCGCGACCAAAAATAATATACAAAAAACAAACTATAGTAAACTAAACATAGCAGGAGAATACTGTTATATCTTACCAAGTAAAGTGCATGTCAAAT
>Ga0126335_1003180_pt1 | contig 10135 bp, 5 predicted proteins | sample OlaspJWI45metaG_FD_108409 | JGI IMG/M metagenome (GOLD analysis project Ga0126335, IMG submission 108409) | Marine gutless worms symbiont microbial communities from Oahu, Hawaii - Olavius sp. 1 OAHU.JWI-45 metaG | ecosystem: Host-associated > Annelida > Digestive system > Unclassified | place... | reverse complement strand
GCGCGCGCGCGGACCGGCGGGATTAGGTTTCGACTGCGACGAGCGGCGGCGGCGATGGCGAGGACGAGCGTACAATGGAAGCCGTTATTAACGACGACATGTGCCTGGCAGGCAGCTCTCTGCCCCGCGGCATCGTCAACTCCAGCGCCGCGACCGACGCCGCGGGGCGCATGATTTTCTGCCCGAGGAACGCAAAGCCGACGGCAGGCACGTTCGATTTCTTCTCCGACAAATGTCGCTTTGGTCTTTTCATTTCTACCTGACGCTGAGCTATCAGAGCGTCGGCCTGTTGCGCATTACACCCCCTTCGATTCCGGTAGATAGATAGATAAACTTATTTATATAGCGCCTATATACTCAAAAGAGTCTCTAAGCGTCTACTCTTTGTGCTGCAATCACGCATTAGTGTTTATGGTGGCCGTCAGTCCATACTAACTTGAAACAAAACTATTGTTAGCTATAGACTATCCATCAATTTGAAAGACTCAGTACTGATGACGATGAATACATTTCTTACACGATTACGACCTATCTGCGGCACTATATAACGGTAAACCGTTGCGTAACGAACTTTATTGGATAATGTATTTATTTATTCACTAGTGCGTTTAATAACTTAGCATGATAGGCTACAGGTAGTTTTGTGCGTTTTAGTGCATGGCATAAAAATGCATTTTAATTTTACATTTCGATTTACACACTTATACCGCCGCACTTTATTAAATTTTTACTGTTGATCAAAAACGAATGTCGAACGCGCCCTGCAGCATTGCGTGCTGTTGTTGCTGTCACCTGAGTCATCTGCAGTAACGCAGTTGCTGCTGCTGGCGGCTGGCACCACGTGCAGTAATCTGGCTAATGGCGTTACGCAACCGGATCTGCTGCTGCAACAGGATTTAGCGACAGTGGCGCCGTCACCCAGTAACCAACGGCACGAATCGACCGTAAAGATAAACGCTCCCACGTTTACCGTCCAGCTTCGGCCGCTGAGCGAGACATCAAACAATGTGATGAAATATTGCAACAGCATGGACACAGCTGCAGAAAAAATGTAGATCCAATTCGGAACTCATTACGAACCGCAGTAACCGCGTCAAATAGCCCTATATGTACGGCTTCCTGTCCGTGACGGACTCCAGGTGCCGATATTGTAATTGCTCTCGTATTTCCGGGCGCCATCTGAACGGTCGACCAAACTTCGAGCCTGGTCGGAGTCCTCTACGCCGGCCTGGTCAACGAACTATTGACTCTGCTGCGGTGCTGCCTGTGAACTACTGTGGGCTGTCGTGGGGTGGGCTGTGACTGGTGGGCTGACTGCCGGCCAGACACTAGAGGTGCTGAATCGGTAGAGGACAGATGAAGGACGAGAGGTGACCTGGACGGTCGATGTTACTGTTTTGCCGTGCGATGTTTACAATTCTGTATGACATGTACAGCTGTTCTTTGTAAATAATGTATATAATTAATCTATTGGAGTATTCGAACCTGGCACCATTTTCACAAAATTAATTAATATGAACCGATTGCGACAGCCACGATATTCTGTCTGCAAAAATGTCACAAATCAAAAACAAATCTGCAAATGCAAAGATGAATCTCGGCCAAAAACATGATATGCGTTTTGACGGTAATGGATCTGTCATTCTGTCTGTGGCGCTGTCCCGAAACTGCACCGATACTGACAAGGAATTTGTACGTTGGAGTAGAAACAAACATTAAATGAGACTCGATAGCGCATTTTGCGTACCTATGAGGTCATTAAAATTAAAAAACGGATGCTGGTCAAGTTTTTAGATGATATCGTATGCAGTGTCATATAGCTCGCAATGTTTAAAGCTCTTGTGAATGTGAACATATCGCTGAATTACCTTGAATCCTATACTAGTTGTGCTGATTATCGAATTTTACATATTTAAGGATACAAAATTAAGATTATATTACGAACTGAGCTAAACAACAGCCAGAATAACTTATAAGTTAAGTTTACTATATACAGCAGTAACGATAAGTGCCAGTGTTATCACTTCTCGGGTTTGTGGTTATCATGCATTGTAACTGAATTATACGGTGAGTGACTTTTCGGTGTTTACTTCACTGATGTTTGAGATAATTCGCCATTCCATTCGGCAGGTGTCGCCACATTCTGCACTTGGCTGTAGGACTAAAATACGTTCATTTACTGTTAGTTGTTGTTCTCTAGGATTATCAATTTTATTTCATTTAACCTTCGCCTTGAACCCTTGGTCTAGATACTCAAGGAAAACTTACACGTGACCTTGTTGCTTTGTGATCCTTACGGAGAGTAGCTTACACGCAGAGACGAGAGTCAAACAAGAGTACAGACCACCCATATGGACCTTGACCTTGACCTCGTGACCTTGATAGTGATATATGACCAAAATACTGTAAAGTTGTTTCTGTATAACAAAAGTGAAGTTCTACGCCAAGGGCATTGAACAGTTAGAAGCCGAACAGGACACACAGACTCACTCACAGAAAGACGCGACTGAACGAATTACCACACTGCATTAGCGATGAGTAGGCCTAAAAGTTCTGATGTCACCTCAAGTTGACGTATAAAAATTCACATAACTATTAGTCAGCTTGTGCGAGGCCGTATTCGCCAGGCCGCGGCGCTGGATTGTACTGAATATGTCGGTGGAAATTCAATAGGTCCGTAGGCCTAGAGTCGAGTGCAGCGTGTCGTACAGCAAGTGGCTTTTTTAAACAGTATAGATGCACAATGTTGTGTGTTGTGTGCCGGTAATTATTAACATATCAATAGCCTGTAGGAAGCCTACATAGGCTACAGTTATTTCCTTATCGTATGCCACCTCCAACGGTTATACGTGCAGAAATTAGACGTACGCAAGCTTTTCGACACAAAAACAGTTATTGACGTACACGGTCGGAGTAAAAGTTCAATGTCTCGCGGTTAGTAGGCCATACGTGTTGTTTTATACTGCAGGCCAAGCGCCCGTAGCCGCTGATAGTTTAGTCGGCCTACTATGTAATATCCGGAACTCAAACAATATTATCAATCAATCAATCAATCTATCCAGCTTTATTTCAGGCACTGAGCCCATAGAACAGTAAAAAAGTGTATGTTGTCTAACATCATGCAGTTCCATTTCGGTTTAATAATAGACCGCAGCGAACTTAAGTTGCTACACCTGTATCCGCACGTGCCACTTGCTTTCAGCTTGTTTGGTTTAATAAACAGAATAACAGATCACAGACTTCATCATACAGTATTTATACTTCACTTAAGATTATTTTCATTAAGAATTCAGAAATGGTACGACAGTCTGCCCAATGGGACTCTGTCACTGCGCTCTAATTAGTGCTGAGAAAAGTATTTTTTTAACTTGTAAGCATTAAAAATTGGTTTTAAGAAAAATTTTGAAGAGTTAACTATAAAAATTTTTGAAATCATTACAGCACTAGTTATGGTTTTTAAAAATACCCTTAGGCCTTAAGTGTATAGTTCCCAGGGTTAAAATCAATTACAAAACGGAATTGCGATGACTATTGGTCCGGATCATCCTGAAACAAGAAGGTGTTGTGCAGAAGAACTGCATTGAAGCGTTGCAATGCCACAGAGACGCTGGAACAGGAACGAGGTTTCTCTTTCCTCGCCGGAAACACTGGTAATTTTGTAACCAAGGACCAAGATAAAGTCTAAAGACAAAAAGCTGAACGCTCCTATGTTTTCTAGTTATGATTAATAATTTAATAATAATGTGTGCTTTATAGCAGACAAGTCTCTACTACTTACGGCGTTACGACGTCTCCATGCTATCGCCAACGTTTCTTTCAAACAGCAGCAATTCAATGAAAAACTAAAACTTGTTATGTGCCAATTTTTGGTCGATAGGCCTTTGTCAAATTTTGTACAGTTCGGTCCGCTCAACTCCGAGAACAATCAAGGAAACAAAAAGACATTTTTACCGGATATATTAGTGATTAACTGAGACTGCTAGAGTTTGTTATAGGAAATCGAGAAAAACAAAACATATTCTCGTATTGTGAGTGCATGGGGGCCTCAAAGAGCAATAGATAGAGATATCATCGCCGTATTTTTAGTTTATTTGGAGAGTAGTGTGGATCTACAGTCTAGTATGTAAAACAAATTGTAACTGCCACACCACGAAGTGACAAACAAAAGATTTATAATCTGCATTTTACGACAATACGACAATACGTTCTAGACAATAGGTCTCATGCACGACGCACTTCACGTAAAAGCAATTTAATGGGTAGGTGCTGATAGGCTACCCATCGTGTTGTATTGACAATATACGTTCGGTGCGGACAGCAATACAGGGTATTATATCGTGTGTTTGTCCGCTGTTCGTACGTCATTAGTTTGTTTGCATGACTGCAAGTTTAACTGTTACATGACAGTAAACCATAAATTCCTGTAATTTGACTGTTTTAAACATCATTCAAAAATTACAGAAACATAGTTAAAGAAATGTTTTACGAGCTTCCTTATGTTTTTTTGCAAAATAGTACCAGAGGAAAAGATCCGGCGAGTCTATACTTCCTTGGTGCAGAAGATAACTGCGAGTGAACTGGCGGCGCAGATGTATGAGGATGAAACTTTACAGGTATCAGAACTGAACGATATACAGCACCTGTACTCCTGCAACGATGTCAAGGCAGCTGAATTTCTCCTCAACATCGTACTGGCACGACCCGTACACGTCTATCAGTCATTTCTACGTGCTCTGGAGATAAACCATCAACTTGACGCCTATCTTATGCTCGTTGATGACGGTTTGTTCAAATGTCGTTTTAGACCTACATTGTATATAAACTTTTTCAGATTTTCTTATTCTGATTTTGCTTTTTAACTGGAGTTTCTCTGGAATGTTCAGTTTTATTGCCTATGTGACCTTGACGTGAACCCGCGACCTTGAAACTCAAACACAACCTAGATATTACGAAGATGTGCCTGTTTACTAAAAGACATTGTCAGGCTGTTAAAATTTATGAATGACTTTATACGCTTTTGCTTCTTCTGTAATATATGAAGTTATAAAAATGCGTTTACATCCGAGGTTCACTAATACAGTGCACTTACCTATTCTGCAATGTATTGACTTCGTTGCATTGACTTTACATTTTAACTGTTCAACTACGCGCCATAGAGCATCACGTACGTAGAGACAAAAATATTTCCACCAAGTACAAAGATCACCCATTTACGCCGCCATTGCTCTGAGCTTCGTGATGCACTGTGTTTTTGCTTTTCCACTTACAAATAGGACGTTTTGAGTGAACCCGTATACAACACTAAAGAACTTCTGTTGTTATTTCTCCGCCCGCAGTGACTCGGTCAGTTTGTGATCGCAGTCCCGCCGGCCAGACCCATCCAGAGCAAAAGCTCTCAAGAGAACCCCGGACAAAACCCCCAGGTAAACCACCACACAATTCCCCAAGACAAGTGGACGCGGACGGAGCCATACATATAATATAAATCCGTTGTCTAAGTTTTTGATCTAATGTTTTTTTTTATTTTTTTGGAACTTACAGTACAGGCCTATTTGACCACGATGAAAGCAATGGTTGGTTGAGGCGTAAGTTTCAGATTATTTAGCAAACCAGACTACGGTACAGTGTATGTGTCAGTGCGGCATGATATTGTTATGGCGTCGTGTGTTTGCATAGACTACGTGCTGCCGACGGAGCTTCTGTCCAGAATCAGAAGTAACTACACATTCCTGTTACACGAGATGGATACTCAACACTCAGGACTGCTGGATCGCTTGTTCAACGACAGAGTGCTGAAACTGGAAGAGAAAATGGAAATCGACGCGCTGACTCTTCCGTCTAAGCGCTGCGACAAACTCCTGGCGATCATACGCCGCAAGACGCAGAAATTGTACGATATATTTGTGGATGCGCTCGAAGCAACAAACCAACCACATGTCGCCAGTGTCCTCAAACTGGGAGGTCTGTTGTCGATTTTTGTGTGAAAAACAGCTACGTTTCGCACTTTGTTACTTTTACTTTTGCAAGTTTTTGTATTATAGTGATAACACAAATTGTAATATCTGATGCCACTTAGCAAACCCAAAACCAAGACAGACAACAGTAGGGCCTATAGGCTTTGCAGAAAGCTTGCTGGCGTATATGTACGATGCATGAAGTGCAAAATAGTTCTTTTATGCTTGTGGCAAGTAGGCCTAAACAAACGTCTTCAAAGTTAGAAAAGCAGAATATCACTGTCATTTACCAGTGTCATGTGGGAAGTTTTCGTCATACGTGAACTTGGGTTAGGAGCAGTCTGCAGATAAAAAAACACGATGCAGACACATTGTACATTGTTAACCACATGTATATGTCAAAGAGGTACATGGCAATGTCAATCCCGTATGTTGACTAGCTAGCTGTAAGACATACGAAATAGCTCACCTCATTCGTCGCTGAAGTGAGCCATCGCCGATACATTACATGTATTACTTGGAATTGTGTCGCTTATTTTAGCCCAGTCAGTCATACATGAAATACAGACTTGGCAGTAACGTATACTGTTTGATACAATATTGTAGAAAATTATGTTACATTTTCGCAACCTTTGAGGCGAACTGATCATCCGCTGCCGTTACCGGCGCCGACACCGACAAGAAGCTATCAGACGGAACAGAGATCGTCACAACTAAGTGCCAGAGTGGTTCAGCAGCGACTGACAAACGACGCTGTCCATGGCATTGCAGTGCTAGTCAACTATCTCTACCTACTCCACACAAGGCCACGTGACCAGCTGGAAGAGCTGGACTCCAGTGATTTGCGGGTTCTACGACAACTGTCGGTGCCTGTCGACAAGAACAAGTCGTGCAGGCACCTGTCAGACATGGCGTCGTGTCAACGTCGTCGTCGTCTCTATGTCTCTCACAGCGTCAGCAACTGCGTGCACCTGCTGCAGTTGTCTACTGCCGGCGACGTGTGGTCCAAGTGGAAGACAGACGGGTCGCCGTGGGGTCTGTCAGTGACGCCAGAGAGCAGCAATCTGCTCGTAACACTTCGCTATGACGGCTGTGTTGACGAGTATTCGCCAGACGGACGGCGTCTTCGCCGCGTCGACCTGAGCATAGTGTTCAGTCCGTGGCACACCATCCAGCTCAGCAACTTGCCATCACAGCCTGAATTGCTGTTGGTAGGACATGGAGATCACCGTGACAAAGACGAAGACGTCCGTGTCGGCGTCCTTCGCGTCCTCGACGGCGGCGGCACTGTGGCTGAGCGCTGGTACGGAGGACATTCTGGAGCGAGCTCGCACTCGCTGAGCATACCGAAGCATCTCGCGGTCGGCAGAGACGGAACTGTGGCCGTCGCGGACACCCATAACGACCGCGTCGTCCTGCTCGACGACCAACTGCGGCAAGTCAGCGTCGTGGAGGCTTCGGTGGATGACCGAGAAGCAGGATGGCGAAATTCGCGTGTCTGCTGGATTGACCATCGTCTGGGCGTCTCTGAATCACTTGTGATACAAGGTACAGGCGTCATCGCCGCTAGATTCACTGTTTACGAGCTACAGTGAGCTGTCTTTTGAATTTGTCGAGTTCTGCCAAAATCGAGTTCTGTGGAAATTGCCACCTAGATCAGCCAGTCCGTGTTGAGTGAGATAACAACAATTCTCATGTATAACCGATGCACATCATCCAGTTCTTCTTGTTTCGAACCTCAGTTTCGATGATGTGGCCACGTCACACGCATGTCTGACAAACGAATATCGGAACACCTGCTCTGCAGCCAACTTCGGGATGCTAAACATCATCCAGGTGGCCAGCAAAAAAGTTACGAGGACCAGCTTCGTGCCAGCTTCACATTTTATAAAATCTACCGTATAAGAAATGTATTAGCATCGGACACGTACAGGGCTAAATGTCGCGGTTAAACATAGACGTACCAGGATGGTTGGAGCTTCAGCCAATATCAGCACTTTAACCTTGTCCTTATACAGCTGTCTGCTTGTGACTGCTTGTTCAGCCATAACCTGCGCCATCCTTGATATATGGCGTGTCGACGACTTAATCCATATCATGTATTTTTGAAGTGTGTATGAGTACCAGAAATTCTGCATGCAACTGAAGTAAAAATGAGCGTACCTTACTTCGTAAAATGAAATAAGAAGACTTTTGCATTTAAAAACGCTAACATTTCTTGTGCATTTATGTTCAAAGCAAAATAAAACAGAAACATTAATGCCAATGATAATTTTACAGGGATGCATTTATGAGATCGTCATTTCAAGAGTAGTAGTCATAAACAATGTTAAATATGTCTGTCTTCAGCGTCGACACAGACCGAAGACATACGACGTTTCTACTCATCGATGACGTGATTTACAGAAAACATCGTCGGCGAACGATGACACTTTTATGACGTCATTAGCGAGACGCTGTTGACATAATAAGTAAATAAGTGCGTTTGTAATTTGTAAAATTTATTTCCAGTTTAGCTTGCAGAAAGTTTTCAAAATGGTGAAGATTTGACAGAGTTACAGTCAAATGTACGCTCCAACGTATTTTGAACAGAATCATCATCGTCGTCATCATTTTTAAAAAAGTGTAATTTTGTATTTTCTCAGGTAGGGTAAGTACACAATTACGGCGATGAGATAAATTTTACTACAGTTGCGTGCATCACTTCTTCGCGGTTGAAGCGATCAAAGAATCACAGCAATCGGTTAAGGTTAACCAAAATTATAATTAAATATAGACTGCCACGTTTTAATGGAACACCGTATATATGAGTTTGCAAATGTGATATTTAAATCGTAGTTATAAAGTGATACATGACTGAATAATTACTGCATTTTACAATATTGTAGACAATATGATATTTATATTCAGATGACATTTATTTTGACCAAATTTTAACGCTTATGTGTAATGTACGCTTTTTTATCAGAATATTCACGCCCGGTTCACCACTGTCAGCAGTGGCATCATCGCGGTCAATACTTGAGGGTCTAACATGTTCAACTATATACCGATGTTAGATAATTTTATAAAATTTTACGTACTGCAGTGCCATTTTTAACTTCAGAGTTGAGCTAAATTTGTCGCTTTACTATCTGGAGGTGAGAGATCCGCAGACCACAAGCAACCTCTAAATGACGCCCCTGACTGTCAGTTGTCTTGCAGTAACTTTTACACCGTGTCCCAAAAAAGAAGCTTACAACTATGCACAATGCAAAATTTATTTAAAGGCTGAAAGTCCATACAAATTATTTTTCATATTTTATTCGCTATTTAAGGGAGACAGAAGACAACTCACATCACTCAGCCTCTGCCAACTTTGTTAGAGATTACGTGGCGTAGCCTACATCAATGTTTCGACAAATACAATGCGGCCGCTTTGTAGAATTTGCAATAAAAATTAACTAACAATGTATGCGGGTACTGCTACTGCTATGATGTCCTCCCACAGAACAGCCAACACGTCGCCGGCACCGGCATGTCACCGTTGCACACTATACGGCTCTGGCCCTGGCGTAGCACAGCTGCAGCATCTCACCACAGTAGAACGGGTGAGAGTGGCAGTAGCGACAGAAACTGCGTAGGAACTTCTCAGCTGGTACTCCGCCGGATGCCGACAGTTCCACTAGAGCCGACCTGGAGCCACCGCCGCCGGCCGCTGTGTTGCTGTCAGACAGTAGTCGCGAAACCTCCTCCTCCAGCGGCAGAGCACGCCCACCACCTGAGTTTGCCAAATATTACATAAACATTCGTCATCCTAGAAAACTGATGACTTTTTGTTTTGCTCTAGGTCTTATGTAAGTTCTCAGTCAAGTAAATCTAGCGTAGTTAGTTTTCGTTGGAATATTGCTGACTGCCAGGGGCGTAACTTTGGTCTGAAAAGTGGGGGGAGGCCAAAATTTATCCCCCTTCCCTATCCCTCCCTTCCCTTCCTCACCCTTTTTCCCTCCCTCCCTTTCCGGGCAGAGCCCCCAGTGGACAGGGATCCGGGGGTATTACCAATTTTGAAATTTAATATGCGATTTGGTGCATTCTAGTGCATTTTGGCGAGAAATCGGCGGCTCTCCAGTTTCCGCTTCCGTGAACGCATTGCCATTGCGGAGACCCAAGAAGGACTTAAAAATGTAGCAGTGTGCAATGTG
>Ga0126335_1003179_pt1 | contig 10135 bp, 5 predicted proteins | sample OlaspJWI45metaG_FD_108409 | JGI IMG/M metagenome (GOLD analysis project Ga0126335, IMG submission 108409) | Marine gutless worms symbiont microbial communities from Oahu, Hawaii - Olavius sp. 1 OAHU.JWI-45 metaG | ecosystem: Host-associated > Annelida > Digestive system > Unclassified | place... | reverse complement strand
GCAGCAGCAGCAGCAGCGGTGAGTTGCTGCAGTGCGAACGATCGTCTTGTCAAGTCAGCTCGTAGACTATACGTTACGCCTTAGCAGTCACCGCATCATAGGCTTGCAGTGCTGTCGGTCATTGGGCCTGTAGAAACACTGCACCGGTCTCGCACCGGCTGTCCCAGTGCATCGTGAGCAAACATCTTAACCCCAAATCACTAACAGTTACCCTACCTATAGCCGCTGACAAATTTGTAAAGCATGCGGTATTTTTTCAGACCGGTTACTGCTTACTCATCGCCATAGTGCCTAGGCCAACTCAGCCGTTCATCCCTCCAAAGTGGGTAAACGAGGACCAGCTTCTGCTTGGAAGGCAAAAGCAGGTGTGGTTCATTCCGTTTGTGGATAAACGCGTGTGTGGCAGGTGAAACTATATGATCCCTCGACAACGCGTGCTATACTGGAGCGCTTCTGTGATGAGGTTGCCTCATAAAGAGGCGCTATATCAAGCGTCTCTTATTTTTACCTTTATCATTGCGTGGCTGGTAATAATAAATAGCGCAGAACCTGTTCGTATTCGCGTCTGTGCAGGAGCGTGGTCACGTTGCCGTCAGATGGTTCTGGACTCATTAGTGAACAGCTGTCAGTCTCCGCCACCTGCTGTGTACCGTTGCAGCTCGACATGATGATTGACCTGCCAATCATCGAACACCCGCTATCAGTCATAAGCCGTACATCATGACCACCCACGAAGTTTGTCCCACGCCATTTGTCGATTTCACCACTCGACCGCCCTGCCCATCTATCGCGCAGCTGAGCAGACGAAAAATCCACAGATAAAAAACGAACAGACGTGGACGCAAAAGTTTCACTCGAAGCGTGTAGAGAGATAACGTGCCAACATCGGTGGTGCATGCTATACATTACTTCACGTTTTTGAACTGTGTGTTTGCATGTCATTCATCACAGGCATCCAGTTGTGGCCTCTGAGGCACGAGAATCAAGTTCTCGGCCCAAACGTCGTTAAGATAGCAGCATTCCCGAAACAATAGCTTTTCCGACGATAAACGTCAACGTAAGTTCAAAGCTACAATAATATACCGTCCCCGAAATGACCGAGATAATGTGTCGCCTTCTACTAACTCTCTCCAATAATTATTTTGTCCTCTCTATATGTCTGCTGATCGCTGGTATAAACACGTAGACCGCACACTGCAGTGCATTATAATAAGCTGCTGCCGAGCGACGCTTCACATTTTGGACACCATCAACCGACGGCGGTGCAAGGGCTGGAAAACAATCTAAGTTTTTAGAATATTTTTTAGGTTTTTAGAATGTTTAAAAGTTTTAAACGGTTTTTCGGGTTTTATAGGAGTTTAAAGGTTTTTCGTACTTTTAGTTAAGAAGTACATGTCACCGTAATGCCAGAGAAAAGTCAGCTGTGTTGAGCAAACATTTATCGATCGTATTAAAGACAGTTCTATGAGAAAAGCATAATGTTGTCACAAATTGCAGTGCAAATAGGAATATTAAATAACAAACACAAAAAAACCTGTAAAACTAAAATGAGACTTTTGAGGTTTTTTTTATTCTCTAAACCCTCTAAAACGTAGGGTTTTACCATCCAGTTCTACAGCCTGACAGTACCAAACACAAGTGGAGTTGTCTGAAATAAACTCATCGGCTGACGCAGAGACTAGCAGTATCACGAGTTAATTACCAAAACACCCGCAAATAAACTCCCGACATTTAGTGACGCTTCGGCACGCGATAAGCGTATAGCTGGCTGAACCGACTGACTTTTTGGCAGTGTTGAGCAAGCCAATTTTCAAAACTAATTTTTACAGTTAAGAAAGTTACAAACTCTATAATTAGTTACGGCTTTTATACACATCTCAAAAGTTATGCAGTTAGACCGTAAAGACAAACAAATCGGGTATAACAACAACTGAATAATTTTTAGGCCGCCTCGAATGCATGAAATGCGGACTATTGCGATAGATGATCCCTGGTGTCTGTCTGTCTGTCTATCACCCGGCTTCGCTGTTCCAACACGGCTGAACGGATAGAAATCCTGCTTGGACAGGAAACTCCTGGGAACCCAAAACATTGCATTTGACGAGGAGTCGATGCGGCCTTAGCCAAATTATTTTGGCCACTCGTTTAAAGTAGAAGATATAATATCTCCTAACTGGCAATCCTGACGGCTGCGTTGCCATGTTTTGCTGCTGCATGTTATTGACGTAATTAGCTTAAAGCTTAGGACACAGCACATGTATACGTCCTACAAGGAGTCCTGTATGCCGTCTGTGGCATGAGGTAGTAATTGTCACGTGTTACGCTGTACAAATATTCAGTCTTTTGCAACCGATTTACCAGCAATCTGCTTATTAAAGTTTTCTCTAATCAAGAGATTGGCGGTTCTGACACAGAGATGGAAAAGAATCCCAACTGTTCGAATTCGGGTTCGTTCGAGTTCTATGGCCATTAGGGTTCGGTTGAGGTTGGCTCTAAAATTAAAAACAACAGTCTGCTATATTTTTACATTATCTTGTGCTGCTAACTGGATTACTGCTTGTGGGAAGTCACATCAATAGCACAGAAGAAAATGTTTGTTATCTAATGTTAATAAAAAAAACTGTAATGACCACATGTCAATAAGTTCGCCATTGATCCTGCACAAAACATGCATCATGCTAGCCAGTAGAGATGGGAAAGAACCCTTAAAGCTCGGACTCGGTTCTGTTTCGATTCGATTCTAGTCTCTTCTCTATTCTGACACGCAAACGAGGAACTACTGCATTCTCATATATCGTGTGTAGCTGGGGCATGGACTTCTAGAACAAGGTGCTTCTGTTGGAGGTCCGTGGCTGGGGGCATGATAATGCAGTAGTTCCATGCTCGCCATTCATCAGAAGCATCCAGTTGTATATATGTAGTCACCATGCACCCGCGTAGCGGCGTGCTGGAGCTATCTAATTTGTCATCGCCTGTTCGTCAGCATTTCTAGATAACTGCGCGTCTCCGCCCAGCCTTCTTGGTTAATCAGACAAAGAAGTCTTATTCATCCATAGGCCCAACCTCGCCAGTGCGCCTTAGTCAACTTATTCACGTATCTTTTTGCTTTGACGTCTGTGTTTCTTAACGTGTTCCGTTCCATATAATGAAATTTTTTTGACCGGTCCCCCAAGATGGCCTATGTCTGACAACGTAGTGCATCAGGTAGGTCTAAACGCCTGTCGCTGAAGCCCTGTGATGCTCGCATGGGTGCATCACATCGAGGCAACACAGCGGCGGCCGGCGTTTATCTGGCGATCACCCGCGTAGACGCGCTCCTCTGCCGTCCGAGAAATTTGTATTTACATCAATTACCGACCGCATAGCACTGATGGCAACTGGTATAGTGCGATTCGTTACACAATGCCACCCGGCTAGGCCTACCTGAATGTTGCCCGTTAGCAGGTGCTGTCTGAATATTTGTGTATTTTTCTATCGTTCACATATTGGTGCCGTTCGGATGAGCTTTACCGGGTACTCTGTAAATCCTCCTTGCTATGTATGTATGTTTAACCGCAACATGACAAAGCATCAGAACACAAAAAGCAGTCAGTGATAACAGCCAATATGAGTTAGAGTGGAGCATTCTAGTGACAAAAGAATAACGTCGTTACAAATTATACTGCAAGTATGAAGATTCCTCAGTGCGGAGCACTGAGGTTCGCTGTGGCGAAAGTAAGTCTGGATGTGTGGGTGACCGGTTTTTCTCCCAGCGATACCTCAGGACTGAGAAGGCTTCAGAACGTCAAATTTGGCAAAAAAGGTGGCGTCTAGTACGAGGATGATGCGCGCACTTAGACTTTTGGAAAAGTTTTTAATTGTGGCAAAAATGCAAAAAAACGCGAAAAGGGGCCGAAAACGCGAGAAAGAGCACATTTTCTCTACGCGCTACCTCAGAAACCACAAATAGTAGAAATGCGAAAATTGGCAAAAAGTAGCCCATGGCCTGAGGATGATGCCCGAACTTTTTGTTTTCAGATAAACTATGCACTGCTTTAAAAATTATGCATTATGAACTGTGCTCTGCTTGAATAATACACAACACACAGGCGCCAGCTGAGGCGGCGGCGTGCAGGTCTTGGCACACTCAGCTGGTGCTGTAGGCAGAATTGGGGAGCTATACATAGTAACATGACGTCACTGACCTACGTAGGCTGCAGATAAACTGCAGCGCTTGTGCAGGTAGGGGCCGTCTCAAGACTGCTGTGATGACGTAGTAACGACATCAAACGAACAGGTTTTCTTGAGATGCACCCTGGACAAAGGCCTGTATAAAGAGCGCGGAACACCGAGCATCCCTGTGACGGTAGTCACCTTACTTGTTAAATAACAAACACAAAAACCTATAAAACTAAAATTAGACTTTTGAGGTCTTTATAGTTTTTTTAAAGAAACCCTCTAAAACGTAGGTTTTTACCATCCAGTTCTACAGCCTGACAGTACCAAACACAAGTGGAGTTGTCTGAAATAAACTCATCGGCTGACGCAGAGACTAGCAGTATCACGAGTTGATTACCAAAACACTCGCAAATGAACTAGCGACATATAGTGACGCTTCGGCACGCGATAAGCTGGCTGAACTGACTGACTGGGCGGATTTACTAGTTAATTGGCTGTTATGGCAAGTAACAAGGACGTAGATTATAAACAACTGAGGCTGGTTCTAGCAGGTAGTGACGGCTGGAGTACATGTAGTTCGTTTTTTAGCATACGTTTAAACAGAAACTGATCGGCTGTAGTAAACAAGTCACCATAATTGTTGCAATGTCTTCGGAACAGTAACCAAATACTAGCTTGGTACTGGAAGCAGGCTAGCCGTACAACTATTGTTAATTCACTCAGTCTGTTCATATCAAGAAATATAACGCAGGCCTACAGTATATACTAGGACATTTAACAATCCAGACGGGCATTACGTATAGTTTTAAGCCCTGTCCACACCTCTCGCCAGCCCCATGCTACACAGCTGGCGGTACTACCAGGCCGTCCGCGCCAACGCCTGCAGGCTCCCGCAGGCCTGCCGCCAGCGCCTATACAAGCAGGACTGCCCACTGCCTTCTCTCACCTGTCGCCTGTCCAGCCGGTGCCGCGAAAAAACGCGATTTTTTGCTCCCCCCACACCCAAACTTCCAAAATATTTTGTACCCAAGATCTTTCCTGAGACACCCTGCAGCTATTCTGGAAATCTGAAAGCGATCGCTGCACCTGTTCTCCAGTTGAAAGCAGACAGACAGGCAGACAGGCAGACAAACAAACGCACAAAGAAGTTTATAGATATAGACGAACTCATAGAGAGTACGAGATGGTAAGAGTTTATGGATGAAAGAAATAGATGAAAATGAAAAGAGTTTGAAAAGAAGGAAAACAAGGAGATGGAAACAAGATAGTGGACAGAAAGTTTTACAAAGTCTGCGCATGAATAAGCAAGCAAAAAGTTGTTTTAAAGATACCTAACTAAAGAACAAATAAGTCAAAGCAATGGTAATTATACATAAATTTATTAGGCGATTAAGTGTCTTACTTTTGCTTATGTTTTCGTAAAGTGCTTCATTCAGAAAATAACAGCTAATTTAGGTTAGGTTTTAATAACCAAAGCAGAACTTTCGTACAAAATAATACATAATTGTTATTAGCTACAGTCAGTCAAGAAGTTATACCGCAGGCCCTATCTCAATCTAATAATTATTAGGTGTAAAGGCTACATACCGTAGAGTCGACGAATTAATAAATTTTGTTAATATTAACGCTCGCTGTCGTTAAAACTAGCCGTAACAATGCAGCGATCGTATTCAGTTACCGTAGACCTAGCGCCGCCGTTGTACCCCTGCTGCGACTGACTGACACGAGCGAGCACAATGCGGTTAGTAACGAGAGCGCAACGCACAGTGTGATGTACGGAATATTCGAATTTGACTTCTCAGCTGGCTAGCCAGTAAAGGTAAAGGTAAAGGTGCGGACGCTTGATATAGCGCCGCCTACTGGGAAACCCAACTCAGGATCGCTGAGGTGTGGCACGCGTTGTAAGGGTTTTCACAGTTTTAGTTCACAGTTTTATCTGCACGCCCACGCCTTTATCCGCGAAGGGTATGAACCATGCCTTTGCCTTCTCAGCCGAAGATGATCCTCACTTTACCGACCCCGGGGAGGATGAAAGGCTGAGTCGACCTAGTTGGCTAGGTTACATACCTAAATGCTTTAACTGTCCGAAGACGGTCACCCATTTCAGTACTAACCTTGCCCGGTGTTGATTAACTTCGTTGATCAGAGCAATGATACTAACCATTACGCCACGTCGCCAAGATGCTAGGATACAGTTTACCGAACCAAGTAACAGTAGACAACCACTAATATACCTTCATCGAGTTGACAGACGAGCATTTACGATAAAACTGAAATCAACGGAAACAACGAGAGAGAGCGAGCTGCATGTAAAATGTCCAATGCTGAATTTTACTATTAGGCTGCCCGCCAGTAATGATAGCCTACACGTTGTGGTCCTCCGTCTGTACGTCCGTCTGTACGTCACATGCGAATATCTCTAGAACTAAGAGAGCTGGAGCTACGATTGATTACTGTATTAAATGTGAATAGGAAATCGGGGTTTCTGGTTCAGAATCTGCCACCAGATTCGCGGCCGGAAGTACAGTTCCGTCATTGTGGTGTTGCCGGATTTTAACCGTCACGAGCCAGCTATTGTGCCGTCCTATCGGGGACGATATCTTTGTTTTATCCGAGTTGCCTAAAAATATTATTGTCCAATAATATTTTCAGTACCGAGGTGTGGAATTTGCGTTGTACATGTATAGTTTTTCCGCAGTTTAAATAGTTAAATTTTACCCCTCTACCACTGTAACAATATACACATTTTTATATTGTTTCGAAGCTTTTGGTGTTTCGCGCAGCAGTTGTTAGCCGTTCAAGCCGTCACGCTTCACTGAGCATGTGTAAGTACGCAGCTAGCCCACAGCTTCTACCCAGAGCGCAGAGCCAAGCGTCAAACCCATGACCTCTTGGGTCGCGAATTACGACACTAACTACTGCTCCACCGAGACACGAGTACTTGTTTATGCATACTTAGCAACTAGTGGAGTAACGAATTACTTGATTGGCGCAGCTCTAATTACCTCTGCACGCGCTATATACGCATGCAGTCCACGCTTGCTCACGACGCCACACCACAGCCCATTGTGTCCGTTGAAATCTACTCCAGTTTGTGTCTGCTTTGCATGCCATACATGTAAATAACGTCTACCAGAATATATGAATTCATGTAAATAGTAACACCGAAATTCGGTTAGAACTTAACAAATACCGGCAGGCCTTACTTTTTGTCCGGCTTAGGAGATAAACGCATTTGATTTAATGGCATATCACAGTCTAACAGCATGTGCTATTCTTACCGCTTGACGCACTTGAATGCATTATGTCTGTACGTTCTTCTTCTTGTATAGGCTATCGATAACAATCAATAAATAAAAACCTGTGTAGGATCTACATAATGCATGGTTAATGTGTAAAAGCGTACAACTATTTCTAAATATCGCATAGGCTAATTAGATATAGGGTGCAGTTGCCAACAGAAAATCGTACATTTATTAGCAATATTCGAGTTGCCAACGACACTTTTCCAACGACAAATATTGCAAATCTCATGATCCCAACTTTAATAGCATCCAGCTGTTCATTTAAACACTTCACATTTACGAAGTCTAGGCTCTTATGTAACCAAGCAGAGTAGCAGTATACAGGCCTAAACTATACAGCTTAGTTGTTAGAGTTAAGTGATTTTGGCACTTAGCTACTAATAGCTATAACTACTTTGAAAAGTAGTTTAACTACTAGTTAGTAGTGTTTTCAAAAGTAAACCTAGTTAGTACTACTAACTACTGTTTAACTCCCAAAAAGTAGACCGTGAGCCATAAAAACGTCCACATTTTTATTTCGCAGTAGTTTTTACAAATGCCGGCCGATTTCAATAATATTTAGCACACAATACACTGAGATTATCTGCAACACAAGAGTTATTGATTTTCTCACCTCACCTGAATATTGTTACACTACCTTGTACTAATAACTTTAACAACAAAGGTTACACATACTGTTGCACAGACTAAAAATACCCATTTTTTCCAAATATTACAGTCAGGTCAGTCATGCTTGAACTGGCGTCTGATACACGCGATTCTGCTACTCATACCAGTATTCGGTATTCAACAGAACTAAGATCAGATCTAACTGGAGATCATAAAGTCTGGACCATTGGACCAATAAACTTATAAGTTTTACATGGCAGTAACTCAATTGACTGACGCGCACGGTGAGCTGGCACACTGTCTTGTTGTAAGATGCCAGTCTCACAGCAATGGCACAGGTGGGTGACTGCATCTCTTGCATCAGCACAACATCGCGGTAATATGCAACAGAAAAAACCTTTCATCGGTCCGATTTTATTTTTAAGCTTGGACGTCGATTTAACAGCGTTTTGATGCAACAAATTTGCCCAAACGGTCCCAAAACCACAAATTAATTTTTCCCAAGGTAGTGTAGCAACAGTATATAGGTAAAGTAGACATCTCAGTAATCGTTGTGTTGAAAATTCCTTTATTATACTACGTGCCAAATTTTATAGAAATCGGTCAATCTTTGTAGACACTAGAGCAAACTAATAATGTGGCTTTTTTGGTTCACGGTGTAGTTACACTACTTGTAATTAACTACTAATAGTTAACAGCTGCCTATCACCGAGAGACAGTTACGTACGCTAAACAAATAGCCTAAGCTAATATTTTTTTAAAAATCGGGACTATAGCGATATTGCTACTACCGATTAGAATCATATTTAGTTACCTTCATTAAATTTAAGGGTCGTTGCAGGATCATTAGAGCTCGACGTTTAGGCTTATAAAGAAAAGTATAAACAAGACATACATAAATTTTGTAAGACGCAAATAACGGCTTCTCCGCGACATGTGATATACAAAGCTATAGCATGAGAAAGGCGTTAGTAAAAAAATTAGTTTGTCCAAAATTGGTTTCTATTGTATGAAAGTGTACCATGTACCAGGACTGAAACGCACCTTTACTGTCGACAACTTCAAGTCTTATGTACAGTTTTCGACAGGAAATCCAGACACCAAATTTTGACTGGAGCTCGTACAACGCAATCACCGATCGCTTGCAGCGTAGTTGTGTCGCAGTCTGACGCGACTCACGTACTGCACTCAAAAAACGCTCATTGCGTCACATTACTCTGCTTTCGAGCAGAGTAATTATGATTTTTATTAAAAACGAAGTCAAGTTTGGACAACAGTCACTGGCCTCCGCCTGAGTTGGCTGGCGTGATCGACTCATGTACATGTAAACTCATCAACTACACCGCCTGAACTCGAGTGCTGTGCCAATATGAGACATGAATACACTGCCTCGCTGATGCCATTTTTCATTACAGCAATCTGTAATGTTATTCTTCGTGTGGGTTGTATGCAGTAGCATGTAATTAAGCACGTCTGCTGACGGGAGGTCGTGTTACTGCGACAGTCAATGACTGTTGATCGTTATTTCAGCTCCTCCTCGCCTACAGCCGTGCAGTTAAAAATGTGACGTAGTCTACATTATACACGTGTGAAAAATGCTGCAACCAACTCCCACGAAGTCAGTTGCCACTTATACACTTCGAATGCAGTTCACCGTCTGAAGTCACAAAGTAAAGGTAAAGGTAAAGGTGCGGACATTGCGCTTCTCCGTGACAACTTTACCCAGAAACGCTAAAGTGTGGCACGCGTTGTCGAGGGATCTCACAGTTTTACTTGCACACCCATGCGTTTATCCGCATAGAGAGAACCACCGGTATGAACCATGCCTTTTGCCGAATCTCAGCCGAAGCTGTTCCGGGGACGCTGAAAATGCGAGACATGAAAATGCGAGAAACGCGATAGTATGGAACACCGAGTGTTGCATATGTCTGTCCATTGCAGAGCAGGAATGCATGAGTGGACAAGAAAGAGCACCAGATTTCGCCGCCGACTGTGTTCTTGTGAACGATTAACGCCCGATAAGCAATTAGAACAGTAGTCGGTCACGCCGAATGATCTTCACG
>Ga0126335_1003178_pt1 | contig 10136 bp, 7 predicted proteins | sample OlaspJWI45metaG_FD_108409 | JGI IMG/M metagenome (GOLD analysis project Ga0126335, IMG submission 108409) | Marine gutless worms symbiont microbial communities from Oahu, Hawaii - Olavius sp. 1 OAHU.JWI-45 metaG | ecosystem: Host-associated > Annelida > Digestive system > Unclassified | place... | reverse complement strand
TTTAATATATGTGTCACTCAAAAGACTCACCCTTTTGAACGGATTTGCTATCACCGAAGTGTTGCACGTAATGTAGTATTTAATGGTACCTGTAATATAAAACAATAGGATTCACAGATTGCTCGTTATTATGTCAGTAGTATTTATTGTTAGGCCGCGTGCATAATTTAGCTCAAAGATTCTAGTTTATGACGGTACATGATCAAAGGCATAGGCAAAAAACAGAGAAAACAAGTTTGTGAAATCGGAAGTAAATAAGAAAGTTATTTATACCTCGACCTCGGCCGGATTTACCGACTTTCATTTGTTGTTCAAAGAAGACATGAGGTTTGCAGCAGAAATCTCCCAGTGCCTGTACATGCACATCTGATATGATTAGAATCAGCAATCTCCTTAATGCAAAGCCACACACGCTAATTCGGCCTACCATTTAGAGCAAATCTATCCAGTCTTTTGGGAGGTCAAAGTAAGTTGACAAAGGCCGCATCGAACCCGCTTCTCCGTAGCGGGATCGGGACACCCTGTCACCTATAGAATACAGTGTACCTTGGGTTCGATCCCAGGAGTGTCCACCCTAAACAGCACCTCGATCTGTTCAGCGTTTTTGCACAGCGCAGCCGCGTAACAAACAGACACAAACTTAGACATCACACTACGGGACCATCAGTCACACCAAGCCACTTTGTGCATTCAGTGCCTCCAAAAATGGAACACACCTGGACACACAGTGCCCTAGAGGCTAGAAGAGGTGCCTCAAGCGCCAGCAGAATAGATAGGTCAATGTAACGTCTACGAAACAAATTAAGTTTAGCATAGATGTGCAACGTAAATTTATTTTTTAAAATTCATGTTAACAAAATTCCGTACATTTTTGCAAGGAAATGTGCATGTATTTTTACACAGATTTGCGCCTGTCGTTCATGTCTTAGGCTTACACTGTTATGCAATATCTATAGACATCGAGATGCATCCACTGATACGTTTATATACCGGTACTAAATGCCTAAAATAGCCTAAGATTTTTGAACAACATAAAGCTGAAAAACTGTAATAAATAGTAATACGTACGATGCTAATACCAAGATGGAAACCCGAAGCCGTCCAACATACAATCAGACTGAGAATGCTCAATGTTCCAATGCTGTGCAACAAATAAAAATATCTGCATAACATCTGACAATTTTTTTTGTAAATTTACAGACAAATATTTAACCAGATACAAGATGCCATAAAAACTATCACAAGAAGTATAGAAGTAGAACAGCGATGTTCACTCACACGATAAGCAAGCATCGGGTGGCTTTCGTCAGAGCGAACATGACAAGCACGAACAGAACCATCATCCAGCTCAGAATCAGTACCATTATCAGCCACCTGCACACCGTTAATGCGTTATCACACGGCTATACACATTTACGCTATAGAATGTTTAGCCTACACTGTAGACTCGTGATGCTGTAGCTTTCGTTGTCAAAAACTGATCACATTTTCATTCTCTGTCGATGCAAACAGTAGCAGACACCACCATTGACAAGTTGTGGCCATTTTCTTACATTATTTCAAACGTCAAAATATGGCATTATAGCTATAACAGATTGTTATAACAATAGCGTGTGGCGTGCATAAAACAGTATGTCCCTGGAGACTGATATACATCTCTAAAATACGAATATTTAAAAAAACATCAAATGCAGCTAACCGGAAGAATCCGTACTGATCTCCGTAGTCATGAAGAATGTCGAACGAGACGCGGTTCGCCTTCCACTTGATCCATTCCACGTCATCCGACAGTTTGTTGACGGCTTCCAGAGCCGAGTCGGACCAGCTGCGTACATGATCGCTGACACTGAAGACCGCCGGTGTCTCCTTTGTCCCGCTGTCGCCACTGACTCTGCCGTCGTCCGTGGAATTGCTGGCAGCTGACGGCGACGGCGTTGTTGGCGGCTGCGGTGGCGGTGGCGCCAGATCAATCTCTGAAGCCTCAGCCTCAGAAACCATCGTCTTCAGTTCGTTGAAACCATCTATGAACGTGTTGTTGATCTTTCTTTCCAAATACATCATCTGTACATGCCGACGACGCTTGTCAAACTTATCAAAGGCGTTTTACATCTTCCTTCTATACTCCTGTATGTAGGCTGGTAAATCGCGGGATCTGGAACCTCAATCAGTTCCAGTTTCAGGTGTTAATGCACTATCCTAAGATTAATCCTGACTCTAATCCTATGCCATTATTATGGCGACATTTTGCTTGTCAGATAATAGCAAATTTATGACAAAGAAAATATTACAAACTTCTGACAGCAGGCAAGACTGTGTCGGCGGCCTAATCAGTCAATAAAATATAATATCACATCTTCTACTGGCAATATTTATGACATAAGAAACCCATTTTGAGTCACGACTAATACAACAATACTGTATCTTCGAGCTGTCAGATGGGAGTAAACGACAGATGCTGGTCGGTATATCGTCGAAGTTTCGTGTGCGCACATCATCGGTACATTCGTGTGCTAATGGGACCGCGCGTGGCACTGGCGCTGGCAGTCTCTCCGTGGTTCACGTCAGTGAGTGCTGACGTCCGTCACGTCGGATGCGCTCGCGCTCGTGACTTCCGGTCACGTGATACGATCGATCACGTCGCACCGGAAGTCGAACGGCCGGAACCAGTACGCCGGCGCGGCGGGCGGGCAGGTATGGGTGTGGTTCGAACGACATCAGACGGCGTCGCGCATCGGTGACTGCATCAGCAATGATGATCTGATCGTCAGCATCAGCAGCAGCAGCGCAGTCATCACTGCAGTGCATTAATTGCGCATTCACAACCGCCGTTCACAGCCGAGCTGAGCCGTCATCCAGCTTTTATGGTTCTCCGAATCGCTCACAGTAACTCATTTTCATCTTACAACGTTACGTGTTTGGTAAGATTAAAACTGAATGCAGAGTTGATTTTTGCTCAGAAGCAGCGCCCTGTTTTAAAAAGTATGGCAAAGGTAGGTAAATGTAGAGAACACTTGATATAGCGCCTCTTTGGCCAACCCCGTCACAGAAGCGCTCAGGTATGGCACGCGTTATCAAGGGATCACACAAGTTTTACCTGCCACCCACGCGTTTATCCACGAATGAAATGAACCATACCTGCCTCTGCCGTCCCAGCCGAAGCTGGTCCTCATTTACTGACCCCAGAGGGATGGAAGACGGAGTTGGCCTAGACACCACCATGGTGAGTAAACAGTCTGCGCAGGACCGCTACCTGACAGCTATCGCAATTGTTAGCTGTTTAAACCGTCACGCCTCACTGGGCAACTGGAGCGCAGGGGGTGGGCATCGAACTCACGACCTCTCGAGCCGCAAGTCGCGACGCTAACTACTAAGCCACCGAATCAATCAAAGACATAAGTATCATATATACAGTGTACCCGGAAAAAAAGTACACCACTGTATACATTTTCGTAACTCTGACAAACAACATCGGATTTTAACCAAATTCTACAAAAACAATACGACATCTAATCGCAAACAAATCACCAAATTTCAGTAAAATCTGTCAAAGTTTGCAAAAGTTACAGCAAGTTTAGCGAGCTCACCCGAAAACATGAAATGTCCACCATTGGCAACGTTTAGACATGTGACTGTCAAGGGCAAAAAGTTAAACAAATATAAAGTTAGTGTTTAAAATATTGTCCACGTGCTCGAATGCAAGCTCGAGGACGTGAACGCCACTGCCTGACTGCTTCAGTTCATAGATGATCATCTGGTTGAAATGTTCTCACTCTTCAATCATGATTCCGGCTGCGGTACACACACCCCTGCAGCTTCCCCCAGATCCAGTAGTCTACTAGGCTGAGGTCAAGACTGTTGGCTGCCCAGAGTTGGAGCGATGAAGTCTGATCAGCACAGCATGGTTTGCACAAGTGCTGGGCGGTTTGTCAGCGATAGCTGAACTTCTTGTTCAGTTTGACGGCAAACAGTCCATCTACGAAAAGTGCTACTGTTACAGCAGGCCGACCTGTGACTGGGTGCGCAGAATTGTTTCACGGACGTCCTCAGCAGCCTCGATGAAATGTTGAAGTCCCTTGTTCGCCTCCTCGTTGCCGTAGAAGCCAGCTCCCACGGCACTACTGCAAACGCGCCACAAAGCGAAAGAATCATTGCCAGGCTGCCAGCTACGACGAAGGTTGAAAGAAACCGCGATATTAATATTACATTTCAACTGCGCTATATCGTACGCCTAATTTGCTCCAGTTCCTTAATTAAAGCTTACAGAATCCGACAGAAACTATTGTTAACCACACGTACATTAAGACCTTGATCAACACTCTCAGGCTATTAGTTGATGGATATAATTATTGCTGATTTAATATATCAGGAACGGTTGAAACAATTCCAGTATGCAGCCATTAGCAAATCTAAACTTTCGTCGTCCCCAAATAGCACTTGTGTAGATACTTGCCAGGAAAGGAGGGCGAGTATTCCAATCGCCCATTTGATACAAGGCGTCGACTTCTCGACTTCGCGCTGACAACACCGGTAGCAAAAGTACATGATGATAATGAGCAACGTCACCAGCATCCAGACCACCGGGACGCCAGCCCAAAACACCAGCGACTGCGGTACAGCATCAGAACAGAGTACACAGCATCCCTTATTGCTGTGATGGTCAAACTCAGTGACTGTCGCAGACCAAGTTATTTTATATATCAACGTTCTAGATTAAGTGTGAAAGAAGTAGCCGTTAGACTAAAAAATTAGGATTAGTATCGGACTATCAGTCTTAGTGATAGTCGAGATAGCTTGTCATACAATGAACCATGACCAGCCTATAGGCCTACTTCATATTAGGGCTAGCAGTAAGTTTTACGTTTTCTGTGAATCCTTTCCTATAATGTGTCTTGACGTCGTGAGGGAGAGGGACAAACCATAATGAATATGGGTGATCTGACCTTCATCTTCAAGGTCATTCGGTACTTTAAGCGGTTAAGCCAACTGTAACTGATAAATGCACCATCTTTACGAATCGTCAAAGCCGAAAAGCGTGATAGACCTATAAGTTCAACAACGCAGAGTCTAGGCCTACTATACAATGCATCGCAAGGCAAGTCAATCAGTCACATAAAACGGCGTCGAGTCGTTGCGATACTGGTCGCGGGGTACAGCTGCGCTCTATGTAGATCTTCTCTTACTTTTCATTGCGTTCGTACGAAAATTTACACCAACGTATAGCCAACACGATATGCCACCCTTCGATATTTCACGATGACATTTTGTGTGTTGATGTTATCGTTTGACTTTGAAAGTTTATCGTTGTTTAGTTAGTTCCTGTGGCTGCCAGATATGACTGTGAACACTTGGAGATAAGGGCCTACAAACGTCTTAAATGCAATGTTTTCGATCACTCATATGCAAATCTCAAATTCCACTTGAAGGACGAGATTCGAGTGCACCGATATTTAGGCCTGTATAGGCGACAAATAAAAAATTTGGTTATGTAATGTACTAGCCTTAAAGTCCAGTGACGCCGCCGATGCCTGAAAGCGTTCAACACCTACACATGTTTGCACTTAACTCACCTCTTTGTACGGTCTACTGGCCAAGTTAAACGTAGAGTTGACAGTCTGAAACGTTAGATCAACGTGAGGAAACGAGTGTAGAAACTTCGCCAGGGCCGACGCCCTATAGTCCTTCTTATCCATTTCCGGCTGAACAAGATGACTGACAAAAGCGAGAAAATTACACAACAGTCAAACGGCGCAGCGCAGCCCCGACGTAAGCAGTTCCATGTAGCCGCCACCGCCACTGCCGACCAGAGTCACAATAGTTTCTGATGAAAGCGGGAAGCTGCATGCTGGCACACACCGTCAAAGCGGCGCAACAGTTCGCGTTTGCATGCTGAGCACGCACTTATCAAGCGACTACATACCGACAGGCGTCGGCACAATCAAAACGCGCATATCTGTCAAAACTATACGTCATCGCCCAGGCACATAGTCAGTCAGACCGTCTGATCTCGCTCACGTTTTTATATTCGACCTTGGCAGAAAATTTGTTCAGCATTAATTTATAATGACTGTTATCCATTTCTTTTTTTCTGCTATGAACTATGAACAAGGCAAGTACAGAGAAACATGTCATGTTTTGCAAATAAATACTAACATCACGTTTCAGTATTTACCAGAAATTCACATCACTGACTAACTTGTACTAAGGACTATTTCAATCCACCCATGAACACAAAAACAACCGCAAAGTGACAAAACGATACATGTCGAGTTTCGACAGCTAGCAGGGGTGTATCGGTAGTTCTAACAAGTAGGTGAACTTTAAAACGAGAACCGAACCTAAGTATCTATATATAAGGCGCTATGAGTATGCCTATATATTTGTCTAATAATAAATAATAAATATTCGTCTATTAAGACATCCGACAAACCGCAGATGAATACAAGGGCAACCACAGGTATTAGCGATGCTGGAGCGGCGCCAGTTGGTCACCAACTGTAACGTCTGCCGATAGGCTGCCAACCTACCAGCACCGCTCCTGTGGTGCAGTATGTCCCAGCCGACGCTGGTACCATAATACTGCTTGGTGGACAGAGGCACGTGCATGTAAACAACTCGCAAGTTGCACTGCCTGTTTCCGCGCTTATAACTCGGAAACGTGTAGGGCGACTGTCTCCAAATTTTCAGGGTAGCTCCAGGGCTTCCAGGGAATGGTTTTAGGCACAAAAAAATTCGAGGTCGTAGGTAGGAGGCCAGAAATTTAACACTTTTTGCTCCCCGCTGCACCGGCCGGCAAGGCGTGGGCAACTGGGCGTACCGAGAAGCCCTCGCAGCTGAAGACGTGATACACTGCGGTGCGGGCAGACAGCGTGTATTCTTTGACCGGGCAGCAGGATAGCGTGGGGTGGGCGAGATATAGAGCTGGGCTTAAACCAGATATACTGCCCAGCTGGACGGGCAGAAAGGCTAGTTCCACAATATACATACACATAACGCCAAAGTGCAAGTAACAGAACAGCTCAAAAGCTGCAATAAACAATGTTCATTAACCTTGGCCTTTGAGAAAAACCATGCTCGTATGACGTTTGTGTAGGCTATACATTGCCGATCGGCATATTTGCAAATTTGTTCTTGCTAGGCCACTTAGTGAAACCACTGCAACTCGATATACATAAACACACTAGCATTAGACAAAAGGCTTAACGATCCTGTCACTAATGTGTCATCCTATGCTGATTTAAATTACTACCTGGAGGGATTTGCACATTGGGCCTAGCCTTAGAGGCTGTCTCAGTACTGACTGTGGCTAAAATAAAACCTAGCTAATGTCACAGTCCCCAGAAAGGAACTACCTAGAGATGCACTGCTTCCCGGAAAAAGTGGAGACACCATCTCCCTGCCATCCACCACAGCCCTGACTGTTTAGCAGTGACAACTTGTAATGTAATACTAAATTTAGAGTAGCCTAAACAACTACAGCTACTTCTAGGACCACTAAAGTGTCACAAGTTATGAACCATGCATACACTTACACTGATGACATATGAACTTCAAAGTGGACTATCCTACAAATATGCTATCACACGAACACATGGCCCACTCCACATGATGACATAGTCTCCGCATAAAGATTCAGTACTATATCTGTAGATGCAACATAGCTATAGAAAAAATACACTAAACTAGTACCAAGTTTCACAGTCCACATTACGGCAACTGCTTGTTCAGTAAAGGGTAGTAAAAACAAACAATTCTGCACATCGCAAAGGCCTACTGCCACAATCTAATGAAACCACACAGCTGCAAGAACAAGATCACAACCACAGCATAAACATATATACAGTATACATACTACGACACGACAACCAAAACATCTCTATAGAATACCAAACAACTACTGCTGACATGCACAGCTGATCCTCACTCTGAGTACAACAAATTAAACTCTCTATATCAAATGATGCAACATAAAAACCAAAAATAACAGCAGCATAGGTAGTCACAATACACACATACAAAACGCTTAGACCAATAATTATCTGACACCTAGCTGTAGCTTATGGCATAAATCTTCAAAAAAACTGAAACTGTCCATTTTAGGTAAATTGAAATTTTAATACATCACAATACATCAGAAAAAAGAATGAAAATGAGATAAGTCAAGGAGATGGCAAGCCACTAATGAAATGCCCTGAGCATGCTAAACAGAATAACATATCGCTGGAATGCTTCACTTCCACAACACTGTGTGACAAAAACCAATATTCAGTTTATGCACTTTGACACAACTGACAGCAATGGCACAGACAACTGAACATGACTACATGACATGGACACTAACTGAAAGCTGAATTTCTGTCAAAAAAGCCGATAAACACAACCAACATGGACATCATACAACCATTAATGTCGGCGGACTGCAAACTGTTGGATTGTTCATCAGATCTATGTTCACACCGTTTGGAACATTCATTATATCAACTGATTTCTGAATATCACTGGCAACAGTATCTGTCCTAACATCCAAAGTTTTCTCCGAACAAATATCGGGTTCTGTTGTGGATTCGGCATAGTACAGAATGGTAGTTTGAGCTTCGGACTTGTCAGCAATTTTACCATCATGTACGTCTGAGTATACCGAGTATTCAATTGTCGTATCAAAACTGCTCTGATCTTGCACATCCATATTAACTTCGTCAATGTTATTTTCCTTTGATTCAACATCAGTGAGTTTATGTCTTTGCACAGAAGTCTCTGTCACTTCACCATGCGAATTTACATGTGAGTCTGCATCCGAGTTCACCTCGGAGCTACTGTTAGCAAAAACAGGATGCTCTTCGAAGCAGAGATCATCAGAGATGCATACTTCTGTTGCAGCACTTGTAGCTGAACTTGAATCCACGTCAGCATATAAAATCTACACAATTTCACAAAAAACAGCATGTACAATAATAATCACTACAGGATCTATACAAACTCTGGTTTCAAAACTTCCAAAATACAAAAAACATTCAACTAATTTTCATCTCATTACACAATACTCCTATTGCAAAGAAGAAAAGCAAAAGTTGTGCTATAGTATATAAAAATATAAGCTGCCGTAAAGTTATAATTAGCAATTACATGCTCAAAGCTATATACATGATGTCTCTAACAGTTTGTTGGTTTTAACATATTATTAGCTAAATGCTGTTATAAACCAAAAATCATATCATATAAGAAAACGATTACCCCTTTCTTCCTTGGTAAACCCTTAGGCCAGCCACGTTTCCGTTTCACAAGAGGTTGATCACCAGGAGGCTCAGCGACATCAAGTGTAACATCATTCAGTTTATCACCATTTGAGGCAGACTGACTTGAAGATAACAAATCACTATGACTTATTCTGTTTCTGAGACGATGCTGATGCTGTGTTTGACAAATATCTGAGCAACGACGAGACATCAAATTCCTAGTGCTGCCCAGTGGCACAATACTGCCATTCACTGTTGTTTGTCGTAAACTGCTTCGAGTACTGTAAGATGGTTTAGAAGATGATGAGTAAAGTTGTGGTTCGCTATTACTGTTAGCTGGTGTTGATAAACGTGGACTAGACCGTCGAACTGGCGTACTGCTGCTTAATGGAGGCACACCTACAACATTGTGTAGTCGACATGAATTACAAGGTACAAGTGCAATCAAAACAATTTTCTGAAGGTTTTTTTGAGACCTGAACTTCAGATTACTGAAAAAAAGTAATCAAGCATACATGTAAAGCAAAACCACTGTGCTCATTGTGCTAAAGTTTAACTTCAGCAACATTTGTTCCCAGAGACAAGCAAGACCAAATTTTGGCAGAAAAGCAGAATAAGAAGAGTGATTGAGCAGAGGTTTAACGTCCCACTCGACACTTTATAGGTCATTTCGGGGACGATTTTTACAGGTCAGATAACCTAATCAACAGCGTCAAAGCACTGAAGGAAGCCAGTTGGCCACTGAGATAGGCTTCAATCCCACCAGAACCACTCCACTGTGTCACAATATGAACTAGGCTAACTGTAGGCAACCGCCTCTAGGCTAATTACAGTGTAAGGGTCCCAGTGTGACAAAAACCCAATCTGCTGGACCTATAAGCTGCCTAGAACATCGTGCAACAAGAG